>Ga0265339_10000213_pt1 | contig 47469 bp, 37 predicted proteins | sample 4CB219metaG_FD_202085 | JGI IMG/M metagenome (GOLD analysis project Ga0265339, IMG submission 202085) | Rhizosphere microbial communities from Carex aquatilis grown in University of Washington, Seatle, WA, United States - 4-CB2-19 metaG | ecosystem: Host-associated > Plants > Roots >... | reverse complement strand
GGTCGGCACGAGCCGATGGGAGAGTCTGGACAGAGTCAGGCGCGGTGGGTGGCATAGGATTCAGGGCTCGTCTTCGCTGCACGGATCAGATTACACGGTTGCGGACGCGATAGTTCCCGGAATGATTTGTGGAACGTGGACCGAGGCCATGCCAGCGGCGGTCGCGGCTTCGATGCCGAGTTCTGTGTCTTCGAAGACGAGACAATCGGCGGGAGCGACGCCGAGGCGTTCGGCAGCGATCAGAAAGCAATCTGGAGCGGGTTTGCCGTGTATGTAGTCTTCGGCGCAGACGAGGGTCTCGAACTTGTCGAGGAGATGGAGTGCGGTGAGAGAGCCGACGACGGAGGCGCGACGGCTGCCGGAGACGACGGCGAAGGGAATGCGGCCGTATTGCGCCTGGATGTGCTCGATCACGGAGGGGATGGGCTGAAGCTGGGGAAGCAGTTCGTGATAGAACGCTTCTTTGCGCGCGGCTAGGGAGTCGATGGGCATGTTGAGGCCGTTGATTTCGTTGAGGTCGGCGATGATTTTGCGAACCGGTTTGCCGCCCCAGGAGTAGAAAAGATCTTCGGGGTAGGGGCAGTTCCATTCCGCGAGCGCTTTTTTCCACGCGATGTAGTGGAGGGGCATAGAGTCGGCAATGGTGCCGTCGCAGTCGAAGAGGTAGGCGCGGAAGTTGCCGGCGGGCAATTCAAGTTTCATGCGAAAAGTAGGGCTCCTTGAGTTTGGGTTCGAGCTTTGCCGCCCTTTGCGCGAAGAGACGCACGAGGATGGGGCAAAGCGGCATTTTGCGTTGACCGCGAGGCTAGAGAGAGAAATCAGTCATGTTTTGCGGTGGCAGTCTCTAGTGGTGGTGCAACGCAACCGCCTTCGCCGGGCTTGGTGGGTTCCATTTGCAAGGCGTTGTTGAAGCGGTTGAAGTAGTTGAAGAGGCCAATGGCGCAGAGGATCTCGACGATTTCACCTTCGGAGTAGAAGTTGCGGAGCTCGGCAAATTGCTCGTCGGTGACGGCGTGGGCGTCGCGAGTGACGGTCTCGGCCAAGCGCAGGGCAGCTTTTTCGGCGGGGGTAAAGTCGGCGCGCTTCTGCCAATCCGCGAGGTGGGCGAGCTGGTCGTCGGTCCAGCCGAGGCCGCGGGCGAGGATGGTGTGGCTGGCGAGACAGTAGGGGGTGTCATTGACCTGGCTGGTGCGGACAATAATGAGTTCCTTGAGCTTGGTGGAGACGGTGCCGGTGTTGAGCACGGCGCCGAAGTGGGCCTGCATCGTGGCGAAGATTTCGGGCCGGTGGGCCATGACGCGGAACATATTGGGCACGTTGCCGCGCTGGGCGAACGCTTTGTCGTAGAGCGCAGCCATTTCCGGGGTCACTTCGCTGCGATCGAGCCGGGAAATCCGGGACATGGGGGCCTCCTTTGCAGACTGTTTTTATCGTATAACCTGACGCCTGGAGAGGTGGGGAAGGTGTTTTGACGCTACCCTTCCAGTCTGCTAACTTTAAAGAGGACAATTCAAAGCCAGACACTCCTCAGTAGCTCAATGGCAGAGCATTCGGCTGTTAACCGAAGGGTTGTAGGTTCGAGTCCTACCTGAGGAGCCAAATTATGTCTGGGGCTGCCGGTGGTCACCGGAATTTCCTTTCACAACCGAAAATATTGCGGGGATTGCTGGCGGGTGTTCCGCAGGGAGCGGCGTAGAGGTTGTGGAATCGCTCTCGTTGATTCGTCCGCATCAAAATTAACCCTCGAGCCGGTTGACACGCCTAAGATTAAGTTGATATCAACGCTACCAGCCCGCTGGCGCAGGTGGTCTGGTCGGCGCGGCGATAAGGAGGACTCTCGCTATGTTTACCCCAAAAGGCAGGTTCAGCTGGTACGAAATCATGACCAGCGATACCAAAGCCACGAGCAAGTTTTATACGGACGTTGTGGGCTGGACGGCCCAGGAGATGCCTTCCGGGGATGGACCTCCGTACACCACCTTCAACCTTGGCGGCGTGGGAATCGCCGGTATGCTGCAAATGACGGGGCACTCGGGATGGATTGGCTATATATCTGTTGATGACGTTGACGCTCACATCGAAAAGATTGTCGAGGCTGGCGGTAAACTCTGGAAGCCCGCGACGGATGTTCCGGGAATGCTTCGCTTCGCAGTGCTTTCGGACCCGCAAGGTGCTGCCATTGTGGTCTTCACTGCCAACCCGGACATGCCTTCTCCGCAACGTCCGGAACCGCCGACGCCCGGTACGATCGGCTGGCACGAACTCTATACAACCGACATCGACGGCGGATTCGACTTTTACAACAAGCTCTTTGGGTGGACGAAGGTCAGCGATATGGATATGGGCTCTATGGGCGTCTATCGCATTTTCGATGAGGGCGACCACAAAGAAATGGGCGACGGCGGGATGATGACGAAAGCGCCGCATATTCCTGTCTCAAGCTGGAACTTCTATTTCAACGTCGACTCGATCAAAGCGGCGGTCAAGCGGGTGGAATCCGGCGGGGGTAAGGTCTTGAACGGCCCGATGCAGGTGCCTGGAGGGAGCTGGATAATCAACGGCGAGGACCCGCAGGGAGCCATGTTCTCTTTGGTCAGCAGCAAGGAATGAATCTCATCGAATTCTAATTTGATAGAGACCGGACTCACCAACTGATTGGCTGGGCTCCGGTCTTCCAGCACCGGAGCCAGGTTCGCCGGGGGCAGGGGGGGATTTCGAGCAAAAATCACCCCGTGGCGGGTCGGTACGGGACGAGTGCGCTTGTTTGCACAGGATAAAGCACGCAGATTGTGTTAGTTGCACGGGAAGTAATTCATTTTGCGTCACCTTGGTGTTATTGACACCCCCCCTGGGGTGCCCTATAGTTCAGCCATGTTGCGCAGCGCCTTCGGGGGCAATGGGGGCACTTGGGCGACCGAGAAGGAATTACTGCAACAATTGCGTTTCCCTTTATGAGCGGCACTTTTCCCGTCGCCTAGATTCAGGCCGAATCATTCACTTTACAGGCAATTCGATTCGAGACTGACTGTTGGTGTTCCTCATGCCGGTTGCAGAGTCCGGAACAAAGTCAAGCGGCGAAGTTCAAAACCTGACGATTAGGCAGAATCGCACCTTCGGTGGACCGATAGGGGATGGAAACTTTCCCTTCACTTGTCGAAGGAAGCGAAGCTCTGTGAAAGCTGAACGAACTGCAGATTTGACAAGGATGCCTTGTGAACTCACTCCAGATCGATCGAGCCGTGCCTCAAGGTGCAGTACCCGCTGCGAACGTGAGCTCCGGAGATCGAATGAGCGGGCCGAGTATCGGAATCACAGCGGACGGACCGGTTCCAGTGTATGGAAAGGTTCGCCGGCACGCCTGTCAAAGATTCAAACTCCGTTTAACTCATCGATGGAATCGCGAAGGCGAGGGTGGTTTGGCCCGGTGTAGAGGGGCTTCGCGGAGGTGAGAATGTTTTGTGCAGAGAAGGTTGTCCGGGCCAGTAATTCCAATCCCATTACCAACGTGGAATTGACATTGGGCGGCTTGAGAAGTGACATGGATACAACACGTAACCGGTTCGAGGCGGTTTGGGAGACGGAAGTAATCATCGCTTCAAGAAAAGCCGGTTAATTCGTTTCAGCTTTGCCGAGGCAATGCGGCAGAATGGGTTTACTGCCAGGGCGCAACCCACAGCAGTGCAGGGATTTTCAGAGTGCCCTGGAGGTTTCCTCCCTTAAACGCCGAGAGATTTTAGCGGAGTGGGATAAGGTCCCGGAGGGATGGATGTGGAAAAAATGGGCTGTAGCCCACAGGGCGGAGCTACGTTCAGAATGCGCTTGACAGTGAGATGGTAGCGGGGAATAATTCCATAAAAATGAGAAATTTAGCTCAAATCGGCGGCGATGCAGCGAACGAGTCAAACTGGTGGGTTGTCTACACCCGGCACCAGCATGAAAACTCGGTGGCCGACGTTCTCGCTTCGAAGGGATTCGAGGTATTTCTACCGCTCTATGAGTCGATGCGGCGCTGGAAGGACAGGAACAAGCTTCTGCTTCTTCCACTTTTCCCTTGCTATGTTTTTGTGCGCGGAGGCCTGGATCGGCGGCTGCAGGTGGTGACGACGCCGGGCATCCACATGATTCTTTACAGCGGCGAGAAGGTCGCCACAATTCCTCAGAGCGAGATTGAGGCGATCCAGAGGACGCTGCAGGGAAACTTTCGTGTAGAGCCATTTCCCTTCCTGAAATGTGGCGACCGAGTGCGTGTGACGCGGGGCAGTATGGAAGGTGTAGAGGGGTTGCTGGTCCGCAAGAAGAACATGTGCCGGCTGGTGCTTTCAGTGGAGATGCTGGCGCAGTCGGTGGCGGTGGAGATCAACGCCGCGGATGTGGAGCCCATTACCCCGCGAGCAACGCGTGACGGGTCGGGCGAGAGCGCGTGGGCCGGCCACGATGCTGCACTGCCTGGCCAGGTTGCGGCAGCGGTAGTCGGGCGCTAGGTGCGCAGGCGGCGTGAAGACCGAGCGCCGTATGCAGGTATCATCCATCGCTAATTAGAGTCAGGCAACATACGAGAGGCGTAATGAAGTTAGAGAGAAGCGAGATACTTAAGGCGGGACTGGCGGTCCTGATTGTTTTAGGATTTGCAGCAAGCTTAAAGGCAGTTGCGGAGGAGCCGGTTGCAGGAGCGGCGGTGCAGGCAGTGCCAGCCGCAGGCACCCGGTCAAACGACGACACGTTTGTGATTGGCAACGACGACGTGCTCGCAATCAATGTGTGGAAGGAGCCGGATCTGACGAGATCGGTTCCCGTCCGTTCCGACGGCAAGATATCGCTTCCGCTGGTGGGAGAGATTGATGCGGCGGGCAAGACGCCATCGCAGCTGGAGAAGGCGATTTCAGACAAGCTGCGCAACTTCATTACCGATCCCGCAGTGACGGTGATGGTGGAGCAGGTCAACAGCAGGAAGTTCAACATTCTTGGCCAAGTTTCGAAGCCTGGGTCCTACTCGTTGCTTTTGGCGCCGACGATCATGGATGCGATTGCGGCGGCGGGCGGATTTCGGGATTTTGCGAAGCAGAACGATGTGTATATCCTCCGTCAGAACCCGAATGGGACCGAGAGCAAGATTCCATTCAACTACAAGAAGTTCATTAAATCGAAGAAGCGTCCAGACAACGTGAAGCTCGAACCGCACGACACGATCATCGTTCCGTAAAGGCAGTTATATGTTGAAGAAGTTTTGTGTTGCGATCATTTTTCTTTGCGCTTTGCAGGCGTGGTCTCAGGTGGAACCGAGCGCCACGGGTGGAGAAACCGCTCCGGAAAACGATCAGATGATGATGCCTCCACCGGTAAGTGGAGTTGCGTTTCCGAGCGTTGGTCTTTCGGAGACAAAGTCCAACTTTCTCGATGGCGGAATCGATTTCACAACGGCATTCGACGACAACGTTCTGGCCGGCGAATTTACGCATCCGATAAGTGACAGGATTTATTCGATCCTGCCTTCGATTTCGCTGGACCAGAAGACAGCTCGTCAGCATCGGACCTTCTCCTACGGAGCAGGTTTCACGTTTTACGATCCGACAACTACGCTGAACAACGTGGATCAAAACGGAGAGTTTCTTTACGACTACCGGTTCAGTCCGCGCGTAGCGATCACCTTGCAAGATCAGTTTATGCAGTTTTCCGATGTCTTTAGCTCTGCGACGGCGCTGACGGGGGGGCAAGTATCGGGATCTGCGGGTATTCCCGACGTGATCGCACCTTTCGGGGCCAGGATCACGAACACGGGAACTGTCGGAATTACTTACCAATTTGGACTCAACGCGATGGTTGGCGGCGGCGGTACGAGCTCACTGCTCGACTACAATCACACATCTCAAGTACCCGGACTCTACAATTCGCTGCAAAGCTCGGGCACTGCTTTCTACAGTCGCCGCTTAGGGACTTCGCAGTACGTTGGCGCGCTCTTCCTGCTGAATCATGTATCCACGACTCCGATTCCCTCGATCACGGACGGTTACACCTCTTCGATTTACTACACGCTGTTTTGGAAGCGCGATTTCTCAGTGTCGGTGGTTGCGGGAGGGGAGTACTTCAATGCAACTGAATCGGGCGTGCGCGCAGCGCATGCCTGGGTGCCGGCAGTGACAGCGAGCTTGGGGTGGCAGCCGCAAAAAGGATATCTTGCGGCTCGATATTCCCGCACGGTAACAGGCGGCGGTGGTTTGTTGGGAAGCTATACCGCGACGGCCATCAACGGGTCGGGCGGATGGCGGCTGACAAAAGCCTGGAGTTTTGGAGCGTCTGCGGACTACGGACTTAACAAGAACGAGACACCGGTGCAATTTTCGTCGGGATCAGGCGGCCATTCCATCTCCGGTGCGGTGACGCTGGGGCGATCATTCCTGGAGCATTACTCGATCAAGGGTGGATACGAGCGGTTGCACGAAAGCTATTCGGGAATTCAAGCGATTTCGAACGACCCAGATAGCAACCGTGAATATGTTACGGTCTCCTATCACTTCACTAGACCGTTAGGAAAATAGAATATGCCGGAATTAGCAGACGAACAGAATTCTGAATTGTTTGACGTGTCGCGGGCGCTGGATATTGCCCGCCGCCGTCACATGCACTTTCTTCTTCCCCTTTTCCTGGTGTGGGTTCTGGTGTGGGGGTCGAGCTGGCTTATCCATCCGCGCTATAAATCGAGCACGCTGATCCTGGTGGAGCAACCCACCATGCCCAGCAATTATGTGCAATCGAACATCAGCGACGACCTGCAGGACCGCCTGCAGAGCATTACGCAGCAGATTCTGAGCCGCACGCGCCTACTGATGATCATTAATGACCTGAAGCTCTATCAGGAGAAGGGCACCAATCTCTCCGAAGACGACAAGGTCGAGCGAATGCGCAAGGACATCAACATTGAGCTGGTGAGAGATTCGCGCAACAACGAAATCAGCGCGTTCCGCATCTCCTATTTAGCAGCCGATCCGAACGTTGCGAAGAGCGTGACAACGCATCTGACGGATCTGTTTATCAGCGAAAACCTGCGAGTTCGGCAGACGGAGTCGGAAACGACGACCGAGTTTATCGAGAAACAGCTTGCGGACGCCCAGCAACACCTCTCGGAGCAGGAAGCCAAGGTGCAGGCGTTTCAGTCGGTACATCAGGGAAGTCTGCCGACACAGCAGGGCAGTAATCTTCAAATCCTGAGCGGGTTGCAGTCGCAACTGCAAAATGAGCAGGATGCGCTGAACACCGCGAAGCAACAGCGGGTTTTTCTGCAGGCTGAGATTGATCAGAACAAGCCAACCAAGAGCGTGCAAGCAGCTGCGGACCCCGCGGTGGTGGCGATCAACCAGGATTTGACCAGGATGAGAGCGCAGCTGACCGACTTGCGTTCGCGCTACACGGAACTTTATCCGGACGTGCAGCGGCTGAAAGAGCAGATTGCTCAGACAGAAAGACAAAGAGACGAACTGATCGCGCGGAACAGGGCCAATCCGAAGCAAGCAGATGACGGCAGTGGGGCGGGTGGGAACACTCTACTGGCGCAATTACAGGGACAGCTTAAGGCCAACGAACTTGAAATCGGCAACCGCGAACGTTCGATTACCGATCTCGAAGGGCGCATCGGCGAATACCAAGGGCGGTTAAACGGAGCGCCGTCGACCGAACAGCAGCTGGCCGAGCTGACCCGCGGATACGATCAATCGAAGGCAAATTACGACGATTTGTTAAAGAAGAAGAATGAATCGGCCATGGCGACGAGCATGGAGCGGATGCAGCAGGGCGAGCGGTTCACAATGCTGGATGCGCCGAGCCTGCCTGTGCGGCCGGACTATCCGAATCGGCTGAAGTTTTGTGGAATAGGCCTGGCGCTGGGGTTGGCAGTAGGTGTGGCGGTAGCCGGAACATTCGAATGGCTGGACGACCGCGTGTACGACGAGAAGGAACTCAAAGCTCTGTTGCCTGTGGCTGTGATCGCGGAGATTCCTGAAGTGACTTCTCCTGCCGATGAAGCAATAGGGAAACGGAAAACCGTGTTGCGATGGGTGGCCACGGGGGCGATGTGCGCAGTCATTCTTGCGGGTGCCGCGGTCAGCTTTCTCTACGCATAAGATTGGTCGTCGATGTACAAGACTTTCTATCATCTCAGCCGGAATCCATTTGATCTAACGCCGGACCCGACGTGCTTCGTGCCGACGGTCCGGCACAATGAAGCGCTCGCGGCGCTTTACTACGGGGTGCGCCGGCACAAGGGATTCGTCGTTGTTACGGGCGAAGTAGGAACGGGCAAAACTCTGCTGCTGCGTTGTTTGCTGCGCTTGCTCGAAGAAAGCAAGGATGTCTCGTATGCGTACCTTTTTAACAGCAAGCTGGCGCCGATGGAGTTTTTGCAGTACATCGTCTCCGACTTTGGAATGACGTCGGCGGGGAAGAGCAAAGGCGAATTGCTTTTCGAACTTGGTCAATTCCTGGTGGATCGCAATGCGCGGAAAATGACCACCGTGCTTGTGGTGGACGAGGCGCATCACCTGTCTGAGGAACTGCTGGAAGAGATACGTCTGCTTTCGAATCTCGAGACTTTTGACGACAAGCTTTTGCAGATTGTTTTGGTGGGCCAACCCGAGCTGGACGAGAAACTCGATTCGGTTGCGCTTCGGCAACTGAAGCAGCGCATCGCGCTGCGCACGCAGCTCTCGCCACTTACTGCAGAGGAAGCCAAGCGGTATATCGAACAGAGACTGCAAACGGCGGGTGCGGGGGAAGCCGCCGTCACGCTGTTTCCGGTTCAGTCATTTAATAGAATTTACAAGTATTCACGCGGTTTTCCGCGTTTGATCAACGCACTTTGCGAAAATGCGCTGATCGCCGGTTATGCCAAGCAGCTTGAGGTCATCAGTCCCGAAATCATCGACGAAATCGCGAAGGAACTACGACTAGATACGTATTCGGCGCTCGATGGGCGCCTTGCGGAAGCAAAGGCCGCGGTTGTTCACGGTGGGTCGGGCAGACTGCGCGATCTTCCCCAGTCGTTAAGAGGAACAGTTAAGAGCGAAGCGGGCGTGCCAACAGGCATTGAAATGAGAAAACATGAGCCAAATATTTAATGCATTGCAGCGGGCAGAGTCAGAGCGATCTGCAGGCGAAACGACACCCTCGTATATAGCGACAGATGTTCTGGAGCGCGCGGAGCGTCTTGCCTCGTCTCAGTGGGAAGAAGATCTGACGCGCGAGAAACCGGAAGGGAGCAATGGTCATGCTCCCAATCGATCGGCGGAGTTGCGAGATGCCATCTCGGTTCTACCCGCGTCGGTCGCGCTGATCGATGGCCAGCCGCTGAGTGAAGACAAGCGGGAGAAGATACTGGGCGAGTGCGAATCGCTGGATGTGCGGCTTACGGAAGGTAGCCGACTGGAGTGCATTTCCAATCCGGAGAGCCCGGCAACAGAAGCATTTCGTCTGCTGGGCGTACGGCTGAGAGACATGCGGCGCCACAAGGCGCTGAAGACGATCCTCATCACCAGCACGATACCGCAGGAAGGCAAGAGCACGGTGGCGGCGAACCTGGCCTGCGCGCTCGCGCAATCCAGCAAGCAGAAAGTGCTGCTGCTCGAAGGCGACGTGCGGCGGCCGGCGCAGTCGAAGCTCTTTGGCCTGACGCAGCACCCGGGCGTATGCGAATGGCTGCAGGGAGAGCGCAGCCTCATCAAGAGCATGTATCACATGAAAGTGCCGGGCATTTGGATTATGCCGGCGGGCACGACGACCAAGAATTCGCTCGAACTGTTGCAACTTGGCAGGATTTCAGCCCTGATTGAACAACTATCCGGGCTCTTTGACACAGTTCTGATTGATTCGCCGCCCGTATTACCGCTCGCCGATACGAGTGTCTGGATGCGTGTAGCGGATGGGATCATTCTGGTTGCGCGCCAGGGCAAGACAGAGAAACGCCAGTTGCAAAAGGGAATCGAAGCGCTGCCGCCGGAGAAACTTATTGGCTCGCTGCTGAACTCCTCGACGCGTTCGATGCGCAATTATTACTACTATTCAAGCGAGAAATAATCGAGGCGACGGCGCCCTCAAGCGATTCCTGATGATTTCCTCTCATCCGGTCAATCGTTCGTGGAATCGCGAATTCCGATCAACGCTGTTTTTCATCCATCCGCTTTGTTGCGTGTCGAGCCGAGCAAGAACTGATCTGGTTGCCTGGCTATTCGAGTAAGCGCGACGAATCGGAGCTGTTTTTACTGCCTGGAAAGGAGATTTCGGTGACAATACGCCGGGAACGCGGAATAAATCTAGCCAAACCCCTGCTCGAGTTGACAACCCCTCTCGAGGAAAGGGTGGCGCTGGACGAAAAGACATTCAAGAAGGTGATTGCTATCGAGCGCAAGCGGACTGAGCGTTCGAAATCGCCTTTCGTTCTGATGCTGCTTGAAGTGACGAACTACCAGAACGTCGACAAGAGCCGAAAGGCGCTCGAATCGATAGTGGTTGCGCTGCTTTCCGCCTGCAGAGATACCGACTTAGTCGGTTGGTATAAGGAGGAGATCGTCGTTGGCGCGATGTTTACCGGGCTTGTGGTGGATGACAAGAACTCAATTCTTACCGCTATTTTGAACAGGGTGAGCCGCGCTCTGCAGAACGAGTTGACGTTCGAACAGTTTAGCCAGATAAGCATTACATTCCATTTTTTCCCAGACGACTGGGAAAACGACGGACCCGGCCGCCCGAGCAATTCAGCGCTCTATCCCGACCTGGTGGCCAAGGACGAGCATGGGAAGGCGCGGCTGGTGGTGAAGCGGGCAATCGATGTATGTGTGAGTGGGATTCTTCTGCTCCTATGCGCCCCGTTGCTTTTGGTGATCGCGCTGGCAGTAAAGCTCTCGTCGAAGGGGCCGGTGCTGTTTAAGCAGGAGCGTGTCGGTCAGTACGGGAAGACATTCACGTTTTTGAAGTTTCGATCGATGTTTGTGAACAACGACGAACGGGTGCATAAGGAATACATTGCGAAACTGATCAATCAGCAGGAAAAGGCTGCACTGGTGTCGGTGACGGGAGAAGGGGTTTACAAGCTCACGAATGATAAGCGAATTACGAGCCTGGGCAAGATTCTTCGCTCGACCAGCCTGGATGAGCTTCCGCAACTGTTCAACGTGCTGAAGGGCGACATGTCGCTGGTCGGTCCGCGTCCGCCGATTCCTTACGAGCTTGCCGCGTATCAGACGTGGCATCGGCGGCGGGTCCTCGTCATGAAGCCGGGGATCACGGGGTTATGGCAGGTGACGGGACGAAGCCGCGTCAAGTTTGACGAAATGGTTCGTTTAGACCTGAGGTATGCGACCTCGTGGAGTATGTGGCTTGATCTCAAGATTCTGCTTCGGACACCTCTTGCAGTAATCAGGGGTGCGGGCGCTCTTTAACGGTTTCAGCAGTGAAAATAAATTCAAATTTCTAGCGACTTCGGCTCTCGAATTAACAAGACTCTATTTAAATCTGCTCTCGAGAAGGCGGAAGTTCCGTAGAAGGAAACGTGGTGATATCGTGAATTTTGGTGTAATTGGTTATGGATATTGGGGTCCAAATATTGTCAGGAACCTGATGAACATCGAAGGGTCTCAGGTGCAGTGTATTGCAGAAGTGAGCGCAGCGGCCCGAGCGCGAGCGCAGAAGGCCTATCCCGGAGTTCACGTAACTGCGGATGCAAACGAGCTAATCAAGTCGCCAAAGATCGATGCCGTTGCGGTTGTCTCGCCTGTGTGGACTCATTATGAGCTAACGAAGGCTGCTCTGGAAAACGGCAAGCACGTATTTGTAGAAAAGCCGTTCACCAGTAATACCGCGCAGGCAGAAGAATTGATCGAGCTCGCCCTGCGAAAAAACCTAAAGATTATGGTTGACCACACCTTCCTCTTCACCGGGGCGGTGCGGAAGATCTCGCAGCTCCTGGATGAAGGGGCGCTCGGCAATCTCTATTATTACGATTCCACGCGAGTCAATCTAGGTCTATTCCAGCACGACATCAACGTGCTTTGGGATCTTGCGCCTCATGATCTGTCGATCATGGATCATCTCTTAAAAGCCAAGCCGGAGGCCATTGTTGCCACGGGCCAGGGGCACTTGAACGGCCACGAAGATGTGGCGTACATGACGCTCTACTTCCCTGAAAAGGTAATTGCTCATATCAACGTCAATTGGCTGTCGCCGGTGAAAGTGAGAACCACGCTGATCGGAGGCGAGAAGCGCATGCTCGTCTGGAACGATCTCGAGGCCGATGAGAAATTGAAGATCTACGACAAGGGTGTCAACATCACCAACCGGGAAGGTGTTTACGAGCTGCTTGTGAGCTATCGATCCGGAGATATGTGGTCCCCGCAGCTTGAACAAGTGGAAGCGCTGCGGCAGGAGCTTTCTTATTTTGTCGACTGCATCACGACAGATAAGGTGCCTTTCAACGATGGTTGCGCAGGATTGAGAGTAGTTCAAATGCTTGAGGCGGCGAGCGAGTCCTTGAGTAAGAAAGGAGCATTAGTCTATTTATGAACTCCTATAACTGCATAGCAGAGAACGTAAAGCTTGGACAGAATGTCAAGCTGGCGCAATTTCTCAACCTATATGGATGTGAGATTGGCGACGAGACCAAAGTCGGGGCGTTTGTCGAGATTCAAAAGAATGCCTCGATTGGAAAGCGCTGCAAGATCTCCAGTCATAGCTTCATCTGCGAGGGCGTCGTAATCGAGGACAACGTCTTCATCGGACATGGAGTGACGTTTATCAATGACACATACCCCCGTGCCACGCGAGGGGACGGCAGCTTGCAGACGGAGGCCGATTGGAAGGTTGCTCGGACACACGTCAGAAAGGGCGCGTCGATCGGATCGGGATCGACAATCCTATGTAATACGACGGTAGGCGAAAACGCAATCGTCGGCGCCGGCAGTGTCGTAACCAAGGATGTTCCTGCGAATGCCGTGGTGGCTGGGAATCCTGCCAGAATCCTTCGATTCATCCAGTCGGAAGACGAGACGCCGTCCGATGCGCCGATCCCGTTCCTTGATTTGATTACTCCGCATGTGGAGCTTGAGGACGAGCTAGTGAGCGGTTTTCGCGAGGGATTGCGCTCTGCGGGATTTGTGGGCGGGCCGGTAGTGGAGAACTTCGAGAAAGCCTACGCCGCCTTTTGCGATGCGGATCATGCGATCGGAGTGGCGAACGGCACAGATGCGCTGCGATTTGCGATTATGGCCTGCGGGGTTCAGCAGGGGGATATTGTTGTCACCGTGCCCAACACCTTTATCGCGACTACGGAGGCGATTTCACAGGCCGGTGCAACGCCGGAGTTCGTTGATATCGATGAGCGCACTTACAATATGTCGCCGACATTGTTGCAGCGTTATCTGGAAAAGCAATGCGTTCGCGACAAGACGGGGCGCCTGATGAGCGTGAGGAGTGGGCGGCCGGTAACGGCGGTTATTCCTATACACCTCTACGGTCAGATGGCGGATATGGACGCGATCCTGGATCTGGCAGCTAAATACGGATTACTTGTCATCGAGGACGCGTGCCAAGCGCACGGAGCCGCTTATTTCTCGAAGAAGCAGGACCGATGGATAAAGGCCGGAACAATGGGGCGTGCGGCGGCATTCAGCTTCTATCCGGGAAAGAATCTGGGAGCCTGCGGTGAGGCGGGAGCGGTGACGACCAACGATGCCAGCGTCGCCGGAAAGATCAAGATGCTGCGGGATCACGGCCAGGTGAAGAAATACCATCACGACGTTGAGGGGTATAACGGACGACTGGACGCAATCCAAGCTGGAATCTTACACACAAAGTTGCCTCATTTGGAGAACTGGAATTCGCAACGACGCGACCGGGCAGGGGACTACCAGCGCCTGCTTGCAAACGATAGCGCACTGGGTTTGCCGTATGAACCCGCATGGTCGCGCGCGGTCTACCATCTCTACGTGGTTCGAACGACCGACCGCGAAGGGTTGATGCAGCATTTGAAAGAAGCCAAAATTGGAACGGCAATTCACTATCCAATTCCGTTGCATCTGCAGAAGGCCTATGCGGAATTGAACTATGCTCCCGGCGATTTCCCGATAACCGAGAAAGTGTCTGCTCAGATAGTTTCGCTGCCGATGTTTCCACAACTGACTAAAGCGCAGCAGTCGCGAGTGGTTGACGAGATTCAGTTGTTTCTCGAGAAGTCGGGTCAAGGAACGGCAGATGTTCGGGAACCTTCAGAGGCTGCTGTGGAGCGGACTCTGTAAATCTGAAGCAAATAGATGAAGTCAGGCGCTTAGATCAACAATCACTAGATTAACTTCAACCTCTCGGCCTGCCTCAGTATTAGCCACCAACTGGCTTTCTGGTGGCAGACCGTTTCACTTGCAAACAACCCCGCAAACCACCAAAATCCCTTTTCAGCACAAACAAGTTCATCTCGAACCAATCGCGGAGTCTCGCGAATCTGCGGCAGATAGAAAGTGGACATCGATCATGACGAAGCGGCTCAAATACCTGCTCATCACGCCCGCTCGGAATGAGGAGAAGTATATTGAGTTCACTCTCAAGTCAATGGCCGCACAGACCCTGCCGCCGGTAAAGTGGCTCATCATCAGCGACGGTTCGACCGATCGGACCGATGAGATCGTAAACCGCTATGCGGCAGTGCACCCCTGGATAGAGCTATTTCGCATGCCGGAGCGGCAGGAAAGACATTTCGCTGGAAAGGCCAACGCTTTTAACACCGGCTACGAACGGGTGAAGGGGCTTGATTTCGATGTTGTCGGCAACCTCGATGCCGATGTCTCATTTGAACCGGATCACTTCGAGTTTCTGTTGGGCAGGATGAGCGAAAATCAGAAACTTGGCGTTGCCGGGGCGCCGTTCCGGGAGGGCGATTTTCAGTACGACTATCGCTATTCGAATATCGAAAACGTTTGGGGGGGGTGTCAGCTCTTTCGGCGCGAGTGTTTTGAGGCAATCGGTGGCTACATGCCTCTTAAGGGCGGGTGTATTGACCACGTCGCCGTGATTTCGGCGCGCTTTCATGGGTGGCAGAGCCGAACCTTTTCTGAGAAGGTATGCATTCACCACCGAAAGATGGGGACGGCCCTGCAGGGCGCGGTAAAGGCCAAGTTTAAGCTCGGAGTGAAAGATCACTCCGTTGGAAATCATCCGTTATGGGAGTTCTTCAGGACGATTTACCAGATGAAACATCGTCCGTATATTGTTGGAGGCCTGGCGCTAGGGTGGGGGTTTGCGTGGTCGATGATCCGGCGCGAGGAGATTCCACTATCGCCGGCATTGGTGGCTTTTGTCCAAGAAGAGCAGCTTCGGCGGCTCAAGAATCTCTTTACCAGAAGGCGCAACCGTTCCAAGGGCCATGACTTGGCAATAAACGTGTAAATCGGTAGCATCCAGATTGCGATCAAGCTGTCAAAGTAGTTGGCGCGAGATATACAAGAAGACGTTGATAAAGCTCGAAATTATTGATTGAAGGAGATTGCAAAGCATTATGAATCCAGTAAAGCGAACCGCGGTCCTCATGTATTCCTTCCTCAAGGCTTACGGTCCCAGCCCTCTGAAGAAGTATTTCTGGGACAAGGAATACATTTCAGAAAAGTGGCATTTTGCGTACAACACCCAGGGCGACTGCGTGTATGCGCCCCTTGAAAAGTATGCAAGAGGCGGCAGCATTCTGGATTTGGGTTGTGGATCGGGAAACACCTCAACAGAGGTTGCCAATTCAGCCTACGAGAAATACATTGGCGTCGATGTGTCCGAGGCGGCTTTGGAAAAAGCGCGGAGGCGTTCTCGTGAATGTGGGCGGCAGGATAAGAATAGTTTCGCGTGCTCAGACTTCTTTGCCTATCAACCTCAAGGCAAATTCGATGTGATCCTTTTTCGCGAATCGATGTATCACGTCCCGATGAGCAAGATCAAATTGATTCTGGATAAATACGCGCTCAATTTGAAAGATGACGGAGTGTTCATCGTTCGGTTATTCGCTGCGAACCAGGAGACCTCTGAGGACAAGCGCCGGCCGACGGCGATGTTGGGAATCATGGAAGCGGAATTCGACGTACTTGAGAAGATCAAATCTTCGGACCGGGGGCGGCCTACGGTGTTGGTCTTCAAACCTTACACGGTGTCCAAATCTGGCGCGAGTGTGCCAGCTAAATCGGCGGAAACGCTCCAGCACACTGTTTAGTTACAGGTTCGAACTGAGAACCGACGCCTGCTCAAATTCTCTTGAGCTTAAAAAGACAAATATCATTTCCCCTGAAGAGCCGGACGACTGTGAGCCGTCAATTGGATAAGAGTTATATGAGGATTTGCAATAAAGAGATAAAGATACGGGGACGTCTGATCAAAATCGCGCGTCTGGATGGGGATAAACATACATTTTTGGAGGATCCGGAGAAGTTTCTGGCGGAGCTGCGCAAATGCGGCAAGCGAATCGACCTATTTACATTTATGCAGAAACTGCCGGACACAACGCCTCGGTATTCGTATCCGATGGAGATGGATAACCTGGCGGTGCTGCGGGTCACGACATTTGAGAACTGGTGGGACAAGCAAATTCGCTCCTACCCAAGGAACCGGGCGCGGCAGGCGGCTAAACGAGGCGTGGTGTTTCGCGAAGTTCCCTATGGGGAAGAACTCATTCAAGGGATCTGCGGAATCTACAATGAGACGCCGGTTCGTCAGGGCAAGAAATTTCGTCATTATGGAATGACCCCTGAGCGCGCGCGCAGTTATGCGGGCACGTACCTCGACCAGAGCGTCTACATTGGCGCATTTTTTGAGGACACAATGATCGGATTCCTGAAGCTTGTGATCGATGAAAGTCGGACACAGGCGTGCCTTGTGCACATCCTTTCGATGGTGCAACACAAGGATAAGGCTCCAGCCAACGCACTGATTGCCGAGGCTGTGCGCTCTTGCGCCCGACTCGAGGTTCCATACCTTGTCTACGAGCATTTCAGCTATGGCAAGAAAGTTGGAGACAGCCTTTCACATTTCAAGGAAGTGAACGGCTTCGAACGCGTCGACATTCCTCGCTACTATGTTCCCTTGACCCCATTGGGGCGCTTTGCTTTGAATGCGGGACTGCATCATCCGCTTATCGATCGTATTCCTGAATCAATTGCCGGCAGGCTTCGCGACTGGCGCAGGGTGTGGTACGAACGACGATTTCAGACCCTGACGGAGAGCTAGGAAAGCGCGCATGCCTGGAATTGTTGGATTGATTACGAAGAAATCGCGCTCGTATGCCGAAGCGCAGCTTGCAAAGATGCAACAGTCGATCTATCGCGAAGAGTTTTTTTCGACGGGATCGCTGGTGGATGAAACTTTGGGAGCGTACGTTGGATGGACGGCGCTGGCCGGGTCGTTCTCGGATGGGATGCCTTTGCAGAACGAACAGAGGAGCGTCTCCTTTGTGTTCTCGGGAGAAGACTACAGCGACGCGGCCGAGCGAGGAAAGATTCCGAGTCAAGGGGGCGCCACCTCGAATCGCGAATCCGCATATCTACTCGGGCTGTATGAGCAAGACGCGAACTTTGTCCTCAAGCTCAACGGGATGTTTCATGGACTGATTGCGGATCGTGCGCGCGGTACGTTGACATTATTCAACGATCGCTTTGGCATGCATCGGCTTTACTACCACGAATCAGAAGACGAATTCTTTTTTGCAAGCGAGGCGAAAGCAATTCTTGCTGCGCGTCCTGATCTTCGCGTCGCGGATCCTCGTGGTATTGGCGAATTTGTTGCCTGCAGTTGTGTTCTAGAAGATCGCACGATTTTCAAGTCGATTCACGTTTTACCTGCAGCTTCGCAATGGACCTTTCGCGGCGGCAGGTGCGAAGACAAGACGACATACTTCCAGCCGAGCGAGTGGGAAGAGCAGGATCGGCTTGGTGAAGAAGCTTACTATCACGAATTGCGCTCGGTGCTTTTGAGCACGCTTCCGCGCTATTTCGCGGGGGACCAGAAGCTAGGCATCGCAATGACCGGCGGCTTGGACACGCGGGTTATTCTTGCGAATCATCCAGTGGCGCCAGGGGCACTGCCCAGCTATACATTTCGAGGACCGGTGCGGGACTCCTACGATGTACGCGTAGGGCGCAGGATTGCCGGAATGCTTCAGCAGCCGCATCAAGTCATAGAAGTCGGCGACGAGTTCTTAAGAAAATTTGGCGAGTATGCCGAACGCAGTATCTATCTGACGGAAGGAACGGTCGACGTCTACCGCGCATCGGATCTTTACGTAAGCCAGATCGCGCGCACGATAGCGCCGGCAAAGATTGTTGGGACTTATGGCAGCGAGATTGTCCGACAGGCCGTGATGTTCAAACCGGCGGCGCCCGCCCCGGGGATGTTCTTAGCGGAATTCCTTTCGCATGTGCAGGAGGCGCGGTCAACTTACACCGCATTACGCGAGCAGCATCCGGTGACCTTCGCCGCTTTCACCCAGTCGCCCTGGTATCATCACGGGATTCTGGCATTGGAACAAAGTCAATTAACGGTGCGTTCGCCTTTCATGGACAATGAATTTGTACGAACCATCTATCGCGCACCCCTGGATAGTGTGTCCAATGGCGATATACGACTTCGGTTGATCGGGGACGGCAATGCAGCGCTTGGCAACGTTGCATCGGATCGTGGAGTAATCGGAAAGAAGGGTCTTGTTCCAGCGACGACCCTCGCTTATCGTGAATTTACGTTCAAGGCGGAGTATGCCTACGACTACGGGATGCCTCAATCGGTGGCGCGGATCGATCACATGTTTTCGAGGCTTCATCTGGAGCGTCTGTTTCTTGGCCGTCACAAGCTGCTTCATTTCCGCGTTTGGTATCGCGATCAACTTGCGGCGTATGTTCGGGAGATTCTTCTGGATCAGCGGACGCTTGCGCGGCCCTATCTCAATCGGAATTCTCTTGAATCCATTGTGGAAGGCCACTTGAGCGGGAAACAAAATAACACGACGGCAATCCACAAGCTGCTCACGCTGGAGCTTCTGCAGCGTCTGTTTTTTGATGCGCAGTAGTTGTGGTTGAGCCACGGTAATGCAGCATTGAAAAGCTAAGTAAAATGCGTCTTCATTTCAATGATGGCACTTGGAAACTGACGGATCTATTGTGCGAAGTAATTCAAGAGGGCACGTCGGACGTAGCGGAAGAATTGGACTAACTGTTGAGGGAAGGCCGGTCTAGCCAAATCGCGTGAGCATAATAATTGCCACTATCGTCTGCTTCATTGGGATCGCAGGACTTTTCTATCTCGATCGCGATAAGACCACTCGGACCTCGATGGCCTTGTGGCTGCCAGTGATATGGCTCTGGATCCTCGGCTCGCGACCAGTGTCTCTGTGGTTGGGGATTTGGTTTGGGGCAGAGTTTGATGTGGCCAGCTTCGACGTTCAAAGTCAACTCGACGGCAGTCCTCTCGACGCACTTGTCTTCGCAGTTCTGCTGTTCGCAGGCATTTTTGTGCTTGCCCGACGCGGCAAGCGAACCGGTTCTTTGTTGCTGGCGAACCTTCCAATCATCATCTATTTTGGTTTCTGTTTCGTGAGCATATTCTGGTCGCCTTTTCCCGAGGTGGCATTCAAACGCTGGTTCAAAGCGATAGGCGATGTGGTGATGGTATTGATCATTGTCACGGAAGCAGACCCGATTTCGGCTCTGCGGCGCTTGTTTTCGCGGCTGGGTTTTGTTTTGATGCCAGCGTCTATCTTACTGATTCGATATTCTCCGTTGGGTCATTCCTGGGACCCCAACGGAAATTCATTAAACACCGGAGTGACCACGAATAAGAATACGCTGGGATTGATCACGTTTCTCATTTTAATGGGCACGGTTTGGAGCTTTCGCGACCTATTCTTATCCAAGCATCAACCTGGGCGTTCACGGCGTCTTATTGCGCAGGGAACGCTGCTCATCTTTAGCCTGATAGTCCTGAAGATGGCGCACTCGGCGACTTCAATCGCCTGTTTCGCGCTGGGCACTTTTCTGATTCTGATAACCGGGACCCGCGTAATCAAGCGCCGCCCGGTCGCTGTGCACGCGGTCATTTTAGGAACACTTCTGGCCGGTGGGCTCACGATGTTTCTGGGTGGCGAAGATCTGGTGGTGCATGCGCTGGGGAGAGAGTCGAACCTCACAGGACGCTCAGATATCTGGGCAGCAGTCATTCCAGCATGCCCGGACCCACTGATGGGCGCCGGCTTTGAGAGTTTCTGGATAACGCCCAGTGCTGAAGAGTTCAATCTGAAGTGGCCGAAATTCAATAAGATTAACGAAGCGCACAACGGCTATATCGAGACGTATTTGAACCTAGGCTTCATCGGCCTCTTCTTGATTGCGTGGATTCTGATTAGCGGATATCGAAGAGCGACTGCCGCGTTTCGACAAGATCCAGAGATTGGCGGTCTGATGCTGGCTTATCTGGCCACGGCGGCGTTTTATAGCATCACCGAGGCTGGTTTCAGAATGCTGATGCCGATGTGGATATTTCTTCTTCTTGCCATTTTCACTTCGACTGGCGTCGTGCGCGGCTATATTTTCAGCAGGGAGCCCCGGCTCCGCCGTGTGCGTGCAACGGGCGGAAGCGACTTTGCCCCTTCCCAAATTCCGACAGCGGGATCGAGGATTTGAGAAGCTGGTTCGCCCAAGGAGAGCGGCAGATTGGCGAATATACGGCGAAAATAGTTTGATGGTTACCTATGTGCTATTGGCTAGTTACTTAGGTGGTATGCGGCAAGGCGAAAGGGATATACTTCGGGCCATATGCAAAGGATCATGCAAGCGGGGAGGGTCATCCCGTCCCTGCGCCTTTTCCGGCGCTATTGAGGTGTTTTTCTAATGATTCGCAAGATATGGGCTCTTTCATTTGCCGTATTTCTTCTTTCTTCCTATCCCGGCTTGGGGCAACAATTATGGACGGGAATCCTGGACCCGAGCAGAGCAGTTCCCTGGCAAGGGGCGGCGGGCTTCCCGGGCAGCGCCCTTCCAGACGCGTCATGGACGCAATGTGGGTCCACCATCGCGGCAGGTGCGTCGGCGGCAACCATCAATTCACATATCGCCGGATGTGGGTCGAATCAATACGTTCTGCTTGGGCCAGGCACATTCAATCTGACGGCACCCATTATTGTCTCCGATTACGCAAGCTTGAAGAGCAACCTGGTCCTGCGAGGATCCGGAGCCAACAGCACTTTGCTTGTCTACTCGGGCTCTGGCGCGGGTTCGGGAGGGGGTTGCTACAGCGATATAGTGAGCCTTGAGGGAAGCTGCATTTACACCAATGGCGGGGAGCAAAACGTCTGCGTCTTTGCCGGGGCTAGTACGACATCAACAGTAACTGCCGGAACCTATCAGCAAGGCTCGACGTATCTCAGCCTCACGAACTGCGGAGGCTCGACGCCTGCAACGGGATCGTTGTCGAACCTTAAAGTGGGTAGCATCATCATGGTCGATCAGGCCGATTTACCAGTGGACAATGGAACGCTATGGCCATGTGCCATTACCAGAACATCCAGTGGCAACAGCGGCGGTTGTGCGGGCAACGGCGATGGCGGCGGGATGAGGACAAATGGACCGTGCGCAACCGCATCGGGTGTTACGACGTGCGAACGGTCTCAGGTTCAGGGCTTTGTTGTCGTCGGCATCTCCGGCTCTGTTGTGCAGGTAGATCAGCCGCTCTATCTCTCCAATTGGTCGAGCACCCAATCGCCGCAGGCCTGGTTTCCGAATGCGACGGTGACCAATGTGGGTGTAGAGAACCTGAGTGTCGATACTTCTGCGGCCAGCGGCTTCATCTCTACTTACAACACGCTTGCCTGTAATAAATGCTGGGTGAGTGGCGTCAGGAGCGTAGACACTGCCCGCAGCCACATTCGAATGCTTTACACGACGCACAACGTTATTACGAGCAACTATATGTATAAGAACCAAACCGGTGCGACCGTGAGTTATGGATTCGAGATCGCGGGCGGCTGGTACAACCTGCTTGAGAACAACATCACCCAGCAGATTACCGACAGCGATCCCTCCTGCACTTCACCTTGCGCTGGGAATGTCATTGACTACAACTTCGATGTGGACAACGCCTACACCCAGAGCAATGGTTACATCGTACCGCCCATGTTTCTGCATGCTGGTGGCGACGTGATGAACTTGTGGGAAGGGAATATCGGACCCGGTTTTGCAGGCGACAACATTCACGGCACACATCATCTAGAAACGGTCTATCGCAACCTTTTGACCGGCTGGCAGTCGAAATGCGCCGGTGGTTCGTGTACCAACCAGACCATTCCGCTCCAGTTCCCAGCGGGTACGCGCTATATGAACGTAGTGGGTAACGTGCTCGGGGAGCCGGGCTATCACACCGGCTACCAGTGCGCTGCGTTGACTTCCAATTCGCTATCTAACTGCTCTTATGCCATGGCAGTTAACAACATTGGCGACAAAGAGATTTACTTATTCAATTACATGCAGAACACCTATTCAGTCACCTATTCGTTCTGCAATTCGCTTCCGGCGGGATCCTGCACTTCTACTGGGGGCTGGGACACGCAGCCGTTGGCATATTCGATGCGCTGGGGCAACTACGACACGGTGACCGGGGCGGTTCACTTCTGCGGTGGCTCCTCAAATACGGGTTGGGCAAGCATCTGCTCCAGCACATCGGAGGTTCCGACAACGCTCTCAAGTTATGCAAACCCAGTGCCGACTTATGGAGATACTGCGATTGGTGAGTCATCGATGCCGCCATCCCTTTTCTATACGTCCAAGCCATCGTTTCTCGGGTCATCTCCGTGGCCGGTTGAGGGACCGGAAGTGACAAGCGGAAATCTCGGCATCTGCTCAGGGGGAAGCTACTCCGGTATGGCTGCAACATCGAGCAGTCAATGCACGGGCGGTACCATGACGACAGCATGGGCTGGACATGCCAACGCGAATGCGGCGTTGACCTGCTATCTGAATACGATGGGGGGACCCCCGGATGGAACTGGCTCTGTGTTGTCATTCAATGCAAGTACCTGTTATGGGAGTGGCACGCAAACTACAAAGCAGCCAGGCGCAGCAACGAACCTGACGGCAACCCCCATTCAACATTAGGATCTCTAAAACGTAAATCTCGAGGGAAGACGATCATCTTCCCTCGAAACAATCCAATAGATTGGAAGAATCGTCCATCTTGCGGTGGCTTCAGCGGATAGGCAACGATGTGTTCCTTGAGCTCCGCGTGAGACAAATAGGGAAAGAGTCGTTCTAAAGGACCAAATCAAATAAAGCTAAAATCCTGGGCTTTGTGCCAGGAACGAATCTCCAGGATGTAATTGACCCATCGGCACGGGAATCGCCCGTAGAGTTGGATAGAAATCCGAACCCAGCGAGCATCCCGTACCCGCTTCCGGATTCCCCCAATGTTGATTTGATGGAAAGAATATCCACCTCAAAACTCAAATGAAATTGCGGCAACTCAACCATTGCATTCGTCGATGCATGATGCTGTTTGTCGACAAGCAAACGGACGAATAGATAGAGATTAGTGAAAGTGGAGGAATAGAAGTGAAGGTTAGCATATTTGGCCTTGGATATGTGGGCACGGTCTCTGCCGGATGCCTGGCGCATGATGGGCATGATGTGGTCGGTGTTGATCCCGTGCAGGCGAAGGTGGACCTCATCAACCAGGGCCGTTCTCCAATTATCGAAGCTGAGATCGGCGAGATGATTGCCGATGTGGTGGAAAGTGGCCGCTTACGCGCAACGGGTGAGGCCTTGGAAGCGGTATGTGGGTCCGACCTATCCATCGTTTGCGTCGGCACGCCCAGTCAACCAAACGGCAACCTGGATTTGCGCTATATTCGCCGAATTTGCGAACAAATCGGAGCGGCACTAAAAGCGAAGCCTTCGAGGCACACGGTAGTGATTCGGAGCACGATTCTTCCCGGGACGATGAAGGGTATCGTAATTCCGGTGCTTGAGGAGTTTTCTGGAAAGCGAGCCGGGACAGATTTCGGTGTATGCCACAATCCGGAGTTTTTAAGAGAAGGATCAGCAGTGAAAGACTTTAACGATCCTCCGAAGACGGTTGTGGGAGAGATCGATCGGGAAAGTGGTGAATTGCTGATTAAGTTATATGAAAGGCTGAACGCCCCTCTGATTCGAACGAGTCTTGAGACTGCGGAGATGGTTAAGTATGTTGATAACTGCTGGCACGCATTAAAGATTGGATTTGCGAACGAAATAGGAAGCCTGGGGAAAGCATTAGGAATCGATGCCCATGAAGTGATGGATATCTTTTGCCAGGACAAGAAGCTGAATATTTCTTCGTCATATTTAAAACCGGGCTTCGCTTTCGGTGGATCGTGTTTGCCCAAGGATCTTCGTGCGCTGACCTATACAGCAAAGTCCCATGACCTTCAGCTTCCAATCCTAACCTCAATTCTTCCCAGCAATGAAATGCAGGTGAACCGCGGCCTTCAGCTGATAATGAACGGCGGGCAGAAGCGGGTTGGAATTCTTGGATTCAGTTTCAAGGCGGGAACGGACGACTTGCGCGAGAGCCCAATGATCGAAGTAATTGAACGATTACTGGGCAAAGGGTATGAGCTGAAGATATTTGACAAGAATGTGCGAGTTGCAAGGCTGGTAGGTGCAAATCGCGATTTTATTCTTAATCGAATTCCGCATATTTCAAGACTTATGGTGGATCATGTGGATTCTGTTCTTGAGCATGCCGAAATCGTCGTAATTGGAAACAAGGATCCTGACTTTATGAACGTGGAGCAAAGGCTCCGAGAAGACCAGACGTTGGTGGACTTTGTCCGAATAACCGATCGCAGGAGCAAGGATGGCAAGTACGAAGGCATTTGCTGGTGAAGGACTTCTACGCGACGAAGCGATAGGGCCGGTAAAAGGGGAACTGTTCGAATCGATTACTCGATTGTCTGATTGGGTCGTAAGGAACGACTATCAGGGTTACGATACATTCGACGGACTGAACTCATCGCTTCTTCGCCCTCTGACATTCGAATCGAGATTTCTCCGTACAGTTCTTCAGCAGGGTGTGCGCCGCTTTCCGTGGAATCTCCGTCCGATCGTAGGGGTCGCGAAGGGGTACTCGAGCAAAGGAATGGGCTTTCTGGCCCGTGGATACATCCGTTTGTACCAGTGCACCGGAGAAGAGGCCTGGCGGCAGCAGGCAGAATTTGCGCTGCAATGGCTGATTGACCACCAGTCGGTAGGCTTTCAGGGAGCAAGTTGGGGCAATCATTTTGACTACCAGTCGCGGACATTCTATTTGCCGAAGGGAGTGCCGACGGTCGTTTGGACATCCCTTATTGGACACGCGTTTCTGGATGCATATGATGAGTTTGGCAATGCGCAATACCTTGAAGTAGCCGAAAGCGCATGCCAACACATTGTGAAGGATTTGAATGTCTATCCCGATGGGGAAGGCGCATGTATCAGCTATGTTCCGGGATTGAACAGTCAGGTGCATAATGCGAATACTCTCGCCGGAAGCCTTCTTGCGCGGACCTATTCACATATTCCACGACCAGAATTTCTGAATCTCGCGAAGAGAGCGATTCAATATACGGTGCAGTATCAGCGGCCGGACGGGTCGTGGTGGTATGGAGAAAAGAGCAATCTCCACTGGGTCGATAACTTTCATACCGGCTACGTGCTTGACTGCCTGAAGTATTACGAGATGGGAACGGGAGACGCCAGTTTTGCAGACGAGATGATGGCCGGCTATCGCTATTGGAAGAGCACTTTCTTCCAGGAGGATGGAACGCCAAAGTACTATGACAATAAGGCTCTTCCGTTGGATATTCAATGTTGCTCCCAGGCGATCGACACATTTGTGTTCTTTGCGGACAAGGATCCTGAAGGCCTCGACATGGCGACGAAGGTAGCGCGGTCGACGATCAAGACCATGCAAGATCGGAGCGGGTATTTCTATTACCGGCGGTATTCGAAATGGCTAGTAAACAAAACACCAACACTCCACTGGGGTCAGGCGACGATGCTTTGCGCGCTCGCCGGGCTTTATAAAGCATTATCGAAATAGACGAAGGCCAAATGAATAGAAAGATTTTGATTATCGTTGAAAACCTGCCGGTTCCCTTTGACACTCGCGTCTGGAAAGAGGCGATTGCTCTGAAAAGAGCAGGCTATGGAGTCGCGGTCTTATGTCCGGCTGGTAAGGGATATCGGAAGGGCCACGAGATACTGGAGGGAATTGCGATTTACCGGCATCCGATGCCCAAAGAGGGCAACACTCCACTGGGCTATCTTTGGGAATACGGATGTGCTCTGTTCTGGGAGTTTTTTTACTCCTGGTGGATTTATCTGACTCATGGATTCGAGGTCATTCAAGGATGCAACCCTCCTGACGACATTTTTTTGGTTGCGCTTTGGTTCAAGATTCTGGGTGTGAAGTACATTTTCGATCATCATGACATCAATCCAGAGCTATATCTATCAAAGTATGAAAGAGAAGATTTCTTTTACAGGGCTCAATTGTGGCTCGAAAAACTGTCGTTTCGCTTCAGCGATGTTGTCATGTCGACGAATGAAAGTTATAAAGAGATCGCTGTAACGCGTGGGGGCAAGCAGGCGGACGATGTGTTTGTCGTACGGAATGGGCCCGATTTAGAGACCTTTAAGGCTGTTCCCCCCGACGCCGCTCTCAAGCACGGAAAGCGATTTTTAGTGGGCTATGTAGGAGTGATGAGTGCGCAAGAAGGCTTGGATATCCTTCTTGATGTTGCGAACCACCTCAAGGCGATGGGACGGACCGATGTTCACTTTACATGTGTGGGCGGAGGTACTGGACTTCCTGAATTGAAAAGACTCGCCGTTGAGAAGAATCTCACGGATATCGTGAGTTTTACGGGACGGGTTTCTGATGCCGACCTGTTGAGTGTCCTTTCCACCGCAGACGTATGTGTCAATCCCGACAAGCCTTGCCCGATGAACGACAAGTCGACGATGATCAAGATCATGGAATATATGGCTCTGGGAAAGCCGATTGTGCAGTTTGATCTGAAAGAAGGCCGGTTCAGCGCGCAAGATGCGTCACTCTATAGCGACAATCAGAATCGTGTTGAAGCATTTGCGAAGAACATCCTCTGGCTTCTCGATCATCCAGACGAGCGAGAAAGAATGGGGAAGGCGGGTCGGAAGAGGGTTGAAGAAGAACTGGCGTGGGAGTACTCGGTAGGAAATCTATTAGACGCTTATGAATGTGCATTCGGAAAGACCAAATTCAAGCGCGCCTTGCGGGAAGACTGTGCAGGTTCTTAAGCAGGAGTTGTTCGTCCTGGAGAGTTTAGTTGTGATCGTCGTTGTTGGGGTCATGTGTATTTGAAACTGCGGACCAATGAGGCACGCGCAAACTAAAAGGAGAGGTTCGCGTTAGAGATTTCTATGGAAAAGCCACTTGTTTCGATTTTGATTTCGGCCTATAACGCTCGCGAATGGGTCGTAGAGACGCTGCAGTCAGCCTTGGCTCAGACCTGGCCCAACAAAGAAATCATCTTTGTCGATGATGGTTCTACTGACAATACCCTTCAACTTGCGAACCGATTTCTTTCGCGAGGGGTGAAAGTCATTTCTCAGAAGAATAGCGGATTGTCGGCGGGCCTTAACACCGCGCTTGCAAATAGCCGAGGTGAGTATCTTCAATATTTAGATGCAGACGATTTAATGTTACCCGACAAGATTGAACGGCAGTTGTCGGCATTGCGAGAAGGCGACAGCAAGAAGATTCTCCTTTCGTCTCCCTGGGCGCCATTCTACTATCGGACCAGCAATGCGAAATTTGTCCACAATTCATTGTGGGAAGACCTGACACCTGCTGAATGGCTATTTAGGAAGATGTCGGAGAACATTCACATGCAGAATGCAACCTGGCTTGTGAGTCGAGAGCTTGCGGAGGCGGCTGGTCCATGGGATGTCGATTTGCATTATGACCAGGATGGCGACTATTTTGCGCGCGTACTGATGGCATCGGAAGGAACGCGATTCGTGCCCGAGACAGGCATTTTCTATCGAATGAGCCCGACGAATCGTATCAGCTATCTTGGGAGTTCGAGCAAGAAAAAGACCTCTCTGTTTCGAGCGATGAGACTTCATTTCCAATACCTGCTTTCTCTCGAGGACAGTGATCGCACACGAAAGGCGTGCTTGACCTATTTGCAGAATTGGAGTTTCAACTTTTATCCCGACCGAATGGATATTGTCAGGGAGATGGAAGCAATCGCCCTTGAGTTTGGCGGGGAATTGAAGGCGCATAAATTCAGCTGGAAATACTCCTGGTTGAATTCGATGTTTGGAATGGCGGCGGCCCGATGGGCCGAAAGGGTTCTGCCGGCGACAAAGGCGGCATTTTTCAGATACGTAGACAAGGTGATGTACAAGCTTCAAGACAAAGAGATAGAGAATAGCGCGCTGGGGAATCGGTGACGGAATTGAGATGGGCCGAATCGAAAGAATGAAACCAATAAGGAATAAATTGAGCACTCAACCTATGAAAAAGAGAAATACTGCGTTCGTTACCGGCTCCGAGGGATTCATCGGATCGTATTTAGTGGAGTTCCTTCAGCGACAGGGATGGGAAGTAATCGGTGGATATCGGTTACATGAGGCGAAATTGCGGGCTAGTTTGCCGCGGCTTCATTTTGAACAGTGCGACCTGCGTGATGGGCAGCGGGTTGAGCAAGTCATAAGAAAATACGCCCCGACGCATGTGTTTCATTTGGGAGCACAGAGCCTCCCAACCGTCTCGTGGGCAGATCCTCTCGGTACGTTTGAATCCAATATTTTGGGTTCGCTTCACATTTTTGAGGCGATTCGGTACCAGAAGGACCCTCCGATCATCGTTTCGGCCTGCTCCAGCGCCGAATATGGGCATGTTCCTCCTGCGGCGATTCCGGTAAAAGAGGATCAGCCTTTGCGTCCGCTGCATCCCTATGGAATCAGCAAGGTGTGTCTGGATCTTCTGGCGCGCGAGTATTTTCTCGATTACAAGATCCCCGCCGTGAACATCCGGCTCTTCAACACGACCGGGCCTGGCAAGACAAACGACGCTCCGTCAGATTTTGTGCGTCAAATCATTCGCATCAAGAAGGGTCTTCAAGAGCCCGTAATTGAAGTGGGCAATTTGAAGACTAAGCGGGCATTTCTGGACGTTCAGGACACCGTGCGCGGGTTCTTTCTTGCTGCGAAGAAGGGTGTACCGGGTGAGGCCTATAACCTGTGTGCAACCGAGACCCATGAGATAGGAAAGGTCTTGAAGACGGCCATTCGTTTGTCTGGAGTAAAAGCGCAAATTGTGGAAGCGGATCGCCTAATGCGTCCCTCTGACGAGAAGATTATTTTTGGGGCGACCGAGAAGATCCAACGTGCAACGGGCTGGAAGCCTCAGCGGACGCTTGAACAAACGCTCAAGAGCATGCTCGACTACTGGGAAAAAGCGATGTGAAGCGTTTCCGTGTGGAATCGTGATTGATCTTGTTTTATCAATCGGTCACGGCATGTTCAGAGTAAGAAATATCTTCAAAGTCTTTCCAATGAAATAGCTATCTCATGTTCAGTGAAGTTCAAAAGACAATCAATTGAAACCTTTCGACCAAGCCGGACGTTTTCACAGCGATTTTGAAGCCACTCAACTCTCAAAAGGAGTCGTGCGCAATTCTGGGGTAACGATCACAGCGCAGGCTGTGGTTTTTGCGATTCAAATGTCGGGAACGCTTGTGCTCGCCCGAATTCTGAATCCGGGCGACTTCGGCCTGATCACAATGGTGACGACTTTCAGTCTCCTGCTATCCAGTTTTGGGCTTGCGGGTTTCACCGAAGCTGTGATTCAGACCGAGGAGATCAATCAGGCTTTGGCGAGCACGCTGTTCTGGATCAACCTAGCTGGCGGGTTTGTGGTGGCAGTGGTCTTTGCCGAGGCAGGGCCTCTGCTAGCGAGATTCTACGCTGAGCCTCGACTTAGGGGAGTGTGCCTCGGGTTTTCGCTCGCAATCTTTTTCTCGGTCGCACCAATTCTGCATCTGGGTTTGCTCAAACGAAGTAATCGCTTTTCTTCTCTTGCCGTGAATGATATTGCGGGCCGATGTGCGTATGTCGTTACGGCAGTGATTTGCGCATGGTTCGGATGGCATTATTGGGCACTTGTGATTGCAGCCATAGTGCAGCCCATTGTGCTGTGCGTGGGCGCGATTATACTCTGCACCTGGGTGCCTGAAAGACCGCGAAGAGGCGTGGGCGCGGGGAAGCTGGTTCGGTACGCGCGAGACGTGTACGCGCGATATTGCCTGAATTACTGTACGGGCAATACGGATAATCTTCTTGTTGGCTGGCGTTTTGGGGCGTCGACTCTCGGGTATTACAAGAAGGCATTCGATATCTTTGTTCTTCCTTCCTACCAGTTGATGACACCGGTCCTTGCCGTGGTCGTAGGTACGTTGAGCCGCAAGAACAAGGAACATCAGGAATTTAGGCGCTATTTTTTAAAGGGCCTCTGTGTTGTCGCGTTGCTCGGCATGGGGGTTAGCGCAGATCTCACATTGGTTGGCCGCGATCTGGTCCGTCTCATATTGGGTGCGAAATGGACCGAAGCTGGGCGAATCTTTACATTCTTTGCACCGGGGATCGGCATGATGCTGATTTATCAATCGAGCGGGTGGATTCATCTTTCCCTTGGCACGACTGGGAGATGGTTGCGCTGGACTGTGATTGAAGTCTCTTTGACCGCTTTGCTCTTTGTGATCGGGATGCATTGGGGCCCAGCGGGAGTCGCTGGAGCGTGGACAACATCATTTGCCGTTTTAGTAATTCCAGCATTCTGGTACGCGGGCCGGCCGATCGGCCTCGAAGTTAGGGCGGTGCTTGGAACAATTTGGAAATATGTCGTTGCGTCTCTCGCTGCGTATCTCGCTACCGGAGTTATCGCATCCAGCCTGGCGCGCTTTGCTCTCTTTTCGCAGGATGGTGCCCTCGGAGCATTCGTGAGGGCAGTGACTGTATCGATCGTTTTTGTTTGCCTGTATTCTGTAGCCCTGGTTGGACTCTTTAGGAGCCTGGAACCGGTTCATCTACTCACTGACCTTCTTTCGCAGCTCTTTCAGGGCTTATCATCACGTCTTGCGTCCAAGACCCCTGCCAAATCGGATCGTAGCTGGTTTCACAGTGCGCCGGAGAACCAAGAAAGCCTCTGAAAGCAGCGCTTCGATGAAAAGTTCAAGACTCGAGGAATTGGTCGCGCCGGCCCAGGAACAGAACATGTTCAGGCAGGGCTGCTCCGATGATACCTCTCGCGGCAACGTTTGTGTCCGGGCTGCAATTCTCACAGGAGGAATCGACAAGCCTTATGTGTTGGGCCTGAGCCAGGCCCTAGTCTTGAAGGGCGTAGAGATCGAAGTTGCGGGGAACGACGAAATGGATGTTCCCGAGATGCACGCTTCTCCGTTGCTTAGGTTTCTAGACTTGTATGGCGATCAGAGATCGAAACGTTCAAGAGCCGGCAAGTTAGTACGCATTGTTGTGGTTTATATCCGGCTGATGCTGTACTCCGCAAACGCGCGGCCACAGATATTCCATGTGCTTTGGAATTATCGCTTTGATTTCTGGGACCGGACGTTCCTGATGCTCTACTACAAATTGCTTGGCAAATCCGTTGTGATGACTGCGCATAACGTAAACGCGGCCGAGCGCGATGGAAAAGATTCTTCGCTCAATCGGTGGACACTTGGGGTTCAGTATCGACTGATGGACCATATATTTGTGCACACGGAGAAGATGAAGCAGGAATTGATAGGTGACTTCAGAGTCAAGGAAGAATCGATTAGCGTTATACCTTTTGGAGTCAACGATACTGCACCGAAGACGGAATTGAGCCGCAAGGATGCTCGCCGGCTGCTAGGGCTTGGGGAATCAGAAAAGGTAATTTTATGCTTTGGCCGGATCAAGCCTTACAAGGGAATCGAGTACCTGGTAGAAGCTTTTCAGAGAATTGTTCTCTCGGACATCGGGTACAGGCTGGTGATTGCGGGCGAGCCGAACAAAGAGTCGGCCCAATACTGGAACAAGATTCAACGGGCTATCGGGTCAGGGGTAGCTAGCGAAAAGATCATCCAGAATATCAGACATATTCCGGACGAAAAGACGGAGATATATTTCAAGGCGGCGGACGTGCTGGTGCTGCCCTATACGCATGTCTTCCAAAGTGGCGTTCTTTTTCTTGCTTACAGCTTCGGATTGCCGGTCATTGCGACGAGTGTCGGCTCTCTGAACGAGGGCATTAAGGTTGGGGAAACTGGTTACATTTGTGAGGCGCAGGACTCTGCGGACTTGGCCCGAACCATCGAGAAATACTTTGCCAGCGATTTGTATCGGGATTTGGAGAACAGAAGAAGTTCGATCCGCGCATTCGCCCTTGAAAGGAACTCATGGAGCGTGGTGGGGGATATCACACGGAACGTGTATACCGCGCTATTGGGACGAGGGCATAAGATAGGACACAGGCCGGACAATTCAGAGGCCACGCAGTCCAGTTGAAGGCCGTCTAAGAATCATCGAAATGCACCAGGTACTGCGTCAGGTGGGAGGCGAATGACTTCCCAAGGACCGAGGAGATTCTAAAAATGATTATCACAAAGACTCCGCTGCGCATCTCTTTTTTCGGCGGCGGAACGGACTACCCCGTCTGGTATAAGGAACACGGTGGAGCGGTGCTGGCGACGACAATCGATAAGAGTTGCTATATAACCTGCAGGCGTTTGCCTCCATTTTTCGAGTATCACAGCCGGGTGTCTTATTCCAAAGTTGAAAACGTAAGCAGAAACGACGAGATTCAACATCCCTCCGTACGGGCGTGTCTTCAGTTTCTAAAGATGGATGAGGGAATCGAGGTTCACCATGTGGCCGACCTCCCGGCTCGCACCGGCCTTGGTACCAGCTCAGCATTTACGGTTGGGCTTCTGAATGCGCTTTATGCCGTCAATAACCAGATGCGATCAAAGCATGCGCTGGCTTTGGATGCGATTCACGTGGAACAGGCATTGCTGAACGAAGCCGTTGGCGCACAGGACCAAGTGAGCGCCGCCTACGGGGGATTGAATCGCATCAGCTTTGGCCAGGACGGAGAAATTGAAGTAAAGAAGGTGCTTGCATCGCCAGAACGGATAGGCGAATTGGAAAAGCATCTTGCTCTCTACTTTACGGGCTTTTCGCGGATCGCTTCAGAGATTGCAGTGGAACAGCTGAAGGTAACACCGACGAAGACCCAAGAATTGAGTCAGATACTCGAAATGGTGGACGAAGCTGAGGCCATTGTTTCAAGCTCGCGCCGATCGCTGGACGATTTCGGCCGTCTCCTGCATGAGACCTGGCAGCTAAAGCGAGGCCTCACGAGCAAGATATCTACCACTAGCATCGATGAGATTTACGAGGCGGGTCGAAGTGCCGGCGCGCTGGGCGGAAAGCTTCTGGGGGCAGGCGGCGGAGGTTTTATGTTGTTCTATGTTCCCCCTGAACGCCGAGAAGCCCTGAGAATGCGTCTCAAGAAACTTCTGTGCGTTCCGTTCGGGTTCTCGAAACGAGGCAGTGAGGTCGTGGTCTACGAGCCGGAAGAGCCGTATGACCAGTCCCTTGCCGTAGAGCGCGAGTTTATCTATGCGCAGAATGCGGCCGGGTGAAGTACGAACAGAGGCGAAACAGGTGAGTGGCCTTATCGCCGAGTCGAACCTTCAATCCGTCACGAAATCCGCTGTAGTTCAATGTTCGCTTGACCGGATCTAATGGGAATGCAGTTCCCGAGTCTGGTTCTAACCGCGAAGTACGCAATGACATTTATAGACCGACATATGAGCTCAAGAGCGATTTGGAAATTTACTTATGAGTGAACTTGTTATTGAAGCTGGGCGAACAGAGGGACAGTATTGGCGGGACCTTTGGCGTTACCGCGAACTCTTCTTTTTCTTTGCATGGCGTGACATGCTGGTCCGGTACAAGCAGACCGTGGTGGGAATCAGCTGGTCCTTGATTCGCCCACTTCTGACAATGACCGTGCTGACCATAGTGTTCGGTAAATTCGGCAAGATGCCCTCGGGGGGAGTGCCTTATCCGCTTCTTGTGTTCTGCGGCATGTTGCCCTGGCTCTTCTTTTCTACGGCGCTCATGGAGAGTGGAAATAGTCTTGTGACGAACGCAAATATGATTGCGAAGGTATATTTCCCAAGGTTGACAATCACGGTAAGCAGCGTGATGACGAGCCTGGTAGATTTTCTGATTTCGAGCGTGTTCCTGGCAGCATTGATGTTCTGGTACCGCGTTACTCCGCCGATCGCAGTTCTCGTATTGCCGTTTTTCGTGTTGCTTATGGTTGCGTCCTCTCTTGGTGTGGGGTTGTGGATTGCGGCACTTATGGTCGAGTACCGAGATTTCCGATTTATTGTTCCGTTCATTGTTCAGTTTGGGTTGTATATCTCCCCGGTTGGATTTCAGAGCGGGGTGGTTCCGGAAAAATATCGACTTATCTACGCACTTAACCCGATGGTGGGAATTATTGATGGTTTCAGATGGTGTCTGCTTGGCGCGGTGGGCGGCGTCTACTGGCCGGAAATCGCAATCTCGGTTATCGACGTGACTTTCCTTCTAATTTCAGGGATCTGGTATTTCCGGCGAACTGAGCGAACATTTGCTGATGTAATCTGAGCGACGCCAATGAATTTAGTAGCAAGCACAAGAGATTCGGAAAACGCGATCGTCATCGAAAACGTGGGGAAGCGCTACTCAATTGGGCGCCGCCGCAACGCGGACGACGGGCTGCGCCACGCCATCGAGGAAGCTATTCGTTCTCCGTTCAAGTGGCTGAGGCAGCGAGGGGAAGGGAATCGGCGCGACGCAGATTTCTGGGCGCTGAGAGATGTGTCACTCAGTATCAAGCCGGGCGAAGTAGTAGGAATTGTTGGGCGGAACGGCGCGGGGAAGAGCACGCTCCTTAAGCTCTTGAGCAGAATTACAGAACCGACGGAAGGGCGCATACGAATCAACGGACGTATCGCAAGTCTGCTCGAGGTAGGAACTGGGTTTCACCAGGAACTGACTGGGCGAGAGAATATTTTTCTCAACGGCGCTATTCTCGGAATGTCACGCGCAGAGATTGTCCAGAAGTTTGACGAGATCGTCGCATTTTCGGAGGTAGAAGAATTTCTTGATACTCCCGTGAAACGCTACTCATCGGGGATGTATGTAAGGCTTGCATTCGCGGTGGCCGCACATCTGGAACCCGAGATACTGATTGTGGATGAAGTGCTTGCGGTGGGAGATGCCGCATTCCAAGCGAAGTGCCTGGGGAAAATGAGTGAAGTGGCGCAAGGAGGCAGGACGATCCTGTTCGTGAGCCATAATATGGACGCCGTGCGAAGGTTGTGTCATCGCGCAATCCTGTTTGAGGAAGGCAAGATTCGAGTCGATGGAGAGGTAGATTCAGTCCTTGAGCAATATTTTGCGCGAATTTCGACCGGTACCTTCCGTGAGTTACCTAGCGGGTACGGTTTGGCGGTAGAAAAGGTGGCGTTGAAAAACGAGCAGGGCCAAGAAGCTCGTCAATTTAGCCCAGGCGACGATTTGACCGTAGAGATATCGTATAACGCCCATTCTAGAATTGAATTGCCTTATTTCCTGGTCATCGTCGAGGGTGCCCATGGTAAGTGCTTTACGGCCAGCATGCTGCTGGATGGAATGCGACCTGACGCCCTGGAAGGGCCTGGAAAAATATCATGCACTTTTAAGGCTATTCCTCTACTTCCACAAAGCTATAGCATCAGCGTGTCGATCAGGGACAAGATACATCAGTCTGAAATCTGGACTTGCAAGGACGCGACGACATTCACTGTCCGAGCCGACCTGCAGAAATATGGTTACAAGGGCGATTACCTCACGCATGCGCCGCGCTCTACATCGGTCGTCATTCCATATGTATGGGAGTTGCCAGACGGCGAGACAATTCCGGTTGGATTGACCGCCCCCGAGACAGTTTCGACATAGGTTTAGTGGTTTATGAAGTAGGTTTAGTCGATTGCTTAATGGTTGTGTAGAAAGCCGTAGGTCGCGCAGTTGAAGAAAGTCGCGCTCGGCGTTGAGAGTTCCGCGACCCAGGAGCACTCAGAATATTTCGGGAAATTGAATGGAGGCATTATGACAATTGGGACATCGCAGATCAAAAGTGCAGTAAAAGGGACGCTAAAACAAATCCCCTTTGTGCGGCGAACCTTAGGCGACCGTGATCTCTCCCGCCGGTACGACACGATTATGAACGCGTCGTTCGAGCCGCAACTCTATAGTAAAGAAGAGAAACTGTGGATAAGTGAAATCGAAATAAACAAGAATTGCAATTTGAATTGCATCATGTGCAACACCGCCTTATCTCAAAGAGCCCAGAAGAACATGGACTTCGCATTGTTTGAGAAAGCGTTATCGCATGCCAACGAGCTTGGGCAGGAGACTATCGCGCTGCATACGATTGGCGAGCCGTTGATGAACCCGCATTTGGAAGAGTATTTCAAGATGATCCGAGCGCACGGACTGAAGATATTCTTATCCACGAACTGCCTTATGCTGGAAAAGCGCATGGAAATACTGGTCGCCAATGCAGATCTAATTCAGACCCTGCGTTTGTCAATTGATGGAGCCAGTAAGGAGACTTATGAGAAAATCAGGAGGCCCGCAAAATTCGAGGTTTTGATAAGAAACCTCGAATATCTCAAGAAGACGAATGAAGAAAGAAAGTGCTTTAACGATATCCGCATTAATTCAATCGTCAGCCAGGACGTACAGAATGAGCTTGGTTATCATATCAAGTTCTATAGCAATTACGTCAAAATCAGGAATATTGAACTAAACCTTGTTAGCGGATTATCTCCGGACAATTCCTATTTCTTGAACAAGACAATTCTTAAGAAGCACATTGCTCCTTGGCATCCATGTGATCAACTGTTCAGCTCAACATTGCATGTTCTCAATGACGGGCGTACTACGGCCTGCTGCAGAGACTATAACGGCGACCTTGTTTACGGCAACCTCAAGGACAGCGAGCCTAAAGATTTGATCAACAATGACAACGTGCTGGAATTGCGAAGGCAGCATCTGGAAGATCGCATTCCAAAAGACTCACTGTGTGCGAGCTGCTTTCGCATTGAGCCACGCGTCGCGGATTTGTTTCGCCTGTTTGTATCTGGACTGATTGACCGTTTTGCGGACAATTGGGACGCGGACAAGATGCAAGCTCGATTTGATGAATTCTTCAATGAGTTCTCTGAAGGAATTCCCGCGCCGAGTGGCTTTGTGAAGCTGCTTAGGGAAAAGTGATTTGTTGTTCCTTCTGGGACGGGCTACGTCTTCGATGGGTTGGATTGAATTGTTTCTGGTTGGCAATGACTCTTGCGACAGGTGCCTTCGTTGATGGTAATGGCGCTTTACACTACGGTTTATCCAGGCGTTGAGGCATATCTTCCGGATTGGTATCGCTCGGTGCGATCCCAGACGGACCAGGACTTTGAGCTTTGGATAGGGCTCGATGGGATCGAGGCCAGCGCAGTCGAGGAGGCAATCGGCACGCAGGTGGAGGCGGTTTGGGTATCGTCGGAATCGGGTGATTCTCCGGCAGGGATCCGACATCGGTGTCTTGAGCGAATTGTGAAGGACTTCGATGCGGTGATTTTGGTAGATAGCGATGATATCCTGCATCCGACCCGGGTTGCTGCGGCGCGGATAGCTTTGCAGACTTCTGAACTTGCCGCATGCGCACTACGACTGGTAGATCAATATCGGGAGGATTTGGGGACCACTCTTACGCTCCCCGAGGGGGAAACTCCGGATAGCCTTCTGGCCCGGAACAATGTATTTGGTTTTTCCAATACTGCATATCGATCGGAGTTGCTTCGGCGGTGTTTGCCGTTTTCTGCAGAGATCGTGCTGGTCGATTGGTTCTTGGCTACCACGGCGTGGCTAAAGGGAGGCACGCTGGCCTTCGACCCAGTAGTACGAATGGAATATCGGCAACATGGGACAAACATGGCTCCGATACGGTTTCCTTTCGATGCGAAACAGGTAATGCTAGACACACAAAAAGTATCGAAGCATTATCATTTTTTGCTTCAAACATCTCCGATTGAGAATGTACGGCCGGATCGCTGGGCGCAAGTGCAAGAAGCCTCTAAAGATGTTCAGATCTTTTTCGAAACGATAGTCTCGCAGCCGCAAAGGCTGGAGAGCTACGTTCGTAATCTCAACACGTTGAAGCCGCGGGTTGTCTGGTGGTGGGATGTGGCGCAACCTGCATTGCAATGGATGTGGAAGGGCAATTCTGGAGAGGGAAATGAAGCCAGTAGAAATTAGCGGCGTTCCAGTCGGACCGGGATATGCACCCTATATCATCGCGGAGATCGGTTCAAATCATAATGGGGACATGGATCTTTGTCGTCGCCTGATTGATTCAGCTGCAGAGTCGGGCGCAGATGCGGTGAAGTTTCAATCCTGGACCGACAAATCTCTGATCGCGGAAGAAGAGTATGCGCGCAATACTTCTTACTCTGACAAGAAGAAGCATTTCGGATCATTGCGTGAAATGGTGACCGCATACCAACTTACGTCGGAACAACATTTCGAAGCCGCCGCTCATTGCAAGTCTCGTGGCATTGCGTTTTGCTCAACACCTTTCGCGGTTGGTGAAGCAGACCTGCTGGAGAAGCTTGATGTACCCTTCTTCAAGATCGCTTCGATGGATATCAATCATTTATCGCTTTTGAAACACGTCGCGCGCAAACAACGTCCTGTGATCATTTCCACAGGTATGGCTACGTTGGGAGAAATTGAACGAGCCGTCGAAATAGTGCGTGCTGAAGGCAATGAGCAGATCGTCCTTCTGCATTGCGTCTCGATTTATCCTCCGGACTATGAGATTGTTCATCTCCGCAATATTGCGACACTGCAGCAAGCCTTCGGTGTACCGGTAGGCTATAGCGATCACACTTTGGGGACGGCGATTCCACTTGCAGCGATTGCACTTGGCGCATGCATCATCGAGAAGCATTTCACTCTCGATCAGGATATGGAAGGGTGGGATCACGCCATCTCTGCCAACCCTGAACAACTGAAAACCATTGCCCATGAAGGGAAGAATATTGTTACGGCGCTCGGAGTGAGCGAACGGACGGTGAGTGCGGAGGAGATCGAAAAGCGGAAGAAGTTTCGCCGAAGCCTGGTAACCACTCGGCCGCTGCCGCGAGGTCATGTGCTTACCGAAGAGGACCTAGACGCGAAGCGCCCTGGCACGGGAATTCGTCCAGACGAAGTCAACTATGTGGTCGGACGTCGGCTTGCGTCTGACGTGGGTGCCGACCAAGTTATTAATTGGAGCCACCTGCAGTAAGGGATGGACGGACTTTTTGGAACTACCAGTGATCATCATCGGGGGAGGCGGACACGCCAAGGTTTTGGCCAGTATGCTTCTTCTATGCCGCAGGACGATACTCGGATTTGTTGACTTGAATCCAACAGCCCCGCCGCTGCTCGGAATCAAGTGCCTCGGCGACGACAATGCTGTTTCGCTTCATGCGGCTAGCGACGTGCAGCTTGTGAACGGTATAGGGTCTGCCCAATCGACGGCCAATCGCAAAGATGTTTACAAGCGCTTCACTCGGGAGGGATATGGCTTCGCAACTGTGATACATCCTTTGGCGATCGTGGCGCGGGACGTGCAAATTGAAGATGGAGTCCAAGTTATGGCGGGGGCCATTCTTCAGTCTGGAAGCAAAGTAGGATCCAACGCAATAATCAATACCGGAGCCATTGTTGATCACGACTGCGTCGTGGGCGCCCACGTTCACATTGCTCCGGGAGCAGTGCTTTCTGGCGGAGTCCGGGTAGAGTCGGGAGCGCATATTGGCACTGGGGCGTGTATTATTCAAGGCGTGTTTATAGGCGCGGCAAGCGTGGTTGGCGCTGGAGCGGTCGTAATCAGGGATGTGTCGTCGGGCGTCACGACGGTTGGAGTTCCAGCCAAGACAATTGGCAGAACTCATGCAAAGACTTTAGATAAATCCATGCTCTAGACAGCGATTCAAAAGGCTTCAATCAAGCTCAAGTCGTCCACTTCAAACAACCCGATCCACTTTAATTTGGCGAGAGGCTTCTTAAACGTGAAAGACATGTTCAATCTGGATGGCCGTGTTGCGGTTGTGACTGGTGGAGCGGGTTTGATCGGTTTCGCGCTGGCCCAAGGTCTCGCAACTTTTGGTGCGCACACATTTATCGCTGACATTAATGAAGAAAGTGCCGGAAGATGTGCAGCGGAACTGACGGCCAAGGGGTTGAAGTGTTCGGCCATTGCCTTCGACATCCTGGATGTGGCCTCAATTTCGACGGGTATCAGCAAGATCGTTTCTAAGGCCGGGTCGCTCGATGTGTGGGTGAACAGCGCATACCCGAAGACCAAGGAATGGGGATTGGACTTTAAGGAAGTTTCAACGGAATCGTGGCGAACTGCTATTGATAATCAGATGACCAGCTATTGTTTGTGTTGTCGCGAAGCAGCTGAGGCAATGCGATCGCAGAAGCATGGGTCAGTGATCAATCTTGGTTCCACTTACGGAATGGTCGGTCCCGATTTTTCAATCTACGATGGAACGGACCTCACAATGCCCGCGGCTTATGCAGCGATCAAAGGTGGCATCATCAACTTCACGCGTTACCTTGCTTCCTACTACGCGAAGGACGGCATCCGATTCAATTGCATCTCACCCGGCGGGGTTGAGAACCACCAGGCGCCATCGTTTGTCGAGAACTACGTTCGCAAGACACTGCTCGGGAGGATGGCCAAGCCAAAGGATATGGCGGGTGCTGCGGTGTTTCTGGCTTCGGATGCTTCAGCATATGTGACGGGCCATAATCTAGTTGTAGATGGGGGATGGACGGCTATTTAGAAGCTAAAAGTTGGCCGTAGATCTAAGGGGGCATGGTAGTTGAGGATCAAACTCAAGTGTCGTAAATTATTTAGTTCAGGAAAATAGCCGTTAATTGGATGGCACCGACCAGCAGGATGCGGTCTTCAAGAATACGAGCAGTTTTACTTTCAATGCCTAAACCAGCGCTGAAGTGACCCATTACAAGACGTTGCCGAGGTGTAAGAGATCATTATGGTTGAGATAGTTACAAAAGAGCAGTTTGGCAGTTTTATCATTTCACCCGATGTCGCAATTTCCGATGCAATCGTCCGCTTGGACGAGGCCGGTATCGGTGCGTTGGCAATCTGTTCTGCCGGAAACAAACTTTGCGGCATATTGACGGATGGCGACCTGCGCCGCGCCGTGATAAATGCTAAGCCACTAAATAGTCCGTGCCAGGGAATTGCGACTCGAAACCCGATCGTTGCGCCTCCGTCGACGACGCGACTGCATGCTCTCTATCTGATGAACCGCCATGATATTGATCATCTTCCTATAGTTGATGAACAGGGCGTGTTGCAGGACTTGTATCTCCGCCGCGATCTTGTTGTGCCCGGAGAAATCGAAGCCGATGCATCTGATTTGTTGGAGATGGTGACGCTCCTTCCCTCCGCGTCGATTGCCGAAGCAATTGCACAACTCGAAAAGGCTGGGACTGGAGCCCTTGTCTTATGCGCCGCAGATCGGAAGCTCGTTGGCCTGCTGACTGATGGCGATATTCGTCGCGCGATTCTACGGGGTGCATCATTGATGACTCCGTGCGAGCGAATCGCAAGTCCAGAACCCCTTACGGTAAACAACTCAATTTGTGCTACGGAAGCTCTGGAACTGATGGTAAAGCACGACATCAATCATCTTCCGGTGATAGATGGCGAAGGCTGTGTGATTCGGTTTCTGCTTCGCAGAAACATCGCACAAAGCGAGAGCACGGACCTTTCCGCTGTCATCATGGCTGGCGGCTATGGGAAGAGGCTGCTTCCGCTCACCGAACAATTGCCGAAGCCAATGCTTCCTGTTGGCGACAAACCCCTGCTTGAACGAACTATTCAACAGTTGCGGCGTTCGGGAATCCGTGACATCAGTCTGACAACGCACTATCTGCCAGAGAGCATAGTTCAATACTTTGGAGACGGCAGCGCTTTTGGGGTCCGGCTGGATTACCTAACGGAAGATTTTCCGTTGGGAACGGCGGGCGGCTTGAAACTGATGAAGCGCGCCGACAATCCTTTCCTTGTCATCAATGGAGACATCATCACCGGGGTACCGTTTCGAGAAATGCTCGATTTCCACCTCAGGCATCGCGCGCTCCTCACGGTAGGGGTACGGAAGTATGAAGTTGAAGTACCCTTCGGTGTGGTTGAATTGGATGACGCTCGTGTCAATCAGATCAAGGAGAAACCCTCGTTCAGCTTCTTTATCAATGCCGGCACTTATCTCCTGGATCCCGAGGCATGCGATTTTATTCCATCAGGGCGGCGGTTCGATATGACCGATCTGATTCAAGCTCTCATTGACGCCGGCAAAATCGTGGTGAGCTTCCCGATCATGGAATATTGGCTCGACATAGGACGCCACGAAGACTATGTCAAAGCGCAGGAGGATGTTCGCAAGGGAGTATTTTGATCAGTGGACTCCGCTGAGAACAATTGCTGAGTGTCATGCTAATGACGGTGTACGCAATGAAGAAGTTGGGCGCGGAATGTTCACCGCTTGAAAAATTCCGATGGTTTCACTGCATTTCGGACCTAGCCACCAACTGCGGTGAGTACCCACATAAGTCATGTGCTCGACTCTAATCTAGTCATGAGTTGCTTACGGAATTACCTATAATGCAATATTCAATGGAGAGAAGAAATGAAAGTTCTATTGACTGGCGGTGCAGGTTACATCGGTTCAACGCTCACGCCCTTTTTGCTTGCGGCCGGCCATCAGGTTCGTGTCCTCGACTATCTCGCCTACGGCGGACAGTCCCTTCTCGGCGTGTGGGCTCATCCGGGATTTGAATTTGTCCGAGGGGACATTCGTGATCGCGAGGTTGTACGATCTGCCGTGGCGGACCGGGATGCCGTTGTTCACCTTGCGGCAATTGTGGGGGACCCAGCTTGTTCGCGTGAACCCGAATTAGCCCGCTCGACTAATCTCGACGCGTCGCTGGCTCTCATCGCCGAGAGTCAGAGTGCTGGGGTGAAGCGATTCATTTTTGCCTCAACCTGCAGTAATTACGGGAAGATGAAGGACAACAGTGAATATGTAGACGAAGAATCGGAACTGAGTCCTGTATCTCTCTACGCAGAGACCAAGGTGGCTGTTGAGACCGCGCTTTTGCAAAGCGGACGAAGCGACGAGTGGTGCCCGACTCCCTTGCGGTTCGCCACAATCTACGGCGTGTCGCCGCGCATGCGATTCGATCTCACGGTAAATGAGTTTACTTTGGAGATTCTTACAAAGAAGAGCCTCAAAGTTTTCGGGGAACAGTTTTGGCGCCCCTATGTGCACGCGCGAGATGCTGCTCGCGCAATTGAGCTGGTTCTGAATTCTTCTCCCGCATTGGTCGGGGGACGCGTATTCAATGTAGGCGCAACTGACCAGAATTTTCAGAAGCAGCAATTGGTCGAGATGATTCGCCCATACGCCCCAGACGCGGCCATTGATTTTGTCTTTAAAGCCGAAGATCCTCGCGACTACCGCGTCTCGTTTGCGAGAATCACAGATCAGCTCGGATTCAAGATCACTCGCACAGTGGCGGACGGTATCGCCGAAGTAGCACGCCTGGTTCGTGAAAACGTCATCGACAACTTGGCGGATCAAAAGTATCGCAACTAATCTCATGGCGCCGGATTGCGCAGGGACTTCGGTAGTTGAGGTCGACTGAGATTCTCGGCATGCAATAGAGTCACAACGCAAAGGTAGATAAATATGAATGAAACAACATACTTGCAAGCTCCGCCATCGGTCGAGTTCATTCCGCTGATAGAGCCGGAGATTCGTGGTCACGAGTGGAAGTATGTAAAGGAGTGTCTCGATACCGGGTGGGTCTCCTCGGCCGGGACATATGTTGATCGATTTGAGCAGTTACTTGCGGAGCAGAGCAGGTGTGAACACGCGGTGGCAACGGTGAATGGCACTTCAGCGCTTCATGTTGCGCTCATTGTTGCGGGAGTTCAGCCAAATGATGAAGTGCTTGTCTCGACCTTGACGTTTATCGCTCCTGTAAACGCGATTCGGTATGTGGGCGCATGGCCCGTGTTTGTTGACGCGGAACCAGATTATTGGCAAATGGATGCAGGCCGAGTCGTCGAGTTTCTGGAAAATGGCTGCCAGTGGAAAGACGGAGCACTCTATAACCGGCGTACGGGCCGGCGTGTGACCGCAATTGTCCCGGTCCATGTCCTTGGCCATCCGGTCGATCTCGATCCAATTCTACAAGTGGCACAGAAATTTGGCTTAAAGGTCATCGAAGATGCAACCGAGGGTCTAGGGGCAACCTATAAGGGCCGTCCGCTGGGTTCGATCGGGGACATCGGTTGCTTCAGCTTCAACGGCAACAAGCTCATCACTACCGGCGGGGGTGGGATGATTGTCACGTCAAACGAGAAATGGGCGAAGAAAGCGAAATATCTGACGACGCAGGCAAAGGATGATCCGATTGAGTATATTCATGCGGAGATCGGTTACAACTTCCGACTGACGAACATTCAGGCTGCAATTGGTTGTGCGCAAATGGAGCAGCTGGACACCTATGTTGCGGCCAAACGAGGAATCGCCGATCGCTATAGCGCCGCCTTAGGTGGCATTTCTGGAATCCAGCCGATGCGGCAAGCGACATGGGGCAAGAGCACGTACTGGATGTATACCGTTTTGGTCAAAGAGGAGGTCTACGGGACCAACTCTCGTCAATTGCTCCGCGCTCTCGCTGCAAAGAAGATTCAGACTCGTCCTTTGTGGCAGCCGATACATCAGTCGCCAGCACATATCATAAGCCGCGCGGGAGAACTGCCAATCTCTGAACAACTAAGCAAAGAAGCTTTGAGCCTGCCCTGTTCGGTTGGGTTATCCGAAGACTCCCAGAAAAGAGTCATAGACGAACTCCTCTTGTGCGCGAGGCACTGAGAGTGATTATGCAAACCAATTCACGGCGATGATGTTCGCCAAGATCGGCGGTAGCATGACTTTATTCAACGATAAGCGGGCTACCGTGTATTCACCATGTTATCGAGCCATATGACCGGGAATACTGGTTATGTGCCCGGAGTTCTCTTAAAGGATGCGAAGATGACTCAGAATGTCACAAATGCGACTCCGACAATTGACAAGACAATCAACACTAAGATCGACAATTTCACAAAGGGCGACCGGATTAACGAAAGGCTCCATGAAATTGTTCCCGGAGCTAGTCACACGTACAGCAAGGGTGAAGATCAGTTTCCACTAAAATCGCCGAAGATCATGGTTCGTGCGCAAGGGGCCTATTGTTGGGATGCGGATGGCAATCGCTATCTTGATTGGGCCATGGGAAACCGGGTTATTGTTCTAGGCCACTGCTATCCAGCCGTCAATGATGCCGTAAAGCGCCAAATTGATATTGGAGTGAATTTCACTCGTCCCGGCATCCTGGAATATGAGCTGGCCGAATATCTTGTTGACCTTTTGCCGGTTGCCGAAATGGTTAAGTTTGGAAAGAATGGCTCAGATGTTACTTCGGCGGCAGTTAAGCTCTCCCGGGCATATACCGGTAGAAAGTACATTGCCTGTTGCGCGGACCATCCGTTCTTTAGCATTAACGATTGGTTTATCGGTACGACGCCCATGAATTCAGGGGTACCGGAGGAGGTTTCTGGTCTAACTCTGAGATTCCCTTACAATGACATTGCGGCGCTGGAAAGACTCTTTGCGCAGTACCCGGGTCAAATCGCTGCAGTTCTTTTGGAACCGATAAAGAACGACGAGCCCAAAGACGATTATTTACAGAAGCTCCGTGATCTTTCCACCCGCGAAGGAACCGTCCTCATATTTGACGAAATGATCAGCGGGGTGAAGTTCGATATCCGCGGAGCTCATCATATGCGGGGGGTATATCCAGATCTAGCTTGCTTTGGCAAAGCGTATGCGAACGGATACTCCTTTTCGCTGTTGGCGGGCAAGCGCGACATCATGGAATTGGGTGGCTTGAAACATAACAAGCGTCGCGTGTTCTTGTTATCCCAGACCCACAGTTCGGAGACGGTGGGTTTGGCTGCCTGTAGAGCGACTTTAGAGGAGTGTCTTCGTGTCGATATAAGCAAGCACATCTGGCCCATGGGCAAGAAGCTGGTGGACGGGTTCCGCGACCTGGCGCGAGCCGAGGGAGTAGGGGACTATGCACGGATTATTGGATTCGATTGCAATCCGCAAATCGTGTGTACCCATCCAGACGGCCGGTATTGGCCGGAACTTACGACCTCATTTCATGAAGAAATGATCTCGTGGGGTGTGCTTATGCCCTGGATTACGATTACCTACTCCCATGGACAGGCTGAATTGGATCAGACTTTCGAGGCGCTGCAAATGGCAATGCGGAAGATTTCAGGAGCCGTAGCCACCGGTCGGGTGCGCGAATCGTTTGTTGGGCCTCCTGTTAAGCCGGTGTTCCGTCCTTTCAACGCCTGTCTCCAAAGCAGATGCGGCAGAATTCATGCCGATGCGGTAAAGATGGAGTGCTGCGAAGGAGACTGCCAAAAGTGATCGGCGCAATCGTCCAGGCACGAATGGGATCTACACGACTTCCCGGCAAGGTCATGCTGGAGGGTGCTGGAAAGCCGTTACTTGGCCATCTTCTCGAACGACTGAGTTATAGTCAGCATTTGGAGAGGACAATTGTAGCAACCACAACAAGCGAGCGAGACAATGTCATCGAAGAGCTATGCAGCTCCCTCGGTGTGTTGGTCTATCGAGGAAGCGAAGATGACGTCCTCGATCGGTATTACCAGGCTGCAAAGGCATTCGGCCTTACTACTATTGTCCGAGTGACTTCAGACTGTCCGCTGATCGATCCCTGGCTCATTGACGAGAAGATTGCCTTCTTCAAGAGCAAATTTAGTAGCTATGACTTAATCACTAATCGTCACCCGTTGACATATCCGGATGGAATTGACTTCGATTTAATTCCGTTGCACGGTTTGGAGACTGCCTGGAGAAATGCACGAGAAGCGCTACATCGAGAGCATGTTGTCCCGTTCTTTTGGGAATGCGGATTGCGTGTTTACAATTTCGAAGATCCGCGAAAGCTGTTTTATTCGCATCGGTGGACGCTTGATTACATCGAAGATTACGAGTTGATCAAGGCTATTTATTCAGGCCTCTACAAAGATCACTCAAAATTCGCAACCGACGATATCTTGAAGTATCTCAGCGCACATCCGGAATTGTCACAAATCAATTCCAAATATTTACCG
>Ga0265339_10000209_pt1 | contig 48039 bp, 35 predicted proteins | sample 4CB219metaG_FD_202085 | JGI IMG/M metagenome (GOLD analysis project Ga0265339, IMG submission 202085) | Rhizosphere microbial communities from Carex aquatilis grown in University of Washington, Seatle, WA, United States - 4-CB2-19 metaG | ecosystem: Host-associated > Plants > Roots >... | reverse complement strand
TCCCAGTGAGAACGAAGACCGGTGAATAGCGCGCGCGAGAGGAGCGGCCGATGCAACAGGGCTTTGGTCCCCGCGTGAAGAGAGAACAGCGAGGCTACAAAGTTGCCGCTGTCGACGGAGGATACAAAAGGATTGACGTCAAGCGGCACCCCAGTGCGGGTGTCGTACCAATTGAACAGGTGGCCGCGAAACTTTTCCAGGCGCGCAATGGTGGCAAGACTGCTCTGAGTCAGGGAAGCGAATTCAGGTAACGTGAGGAATCCAAATTCGACGGCTGCCTGGCGTGCATTCAATAGCAGGCCGATATTGGTGGGGGAGACGCGCGCGGCTTCTTCCTTGCCTTGTTCCTCCACGTTGTCAGGAATGAGGAAACTGTGACGGTCTGTTCCGAATTCGTGGAAGTATCGCCAGATACGCAGGGCGTGGCAGAGGAGCAGATTGCGATCGTGGGCGCCGAGCTTGCGGGCCGCGCGCGGAGGACAATTGAGCCATGCCGTGAGAACTGTGGCCATGCACCAGAGAAGCAGGATGGGCGAGGCGACCAGCAGCGCGATGCGATGGTGGGAAACGAAGAAGAGCAGGATTGCCATGCCGCAGGCAATGAAGGGCACGAGGGCCAGGTAGCGGTCGACCGTAGTTACCTTGCGCGCCTGGGTTTCCGATTGCGCGGCGGTTTCCCATTCCAGCAGGCGCTCGCCGGTGATGAAGCGTCGGATGAGCGAGCGAATGACGGCATCCAGAACGAGCAGTGCCTGGTGGGGAAGGAACGCGAGATTCAGCAGGGACACGAGGGCAGCATGGCCCGAGCCTTCGAGCGCCTGGCCGACCGCGCCTTCCTGATTGCTGGCCGCGGCCCGGCCGAGAGCGAATGCGAATTGCACGATGGTTGGGAACAGGAACAGAACAAGCAGGATGATTGTCCAATAGACAGGACCGCCGGGGAGCCAGAGCCAGCCGGCTACGAAGAGGATAAAAGTGAACGGCTCCACTAGAGAGCGGCGCAGGTTATCGAAAATCTTCCAGCGCGAGGCCACGGAGATCGGGTTGGGGACCTTGCGGTTGGATTCGTCGGGCACACGCGCGAACATCCACTGCGCAATTTGCCAGTCGCCGCGCACCCAGCGGTGTTTGCGCCGCGTGTAGGCGCTGTAATGGGAGGGATAATCGTCGATCACCTCGATGTCGGTGACCAGGCCGGCGCGGGCATAAGCGCCTTCAATCAGGTCGTGGCTGAGCAGGGAATTGCGCGGGAAGCGACGGTTGAGAACGGAATGCAGGACGGAGACTTCATAGATTCCCTTGCCGGTAAAGATGCCTTCTCCGTAGAGGTCCTGGTAGGCGTCGGATACTGCCAGGGTATAGATGTCGAGGCCGCTCTGGCCGGAGTAGAGATTGGCCAGGCGCGATCGTGAAGCCGAGCTGACGCTGACGCCGACGCGCGGCTGAAGGATGCCATAGCCCTCAACCACGATGCGAAGCTTGGGGTCAATGATGGCCTGGTTGAGAGGATGAGCGATGGCGCCGATCATGCGCGCAGCCGAGCCCGCGGGAAGTTGAGTGTCGGAGTCGAGCGTGAGGATGTAGCGGACCGTATGCAGCGCTTCCAGCCGGCCGGCCTTGATGGGAAATGCGTCGTATTCGCCGACCAGCAGCTTATTCAGGTCGAGGAGCTTTCCGCGCTTTCGCTCCCAACCCATCCAGACTCCCTGGCGGACATTGAAGATGCGATGGCGATGGAGGAGAAGAAATCCGCCATGGCCAGGCGAGTTGTATCGCACATTGAGATCCTTGATCAGCTGCTGGGCGAGGCTGACCAGGGGGCTGGAATCGTTGTCATGCGGCTTGTTTACGGAGTCGGGAAGATCGGAGAGCAGCGCGAAGTGCAGGTTCGGATCGCGATTGGCGAGGAATCGAACTTCCAATTCGTTGACGAGATCGCGGATCTGGCGCTCGTTGAGCAGGAGCGTGGGAACCACGACGAGCGTGGCGCAATCGTCGGGAATGCGATCGCCGAAATCCATTTTGGGCAGCGACTCGGGATCAAAAATTGCGGTGACGGAGTTGTTCATCAACTCCACCACGCATTGCATCGCCGGCATGATCATGAGTACGAATGTGACGGCCAGCTTGCCAATGACGGGAAAGTTGGGCAGCAGTGGAAAGAGCGCGGCAGCGATAAAGAAGATGGTGATGACGGCGATGCCGGTGATGTAGAAATCGTCGGCGTTGGCGCGAATGGCGGCGCGGATGCGGTAGGAGATTGGCGCATGAAAGCCCACTCTGTCCGTCAGCATCGGCAAGCCCTTGTTGATAAGGAAGTAACCGATGTGGCTGCAACGCGCGAGGATGCGAGGGTCCTTATAGCTGCGCCACGAGGCTTCCCGCGCCAGTTCAAGTGCCTGCTCGGCGACCTGGGATTCAGTGCAGTCAGAGTGCCGGGCGATGAACGCGACGCGCTGACGGCAGCTTTCGCGGGACTCGAAGTCCATGCGCGCGTAGGTTCCGGTCGGATCGCGGCGCAGAATGGCATCGAAGACGATGAGCGGCTCGAGGACGCTTGTCCACTCTGTATTGGAAACGGCCCGCATGCTGGCCAGCAAACGGAGGATGGGTGCGCCGGAGCGCGGAGAGCCCGACAGCAGTTCGTCAGTAACCTTGATGAGGTCTTCAAGAATGGCAAAATGCAGGAAGGCAGGCAACTGCCAGATTTCAGCGAGAATGAGCGGCTCGTAGGTTTGGAATGCGCGAACAAAAGCGGAAAACGTAACGCCGTCGGCCTCTCCGTGGACAGCGTGAAGATAGGCGCTGGCCAACGCGGCAATGCGCGGCTCATTGCGCGATCCGTCAATGACGCGCGGCAATTCCAAGCGGTCACGCTGCTTTAGTTCGATAGCGGTACCAGCCGCGCGCAGCACACGCGGGCTGTTGCGCAATTCGAGCAACGCCGGAATGCGAGGATCGTTTTGATCTGCGTTCTCGACGATCGCGGGGAGGTTCTTTTCAAGCTGCAGCACGCCCTCGCGCGCTGTGGCAATGCGGTGCGAAAACGCGCTTGGCCTGGAAGGCCGCTGATCGATATCCCATGACGCCGCCAGAGCAGCCGCGCGGTTGAGGGCATCGCGGATGCCCGGGGGGGGAGCGCTTTGTGAGTCAAAAGTTGTGGCTGTAGTAGTCATTCGGCATCAACGATAACTGGCTGCCTGCATTTCAAACATGGCGGCATAACGGCCTCCGAGAGCGACGAGTTGCGAGTGGTTTCCTTCTTCCACCAGGCGTCCGCCTTCAAGAACTACGATGCGGTCCGCCATGCGTACGGTGGAGAAGCGGTGGGAGATGAGTAGCGCCATTTTGCCTTCAGTAAGCTCGGCGAAGCGCTCAAAGACCTCCAGCTCGCTGCGGGCATCGAGCGAAGCGGTGGGTTCGTCCAGAATGAGCAGCTGCGCGTCGCGCAGGTAAGCGCGAGCCAGGGCGATTCGCTGCCACTCACCGCCCGAGAGATCGACGCCGGAGACGAACCGCCGCCCGAGCATTTGGTCGTAGCCGTCCGGCAGCTTTCTCACCACTTCCGCAGCCAGGCTTTTTTCCGCGGCTGCGGCGATGTCTTCGTCGGTGTGGGCAACCTCGACCTGGCCGATCCCGATGTTCTCCCGCACAGTCATCTCATAACGCATGAAATCCTGGAAGATGACTCCCATCTCGCGGTGCAGATCTTCGAGCGAGTATTCGCGGAGGTCGATGCCGTCGAGAAGGATCTCGCCTTCGCTGGGATCGTACAGGCGCGTGATGAGCTTGACGATCGTGGTCTTGCCCTGACCGTTCTCTCCAATCAGGGCGATTCGTTCGCCGGGCTGAATGCTGAAATTGAAATTCTTAAGGACCCTTCGCTGCGTGCCGGGATAAGCGAAGGAGACGTTGCGGAATTCAAAGCCACGGCGGATGGGGCGGGGCGCGGAGAACGCATCAGGCTTGCTTTGCACGGTTGGCTTCAACTCGAAGAAGGCGATCAAATCGGTGAGGAACAGAGCCTGATCCGCAATGCCGGAGGCCGTGGAGAAAGCCTGCTGAAGATTCGAGCTGGCCTGCTGGATGGCCTGGGTCACGAGTACAAAAGCGGCGATGTCTGGATACTGACCGGTGATGGCCTGGTAGATGGCGAAGAGGTATGCGCCGTAGTAGCCAAGCGTGCTGATTAAAGACAGGATCCCGCCCCAAAGCATTTTGCGATTCGCGAGGGAGACGTTCTCCTCATAGATGCCCTGTGAGAGATTGCGAAAGCGGTTGGTGAAATAGGCGCTCAGATTGAAGAGCTTCAGCTCTTTGGCGGACTCCTTGCTACCGCCAACCTGCCGCAGATAGTCCATGATGCGCTTGCGCGGGGTCTGGCGAAAGTTCTTCTCGTAACCGAGGAATGCGAAGTGAGTTTCACCAATAAAAGCCGGAAGCACGCCGGCGGCGAGGGGAATAATCATGAGCGGCGAACGGTAAATGAGGACTGCGCTCCAGATGAGGGTCATGATGACTTGCTGGAGCAGGCGGCCCATTTGCTGGATCATGGCCAGGCGATCGGTAGCCTGCACACGGGCCCGCTCAAGCCGGTCGTAGAACTCGGGATTTTCGTAGGTGGTCAGGTCGAGCTGTGCGGCCTTCTCCATCACCTGGACGCTGACGTGATTGGTGTACCGGTCAGCAAGGATCTGATCCGTGTAGTCCATCAAACGGGTGAGGAGACCGTTGAAGAGCGCGAGTGCGACTTCAGCGCCGACCCACCACCAGAAGTGAGGCAGCGGCGACTGATGCTCGATGCCTTTGGTCACTCCAAAGACGATCTCCGCGGCGACAATGCCCATACCCAGCGAGACAACCGGCTGAATGACGCGGAGGATGAGTCCCCAAACGACTATGGAGCGGCCGGCCTGCCACAGAATCCTGAGCACGAGCGGCACATTCTTGAGGGCGCGCAGACGCTCGCCCCATGCGCTGTTCTGGGCCGGGGACTCTGCGGTCTGCGCCGGGTGGGGTTCGTCGCCCCCTCTGGAATCGTCGCGATTGGAAGGCATGGACTTCCTGATGAATTGTTACCGGGCCGGGGGTCTAAATAGCGCCGGACATTCTAATGAGCGGGCTAATATGCAGGCGCCCGGAAACAGAGCGGACTGCAACCGTAACATCAACTGGATAATTCGATGCCGGGGAAGGGTGGCTTGTTGTTTCCGGCGCCATGGGAGAGCCGCAGCCAGCCTCAAGTTGGGACCACCGGTCCGTTGTCCGGATGGAATCCGGCTGCATCCATGCCTCGTTTGGCTTCGGGATTCTTCATGAATGTCTCCCATACGAAGCCCGTCCGCGCGTTCTCGGCCATCACCATGGTGATTCCGGTATCGATGCCTACCACCTCCGTGTCGTACCAATCGGTGAGGGGATTGAAGGCGTCTACAAAGCCATAGCGACACCAGGCCTTGGGGTAGTGATCGTGGATGGTGTGCAGGACGCGCATGGTTGCTTCAGGCAGGAAAGGGATGGAGCCGCCAGCCGCAGCGGGAACCACGGTGCCGTCAATGGGCCCCATGGCCGGCGGTCCGCCCCAGGCCACGTACCCTCGTTGTGAGTCGGAGGCAGTGATCCCCCACAGCGCGTTGCTGTAATCGGGGAATTGCGGATTCAGCTCAATGCAGAAGCGGCGGTGCACATCGGTTGCGATTGCCGAATTCTGAAAATAGTCAGCGAACTTGTCGCGTTTGTTGCGAAAGTCGAACCAGGCCTGGGAATACTGGTGAACAAAGAGCGGGGCGAACGAGCCGATATAGCGCAGCCCGTCGTACTCAAAGAGGGTGCGTTTCCAGGCGTACCACGCGTCGGGAGGCAGCGGATGCGACGCCGATCCCATCCCCAGCAGGTACATCATCATCAGTTCGCTGTAGAAATCCCAGCGCGAGTTGATAAAGCCCATCTCCGGCGTCCAGCCGTGAGAGAGGAGGGTGGTGTCTTCAGCGACCCAGGTCCAATCGACGCGGTCAAAGATGGCCTGGGCCAGTTCATCGATGTCGCGGTCGTGGAAGTATGCCTTGCATGTGAGGGCGCCGCAAAGGAAGATGGCGGTGTCGACGGATGAAACCTCCGAATCCCATAGCCGCTCGCCGGTGTTGATATTGGCAAAGTGATAGAAGAATCCGCGATGCGTGGGAAGCTTGTGCCAAATAAATGAAAGCGTGGCAATCACCCGCAGGCGAGCTTCCGCGTGACCGATGTACCCGCGGTTGACCCCGATGCAGATCGCGGTGAGGCCGAAGCCGACCGATGCAATGCTGGCAGCCAGGCTGGAATCGTTGGCGCGAACGTTGGCGCGGTCCTTGATCAGCCCCGTCTGCGGGTTGGCCTGCTCCCAGAAGAAGAGGAAGTTGGCTCGTTCCAGATCGTCGAGAAACTTGTCGTCGTTCGCGGCCACCAGCTTAGGGGCCGGTGCGGAGGCCGGCTGGGATAATTGCCTGGCGTGTGGTGATTGAGAAGCGGCCCTGACTCCGGCCAGCGCCGGCGCACAAGCCAGCGGCAGGCCGGCTGAGGCGCATGCCATCTGCACGAGGAAGTCGCGGCGCGACACGCCGCGGCCCCTCGCATTGCGCTCCATCATCCCGCGCGTTTCGCAATCGATTGGATCTGTCTTTCGGAAAACCGTCAATTCGTCTGTCCCCGCAAGCAAGAAAGCCGGGTCTGGCTACTCCTGTTCGGTTCTCAACCAGTTAGATGCGCGGAATGTCGGAGCCATTCACGGGGAAACAGACAGCGAATTGGGACTGCAAGGAATCAAAACCAATAACGGGTGAATCCGGTTCGATGAAATGGAAGACAATCATCGTCGTAGCGGCCAGCGCGGTGGTAGTCGCCGCCGTCATCGCGATCCTGGTTGCCCGCAGCCACCGCTGGCGGCCGCGCAACGTCGTCATTCAGGGAGCGGTCATTCGCCAGGATCCGGATCCGCAAGGACAATTGCCCATTGGGAACGTCAAGATCGTCGCTACCGACGGCGTGATTACAACCTCCACTGAGTCCGACTCATCCGGCTATTTCCTCCTGCGATTCCGTGAGAACATCTGGCCTGGACAGGTCCTTCAGATCACCTTCCTGAGAGCCGACTACAAGCCCTTTGCGCTGACGGTGCCACTGCACTACAGCATGGCGCAGAAAAAGTTGTACGTAGCGGCTTTGACGCCGAAAGCCGTGCAGAAAGAACCTCAGCCGGGCGAGAAAGGCGCGGTGATTTCCAACGTCCGCATCCGCTATACGGTTAATAGCGAAGGCGACGAAAACATCGGTAGCGCGGTGAAGACCTTTGAAGCGGTGAACGATTCCAACGTTCCGTGCAATCGTCAGGGGCCGTGTTCTCCGGATGGAAACTGGAAGGCAGCCGTGGGCTCGGCCACACTGGATGCGGGCCCAGGCAACGAGTTCCGCAATGTGCGTTCCTCCTGCATCGCCGGCCCTTGCCCGTTTACGCGCATTGACTCCAGCGGCTTTGAAAACGGCGGCCGCATCATTACGGCCAGTGCGCTGGACTGGTCAAGCACGGCCGCCTTTTTGCTGGAGGCAGAGGTCTTTCGCAAATCCATCGCATCGAATGTGCGCGATTCTTACCCGGTCAAGTTCGGCCGCACCCTCAACTTTGTTCTGCCGGGAAGCGAGGAGGGAGCCAGCATCCAGGCCGAAGTCGACGGCACGCCTATGGTCTTTCCGCTTGGACCGGAGCTCTATCTGAGCTGGGCCAGCTGTTCGTCTCGCCCCAGCCGGGATAACGCCCACTCCAACGTTTTTCGTTGCGAGCTCAAGCCCGGCTACCGGTTCTAGACTCCGGCTCAAGCCCGCTAATCCTGCAAATACAAGCCGTTTTCGCCTTTTGTTTTACCATGGACAAAGGATGGAGACTGGCACAAAATCGCCTGCCGTGGTGCTTCTGAGTGGTGGACTGGACTCGGCCACGGTTCTGGCAATCGCGCGCGGTCAAGGCTTCGACGTGAATGCGCTCTCGTTCGCTTACGGTCAGCGCCACGCGTGGGAACTGGAGGCCGCCAGGCGCGTGGCCCAGGCCGTCGGGGCCGTGCGGCACCGCATCGCAACAATCGACCTGCGCGCATTCGGCGGCTCGGCGCTCACGGATGACATTGAAGTGCCGAAGGGGCGCGCTCTCGAAGAGATGAGCCATGGCATTCCCGTGACCTATGTGCCCGCGCGCAACACCATCTTTCTCTCGTTTGCGCTGGCCTGGGCTGAGGTCCTCGGTGCCAGCGATATTTTCATCGGCGTCAACGCGCTGGATTACAGCGGTTACCCGGATTGCCGGCCGGAGTTCATCCGCGCCTTTGAGATCATGGCCAACCTGGCCACAAAGGCGGGCGTCGAAGGCCGGCAAAGACTCACGATCCATGCGCCCCTGATGCACATGACCAAGGCGGAGATCATCCGCAAGGGCTTCGAACTCGGCGTGGATTACAACTTGACCAGCAGTTGCTACGATCCAGCCCTGGATGGCGCGCCCTGCGGCGAGTGCGACTCCTGCATTTTGCGGCGCAATGGGTTTCGTGAAAACGGCATCGATGATCCGCTCGTCTATCGCGGCTTGCCGCAGGTGGCGCCATGAGCTACGCGGTCAAGGAAATCTTCCTCACGCTCCAGGGCGAAGGCGCACAGGCGGGCCGGGCTGCGGTCTTCTGCCGATTCGCCGGGTGCAACCTCTGGTCCGGCCGCGAGGAAGATCGTGCCTCAGCAGTCTGCCGCTTCTGCGATACCGATTTCGTGGGCGTGGACGGACCGGGCGGAGGAAAATTTGCTGACGCCGCTGCGCTGGCTGAAGCAGTGACTTCAAAGTGGCCGGCAAACGGTAGCCGTGGCAAACGATTCGTCGTATGTACGGGAGGAGAGCCTTTGCTCCAACTTGATGAGACGCTCATCCAGGCTCTGCACGCGCGCGATTTCGAAGTCGCCGTGGAGACCAACGGCACCGTCGAGGCTCCGGACAGTCTGGACTGGATTTGCGTCAGCCCGAAGGCCGGCGCGCCATTTGTGCAGCGCTCCGGTGATGAACTCAAGCTGGTATTTCCGCAGCAGGGAATCGAGCCCGCGCAATTCGCCGAGCTGGCATTCCGGCACTTCTTTCTGCAACCCATGGACGGCCCCCAGCGCGGCGTCAACACTGAGCAGGCGGTCCGATATTGCATGAATCACCCGCAGTGGCGTCTGAGCCTGCAAACGCACAAAATTCTCGGAATTCCATAGGAAGAGCTGATGGAAATCTTTAAGGAATTCTCCATCGAAGCGGCCCACTGGCTGCCCAATGTTCCCGAAGGCCACAAGTGTCGCCGCCTGCATGGCCACAGCTTTCGTATCGAGATTTACGCCGAAGGTCCGCTGGACGAAAAGCTCGGCTGGGTGATGGATTTTGCCGAGCTCAAGGCGGCGTTCCGCACCATCGACGACCAACTCGATCATCGCTGCCTGAATGATGTTGCAGGCCTCGACAACCCGACCAGCGAGAATCTTGCGCGCTGGATCTGGGATCGCCTGAAACCTGCGCTGCCCGCGCTCAGCAAGGTTGTGGTGCGCGAGACGTGCGCCAGCGGTTGCGTGTATCGCGGCGAGGACAGCCAGAAGGCTTGAATGAATGGCGGGAGCGCGCCTCGGTGCGTCCCGCCACTTGCATGCTATTTCTCTGAGTCCGTTTTCGTGATGAATGCCGCCACACGGTCATGCAACTGCTTCAGGCTTTCATCGCGGACGTAGACCATGTGCCCGGACTCGTACCAGTCGTACTCGATATTCTTTGCCAGCGACTGCGGAATGGGCAGGTGCTTCTCTTCATACTGCGCGGCAAAGAACGGAGTGGCCAGGTCGTAGTAGCCTCCGTTCACCATCACCTTGAGCCGCGGGTTGGTCTTCATGGCTTCAGCCAGGTCCGGGGCCACGTTCATGCTGATGGGATTGCCTCTGTGTTTCATGTCCCACTCATGGCTGTCGAACAGCGCCTCGGGCAAATACGTCTGCCCCTCGCCGTACTTCAACACCTTGCGTACATATCCATTGAAGAGCGACACGTATGCGGACGAGATGGCCGAACTCTGCGGATCGTATTCAGCATTCTCACTGAGCGGGTCGATCGTCGGTCCGGAGAACCGTGTGTCCAGCCGGCCCGTGGTCAGGTCCTGCTCGTCCTGGAGACTCTTCGCAAACTCGCCGCCGCTCACGCGCAGGTTGGCCTTCATAATGTAGGAGACCGAAAGCCCCGTGTACTGGTGCAGCTTTTCTGCTGTGGCCTGCTTTTCATCCGCGGAGATGTCCGTTCCCTGCGCCAGCGCATGCGCGTAGGGCCCCATCGTGAAGTCTTCCACCTCCTTCAGGAACGGCTCCAGCACGGGCGGCTGCAGCGGCAGCTTTTTGTGGTACCACGCGGTCGCCGCGTAAGTGGGCAGCGCCATCACGTAAGGCAAATCCACGCCCGGGTTTCCTTGCGGCGAGTCGATATCGGTCGTGAAATTGAAGATCTGCGAAAGCAGGATCACCCCATTCAGGTCAATGCTCTTTTCGTTTTCAAGAATGTCGGAGAGCACCGCCGACCGCGTCGTTCCATAGCTCTCGCCGAAGATGTACTTGGGCGAGTTCCAGCGATCGTACTTGGCGAGAAAGCGCTGAATGAACCGCGCGAAAGCGTTGGCATCCTCGTCCACTCCCCAGAAAGCCTTCTCCGCGTCCTTGCCCAGCAGGCGTCCGAAGCCGGTGCCTGGCATGTCAATAAATACCTCATCGCTCACGTCCAGCAGGGAATCGGCGTTATCCACCATGGTGTAGGGCGCTGCCGGCAAGTGTACGTCGGTATTCGTCACCACGTGCTTGGGTCCCAGTGAGCCCATGTGGAGCCATACGGTTGAGCTGCCCGGGCCGCCGTTGTAGAAGAACGTGATGGGCCGGTCTTCAGGCTTGGTGTCGCGCTTGAAGTAGTAGACAAAAAACATCCGCGCCGTTGGGTCGGCATCCTTTGCCTCCTTCGGCGCAGCGTTCGCAAGCTGGCTTCCCGGTTCGGGCTGGCCGTTCAGGCCAAGCTGGGCGTCTTGCGTGTCGGTTGCGCCCACCGTGATCGTGCCGGCAATTGCGTTATAGAGAATCTGTTTTCCGCCTGCGGTGACCGAGCCCTGAGTGGTTACGTCAACATCGGGCTTGATTGAGGCAGGTTTGGTCTCGGATTTTGCCTCATCGTCGTCCGCTCGAACGTACGTGGCAGGCGCTACGATCAGCAAGGCAAGCAGCACGGGCAAAAGATGTGCGTAACGGCGCATCGGTGAATTCTCCGTTTCCTTTGAGGTAATGATGGGGTGGGTCCCCAAAACTCGGAACGTGTCTCAAACACAGTCTTCAAATGGGCGCGACATGCACCCTGCTGAAAACCTCCACGCGAGAACCGTTTTGTAAAAGGGCACGGCTTTAGCCGTGCCGCAGATGTCCAGCAAAGGGATCGGGGCTTTGGCCCATGCGGGAAGCTCTTGCTTCTCTTTCGCTGCAGTTGTTAAAGCACGCTTAGTATACTTCCCGTACCAGCTTTAGCGCGATGCCGTTGGCGAAAGATGGCGATTGAAGTTTATGGGATCCTGCGCCGGCGTGAAACGCCTCGACCGGCCGGGTTTCGCCGGTCTTCGTATCGAGCCACTCGCCGTGATACGTACCAGGCTGCAATCGCAAATCGAGACTCGTTGGGCCGTTTCCGTCCAGGTAGATTGCGTAAACGCCGCGCGCGCCGGCAAGGGTATGGGCAGTCACTCCGGCCGCGTGCGCTACCGCGCGGTTGTCCGGGACCATGCTCTCCAATGGCAGACCGGCGATGAACTTTGCAAGGATCCCCAGTTCTTTTCGGAACTCAGGGCTCCCGCCGCCAGGGCCGTTCGCCATTGTGTCGGTTCCGTCCTCGTGACCCCCGCTGAACGAGTAATCCAACCCGTCAAATACGCTGCCTCCCGCCAGCATGAAGTTCCATGCCTGCCGCCGGTACGGGTCTTCGCCGCGTCCCAGGAAGCCTGTCTCGTCATAGGCAACGGCCTTGTTCAATCCATAGTTCCGGCTTACGGCCTCAGGATAAGCGTAATGGAAATTGACAATGTCCACGCCCTGGATCAGCGAACGCACCGGCAGCCGGAAGTTCGAGTAGCACTGCGCAACAAGATGCTTTAGCGGCAGCTTTGCTTCTTCATTGGCGATCCACTGCGCCACGCGCGTTTGCCATGCAATCGAAGCTTCATCCGCCACTTCGATAGAATTAGGGTATTGGTCGCGAGCCGGCGGGAAGAGGTAAGGATTCACCACATCTGTCAGCACCGGATGATCGGACCACGGCTCGTTCTGAATCTCGAAGATCACGTTCGGATACGGAATGGCCTCCTCCACAAGCTTGCGCACATACCGCTCCTGGAGGTCGATCACATTGCCGTTATCAAGCGTGTTCACTTTCTTGTAGTCCGCAACGCCGGTCTGGTTGACGTTGTTAGTCGCGTTGAACGGACTCAGCTTCCATTGCGGTTCTCCGTATTGCGACGAAAACAGCGAAATCTCAACCACGATTCCTCGCCGTTCCGCATCGCCGAGGAAATCATGCAGCCGCCGGAAGTACTCCGGATCCCACTTGTCGAGATCGAACTTGTTGCCTCCACCGGCGTACCCCGGCTCCGCGCTGCGTGCCCACGGCAAGATGAGTCGGCCCGGCGCCGGCGCCAGCGTGTTGCGCTTGATTCCGAAAGAGGCTCCCGGAACCTCTACGTAGCTTCCACCGAACAGCCGCGTGTAATTCAGGCCGTCAGCCTCGATCGTTTTCAGATACTTGTCGTAATCGAAATCGGCATTGATTACGGAGCCGTAGTGCTCGCCGTTGGTGATCAGCGCGATGGCCTTGCCTTTGTAGAGGAAGTAGTGTGGGTTCTTCGGGTCCAGCCGGATCGGTGCGGACGAATGCAAAGCCTGCGCGGTGCAAGGAAGCACGGACACGACCAATACTGCTGCCAACCACCTCATCCGCGCCATCTCCAACTGCATTGACACCCGATAGCCGATCGCTGACCCCTGACCCCTGAAACCTACTTCTGCGGCTTATCAAACGGCTGCTTGTCAGTAATCTTCGGCCGATCCTCGCTCTGCAACTGCCTGCTGACCGCCTGCACCTTGCGGAACACGCGCAGCAGATTGCCGCCCAGGATCTTGCGGCAATCCTCCGCGGAGTAGCCGCGCGCCATGAGCCCCGCGGTAATCTGAGGCAGATCGGCGGGCGAGTCCATCCCTTGGGGTGTCTGACCGTCCACACCATCGAAATCGGATCCCAGCCCCACGTGGTCCACTCCGGCAACCTTTGCAATATGGTCAATCTGGTCGATGAGGTCGGAGAGAGCCGGACGCGGGATGCGATCGGCAAACTCGCGCTCCGCCTTGGAAATATCTTCGTAAGTGAGCTGACGCCCTTCGGCCTTGGCTTTCGCCTTCAGGCCGGCAACGGCCTTGTCGACCTCCGCCTTCTGGGCTCGTTGGGCATTGCGGTACGCCTGCGAAACAAACGCGGAGTAAAAGTTCACCTGCACCACGCCGTCGTGCAGCGCGATCTGGCGCAGCATGTCGTCGGTCATGTTCCGCGGCGCATCGCACAGCGCCCGGGCGCCTGAGTGCGACGCGATCACCGGCGCTCGCGAAATGATGAGCGTGCGGTAAAACGTCTTGTCGGAAACGTGCGAGACATCCACCATCATTCCCAGGCGATTCATCTCGTACACCACGTCCTTGCCGAATTCACTCAGGCCGTCCTTGGTATGCGGCACCGCCGCGTCGGAGAAGTCGCCGGAGCTGTCCGCCCAGCCGTTCGAATTCGACCAGGTGAGTGTCATGTACCGCACGCCCAGCTCGTAGTAGTCGCGCAGCAGGGCGAGCGAGTCCTCGATCGAATGTCCGCCCTCGATGCCCATCAGCGCCGCCAACTTGTGCTCGCGATGCGCCTTCTCAATGTCCTCCGGAGAGGTCGCCAGCATCATTTCATTCGGGTGCCTGGCCACCTGCTGTTTCACCGCGTCAATCAGCACCAGCGTGCGACGGGCATACTGCCCCTTGTAGAGGTTCGGTTCCACCCAGATGGAGAAAAACTCGGCGCCAAGGTTGCCCTTTTTCGCTGTTTCCAGATTGAGGTTGCCGCCGTTCAGCGGGTCGCCCATGTCGTAGTTCTCGTCCACAAATCGCTGCGTGGTGTCGGCGTGGGTATCAATCACAATGGCCGAATTGTGAACGGATTCAGGGGAAGTCTGCTTAGTCATTGTTTGCGGGGCTTTTTCCGTTTTCTCATGAGTTGGGGACTGGCCGCAGACAAACGCGGGAAGAGAAATCAGGAGCGGGATAATCAGGGCGCGGATTCGCATAAGACTTGCAACGAGTATAGACCGGCCCGCGCCCGTGACCCCACGCTGAATGCCGGCCTCCGGGCCTCCTCCGCCTCCATTCACTTTCCAGGATTCAATCCCAGCGCCCGCACATAACCATCGTTCAGGTGCTCGTTTGCGAACCGGACCTTGTTCAGTAATTCATCAAAGATCACCTGCGCCTGCTCTGGGGAAGGCCGTGCCGCGATCCGCTTTTCCGCGTTGCCAGTGCCCGGCGCCATGGCCGCAAGCTTCACCACTGCGTCCCAGTTCTCCGGCCGCCCAAACGTCACCACGCTTGAGGTCGCGTCCATCTTCTTGTAGGGCCAGAAGCACCAACCCACATGATTCTCTTCGAGCGTCTTTGTAAATGCGGCAATCCACTCGTCCTTGTTCTCGCCCGACTCACCCAGCCAGATAGGCACATGGTACTTATCGCGAAAATCCAGATACTCGCGAATCACACTTACGTCCGTAGCTGTCCAGTATTTGTGGAATGTGTACATCGCGTTCTTGTCATACGGAGGCCCGAACACTTTGAAGTTAGAGTCCCACTGCGCCCCGCCCAGGATAACCACGTGATTGCGGTCTACCTGGCGGACGGCCGCCACCATTCGCCGGTACAGCGGCTCCAGGTCCTTGTTGTATTGCTGCAACTCGGGAAAATGAGGGATCGGCTCGTTGAGCAGGTCGTATCCCAGGACCGCCGGGTCGTTGGCGTAATGCTTCGCAATTCTCCGCCACACGGCGATGGTTTGCGCCTGCGCCTCTTTATCGGAATAGAGCCAGGGATAACCGTAGCTATCATCGATGTTAGTGCCCGTTTGACCACCCGGCGCGCAATGCATGTCGATGATGACGTAAATGCCGTCCTTGCGCGCCCAGCTCACCAGACGGTCCATCAACCGGAAGCCCTCCGGATCATCGCTCGAGAAAAACTTCCAGTGAATCGGGACCCGCACCGAGTTGAAGCCCATCGCCTTCATCCGGTCCATGTCGGCTTCGGTGATGTAGCTCTCCCGCCATTGTTTCCAGAACGCGGCAGACTTTTCGGGGCCGATGAGTTCCCCTGTCAGGTCTTCGATCTCGCGCGGTGACTGCGGTCCCCCGTCGAGATGGAACATGTACCCTTCGGGCTCAAACCAGTTGCCCAGGTTGATGCCGCGCAGCATCAGTGGCTTTCCGGCGCCGTCCACCAGTTGGGAGCCTTGCGCGTGTACAAATCCGCGCTGCTGGGCATGGAGCGGGTAGGAGAATGATGCGGCGAGGAACAGGAGAAAAGCAGGGAAACGAGTGACTTTCATGGCGCGCCAAGTATAGAACACCGGGTCCGCAAGCTCGAGCAGCGGCTATTCCTTTCGCGTTCTCCGGCTGCGGCGGTGCGCCGCTGTGCCCCGATGCCGCGTGTAGGAGGCCTCGCGCACCCTCGCGCGTCCATGCCGCCGCGCCGGATGCAGGATGCGGGCAATGGAGTGCTCCGCTCCCGAGGGATCGTCTGTGTATTGCGGATCGAGCATCGCAATCACTGCGGTGGCGCGTTCCCGGTAGACCCGCGCCCACTGGCTCTGGACCAGGCTGAGCTGCACATCGCGCCAGTAAGAGCCATCCACCCGGTTCACGGCGTCCACGTCCTGTAGATACGCGGAGTCCTGATTCATCAGCGTCAGGAAACTTGAAAACTCCTCCAGGTTCACGCCCATCTGGTAAACCAGTTGCGCCATCGCCATCTGCTGGCTGGCGGTCAGCCGGTCAAAGTAACGGCAATAGGCTTTCGCGTTGTCGATGGCCTGAATAATTCCCATCCTCAGCAGCGCATCCGCGTCTACGTTCGTGATCTGCGGATCGAGGGTGAAAATGTGCCGCCGGAACGTCTTCTTGCTCCAGGCGGTCTGCCGCGCATAGAACTTGCCCAGAATGTTGGTGAGCTTTTCCGGATTGAGACCCGCCGCCTGCCAAAGTTCGGCTGACGATGGCTCAAGAAACGCGTTCGGGTTCAATGGATCCCGCTGCGGGTGGACGCGCTCCGGCAGGTCCAGGCTGAATCCCGCGCCGATCAGCGGCTGCCCCGTCTTCGGATCGGGATAGGCCGCCAGCACCCATCCCTCATGCCGCCGGTCGCGCAGAATATCCATCAAGTCCCCAACGTCGAACTTCACGTCCGCCGGTCTGAAACCCAACAGGGTTTGCACTGCATCGGGAAGCTCGCCCACTTCGCTTGCCGCCCGCGCCGCCGCGCCGGGAATGGTGGAGGGAACTGGAATGGCAGCCGAGGCATCCTGAACTGCCGGAGCGGCGCCAGGCGCCGAACTTGCTGCGGCAGGAACCCCGGCCGGTGGGTTAACAAGAATGGGCGTGGGCGCGCTTTGCCCGTTGGCGGACAGAGTCACGCCAATCGACACAATAAGAAGTAGAACGCCAATCTTCATTTGCCCAGGAGTCCGGTGAGAAATGGACTTGCTTCCACCATGCCTTAAAAATCGTATATGCACAATGGCCGAATGAGTGTACGGATGTAAATGGTAATCGGCAATCTGGGGGATCCAGGGATGGGCCGGCGGAGGGTCACTTCCGAACTTTGGAGGGGCACATGGCAATCCCAGAGGTCCCGTTTGTGTTACCGTTTTGATTGAGGTTAATCAAAATCCATCAATGACCACCATCAACCGGCTTCCCATTACCAAGGCGCGCGTCAATCTCGGCCAGATTGCCAGGCGCGCTCATAACGGCAACGAGTACTTCATCCTTGAAAAGGATGGCATCCCCGTCATCGGCATCATGTCCGCCGATGAACTGGAAGACTACGTCGAATTGCGAGACACCAAGGTGAAGGCTTCCATAGCGGCTAGCGCGCGGGATCGCGCCAAGGGCAGGACTCGTCCCGCTTCGAACCTCCTGGTCGAGTTGAAGAAGAGCGCCGCACGAAAGACGGGCTAGTCCAATGTCTGCCACAAGTTCGCCCGGGTACCGCGTCACTACCACGGCTCACTTCGATCGGTTGTTGAAGAAACTGGCGCCGAAACAACTGGACCTTGTGGAGCGGTTTGAGGAGACAATCGCTGTCCTCTCCCAAGACCCTTACAATCAGAGCCACAGCCACCCGATCAGAAAACTGGAAGCCGTCCCAGCCGGCGAAGGTCAGTATCGGTTGCGATCCGGCCGGTTCCGTTTTCGGTATGACGTTGAAGGAAAGGAAGTAGTGCTCGTGTATTGCGGAATCCGGCGCGAAGATACGTATTAGGCCCCGTTCAGTTCGCCCCGTCCCGCCCTTCAGGTCAGGAAACGCCCCTCTTTTCCTCAAACGGAACCCCGCAACCTCAACGCTCTCCGCAACTAGAATAGATCCAGACCCATGCCCGAATTCACCCATCTCCATCTGCACACTGAGTACTCCCTCCTTGACGGCGCTTGCGACCTCAAGAAGCTCATGGATCGCGTGCACGCCATGGGCCAGAAATCCGTGGCCATGACCGATCACGGCAACATCTTCGGCGCGGTCCACTTTTTCAATGCCGCCAAGGAGCGCGGCATCAGGCCCATCCTCGGTTGCGAACTCTACGTGGCCAAGAGCGAGGACCATCGCGCGCAGGTTCCTCCCGACACAAAGAACGAGTACAACCATCTCCTCGTCCTTGCCGAAAACGAAGAGGGTTATCAGAACCTGATTCGAATCACGTCTGAGGCTTCGCTGCACGGGTTCTATCGCAAGCCGCGCATCTCCAAGAGCTTTCTCGCCAGCCACGCCAAGGGGCTTATCGGCTCTTCAGGCTGCCTCTCCGGCGAGCTCTGCGAGCTTCTCCTGAATGAGGACAATAAGTACGACGCCAATACCGCCTATGAGAAAGCCAAGGCCGTCGCGCTTGAGTATCAGGACATCTTCGGCCGCGGCAACTTCTATCTCGAAATCCAGGATCAGGGCCTCGACGCCGAGCGCAAGATCCACAACGATCTCTTCCGCCTTGAAAAAGACCTCGACATTCCCCTCATCGCCACCAATGACTCGCATTACCTGTGCGGCGAGGACTCGCATGCCCATGACGTAATGCTCTGCGTCCAGACCGGCTCCAAGATTCACGAAGCGAACCGATTCAAATTCGACTCCGACCAGTTTTTTGTGAAGAGCGCAGACGAGATGGCGCGCGTCTTTCCTGACCACCCCGCACTCCTTGAACGGACCATGGAGATTGCCGAGCGATGCCACTTCAAGCTGCATCCGGTCAAGGATCCATTCCCGGCGTTCGCCGTGCCCGAGGGACACACCATCGACAGTTACTTCGAGCAGGTGTGCCGCGAGGGACTGAAAAAGCGTCTGGAAACGTCCGTGCGCCAGCTCGAGCTGCGCGGCGCGCGCCGCTCCACTCCCGAGGAATACGAGTCGCGCCTCTCCTACGAGATCGCAATCATCAAGCAGATGAATTACCCGGGATACTTCCTCATCGTGTGGGACTTCATCAAGTACGCGCGCGATAACGGCATCCCGGTCGGCCCCGGCCGCGGCTCGGCAACGGGCTCGCTGGTGGCCTATTGCATGGAGATCACCAACATTGACCCCTTGCAGAACGTGCTCCTGTTCGAGCGTTTTCTGAATCCCGAGCGCGTCACCATGCCGGACGTCGATGTGGACTTCTGCATGAACCGGCGCGGCGAGGTCATTGATTACGTCACGCGCAAGTACGGCCGGGAGCAGGTGGCGCAGATCATCACCTTCAACACCATGGCCGCCAAGGCGTCCATCAAGGACTGCGGCCGCGCCATGGACATGCCCTATGGCGACGTTGACCGCATCGCCAAGCTCGTCCCGGCAACTGTGGGCATGACCCTGGAACGAGCGCTTGAAGAGTCGCCCGAGCTCAAAAAGAATTACGAGAACGACAAGACCGTCCGCGAGCTGATCGATACGGCCAGGAAGCTCGAGGGGTTGGTGCGCGGCGCCGGTGTGCATGCGTCCGCGGTGGTCATTGCGCCACGGCCGCTCACGGAACTGGTGCCGTTGAACCGCACCAAGGGCGACGAAGTTGTCACCGCCTACGATATGAAATCCGTCGAGAAGATGGGCCTGCTCAAGATGGATTTCCTCGGCTTGGCCACGCTGACGGTGATTGACGATGCGGTCAAGCTGATTGAGAAGACCCGCGGCGAAAAGCTCGATATCGAGATGATTCCGATCGACGATCCGGAAACTTTCCAGCGCGTGTTTCACACCGCGTTGACCTCCGGCGTGTTCCAGTTTGAATCGTCAGGCATGCGCGACATTCTGCGCCGCTACAAGCCGGACACGGTTGAGGAACTGACACAGTTGAACGCGCTGTACCGCCCCGGGCCCATGGCCATGATCGACGACTTCATCGATCGCAAATGGGGGCGCAGGAATGTGGAGTACATGCTGCCGCCGCTCGAGGCAATCCTGAAAGACTCGCTGGGCGTCATCGTTTACCAGGAACAGGTGATGAGAATTGCGCAGGTGCTGGCAAGCTTCAGCCTGGGAGAAGCGGACCTGTTGCGGCGCGCCATGGGAAAGAAGGACGCGAAAGCCATGGCGAAGCAGCGCGAACGGTTCTTGAGCGGGGCGGCGGCGCAGGGCTACGCCAAGGGGCCGGTGGAGGAGATATTCGAGCAGATGGCGAAGTTCTCTGAGTATGGATTTAACAAGTCACACTCTGCGGCATATGCCTGGGTGGCCTACCAAACGGCCTGGCTCAAGACCCATTATCCGGTCGAGTTCATGGCCGCGCTGCTTACTTCAGAAACTTCAAAGCCGGACAACGTGGTGAAATACATCGGCGAATGCAAGGAGTTGGGCATACAAGTCCTTCCCCCCGATGTGCAGGTTTGCGGGTCGCAGTTTACGCCGCATCTCACCGCGGAGGGCAACGCCATCCGCTTCGGTCTGGCCGCCGTCAAGAACGTCGGCGGCAACGCCATCGAATCCATCCTCGGCGCCCGCGCCGAGATTGGCGGCCGCTTCTCCAGCTTCTGGCAGTTCTGCGAAAAGGTCGATCTGCGCGTGATGAACAAGCGCGTCATCGAGTCCCTCATCAAGGCCGGTGCGCTTGATTCGCTGGGCAAACGCGGCCGGCTCTTTGCCGCGGTGGATAAAGCAATGGAGCGCGCGCAGAAGACGCAAAAAGACGCCGCCCAGGGCCAGGTCGGCCTGTTCGGGCTGTTCGACGAAAGCCCTGCGCCCGGCCGCAGCACGGACGATCTGCCCCATGCCCCCGACTGGGAAGAGGGCGAGCGTCTTGCCCACGAGAAGGAGGTCCTCGGTTTCTTTGTTTCCGGCCATCCTCTCGATAAATACGCCGAAAAACTGCATAATCTGCCCGGCGTCATCACGGTGGCTGAAGCTTTGGAGCGCAAGCCGCCGGAGCGTGCGTGGGGCCGCCAGTCCGACCCCGCCGATGAGATTCAAGTGGCCGGCATGTTGCACGGTACCGGCAGCGCGCGCAAAAGCAAACGCGGGGAGCTTTACGCGCAGGGATCCATTGAAGATACCACCGGCAAGATGGAAGTGATCTGCTTCGCGCGCGAGTACGAGCGCCTTGCGGAACAGCTCAAGATGGAAGCGGCCGTTGTCATCCGCGGCACGCTGATGGGAGACGAAGACTCCGCGCCAAAACTCTCGATCCTTTCGGTTCAGGCTCTCGACGATGTGCAGGTGAGGCTGCCTACGGGCGTGAGGATCCGCATCAATCTGGATCGCGCTACGGAGGAGATGTTCTCTGAGCTGCGCTCCGCCGCCGCCGCCGCGCCCGGTCCGGGGAAGGTGATGCTGCAGTTGGAAAAGAAGGGCGCGTATGCCGTTATCCTGGAGCCCGAGCAGATGTTAGTAGCCGCCGACCGCGGCTGGATTGAGCGCGTGGAAGAATTGTTAGGCAAAGGCGCCGTACAGCCGATGTAATCGCGAACTTGCACCTCTCAGGGCTGAAATAAAAAACGGCTATGTCTAATGGGTTGATCGAGTTAAGCCACAAAACTGCAGTGAATTGCGGATGCCTTCCGGCGGGGGGGAGGGGTATTATTTTTCCGGTCAACCGGTGTGCCCACCTGGTGGCGGGCACACTATTGCGCATGATTCGAGTGTAGGCAGGTTGCAGAGCGGGGTCTGTGATGGCTAACACAGGTGCGCGGCAGCGGGGCAGGAGTGGGCCAGGAGAGGCGAAGGCCGCCTGTTTTCGCTGTATATTCGCCGTGGAGGTTTTGGCCAAGGCACCCGGATCTGCACAAGAAATGGTGCAGAAATGGCAAAAAATAGTCAATATGGTCAATTTAGCACGCAATTCGTTGATTTAACGGTACTTGAGTTCGGCACGGTCGAAAACGTGGGGAAGAACAGGCGAGAAATGGGGAGCCCGCCAGGTTTTGATCACCTTGGGTGAGCCGCAGGCTCATGGGGACACGACTGAAGTTGCACCCCTACGCGTTTCTAATCGGCTAATGGAGTTTTTCCGCTCAGGCGTAACTGCTTACGCCCGCACCGCGGCCGCGGCGCTCCTTTGCGATCTTCTCCACGTACCCGCTCTCGCGCAGCGCCTTCAGCGGCTCTTCCGCCGGCAGTCCGCGCGCCTTGCGCCATTCGGCCAGCATTGGCCGGACGTCCTGCCAGAACGCGCCCCGGAACAATTCCTCCGCTTCGACGAGTTGGCATGTACTCTGCAGCCGTCCCAGTTCTTCCCGGTCCACCAGTGCCGCCTTAACCCAAAGCTCCTGCGCCGTGCACACCGTCTGCACCATTGCCTCAATCTTGCCCTTGAGGTTATGGCTCTGGTCAATCATGAAGGCTATGTCCAGGCTCAGGCCGTCCGTCTGCGCCGCGTGGATTTCATGGAAGATCCGGAAGACCTGATAGGGATCGATGGAGCCCAGAGTCAGGTCGTCGTCGGCATAGCGCCGGTCGTTGAAGTGGAACCCGCCCAGCATCGCCGTGTGGAGGAGCCAAGCCACAATCTGCTCAATATTTTGCCCGGCATAGTGATGGCCCGTGTCCACGAGCACTCTGGCCTGGGGCCCGGCGCGGCGCGCCAACTCGACCGCCATGCCCCAGTCCGCAATGTCAGTGTGGTAGAACGCCGGCTCAAACGGCTTGTACTCGACCAGCAGGCGCTGCTCCGGCGCGAGGCGTGCGTGGGCCTGGCGCAGACCCTCCTCGAGCCAGCCAATCCGCGCGCGCATGCTCTGTGTGCCCGGGTAATTTGAGCCATCCGCCAGCCACATTGAAACATCGCGCGAACCCAGTTGCTGGGCCAGGTCGATCGACTGGATGACGTGCTTCAATGCCTGCTCGCGGACCTCCGCCGATGGATTGCACAGCGAGCCGAACTTGTACTCCTGGTCCTGGAAGAGGTTGGGATTGATGGACCCCGCGCGAACTCCGTATCTCTGCTCGAGCATGCGCACGGTAGGGACGTCGTGGCTGCCATCCGGCAAATCCCACAAGACGTGCAGCGCCATGGTGGGCGTGGCCCCGGTGAGGCGGTTGACCTGGCCGGCGTCGGCAAACTTCTCCTCAAGGCTCGCAGCCGCGCCATCCTGGAGGAACTTCCCAAAACGGGTTCCGGTGTTGGCAAATCCCCAGGAAGGAATTTCGATGCGGAATCCATCCAGCGCCCGGAAAGCTTGCTCAACCAGATCTGGTTCTGCGGTCCTCATGCTCATTTCCTCCATCGGCTTTGGGCCCCGTCATTGCTTTTTCCTGTACTTGCCGTCTAAACGCGGTAGTACCCGGCCATTGGTTTTTTCGCGTGACGGATTGCCAAGCGAGTGCAATACTGCTACCACAAGCTACATTCTTCGTTGCCTTATGTCTAATGTTCACGATGTTAACCGGTTCCGGTCCGGTGCGCGGTCGTTGGCTGCCTGTTCTTTCTGTTTGAAGTTGGACGCGTCCACGCCCCTCTCAAAACCTGGCGGCAATGGCCGCCTTCTCTTGAATCTCAGCTCCTCCCGTTCGATTGGGGAAGCGATTGATCCATCCTAGTTTCCTGTAAGTGGATCCGGAGCAGGATCGGATTTTCTGCTCGTCACCAATAGCTGAAGTTGCCATGGGTAACATGGCCTGAAAAGGAATGTCCAGGAGTTTGATGATGAGACGTTTGGCTGTCTTTGGGTCTATCGCATTACTCTGCGCCCTTTGCTTTCTGCCTGTGCTGCGCGCGCAGGATACCGCCATTACTTCACGCGTTGCCGGCCCAGCCGACGAATCTTTGCGTATTACTCTGAGGGGCAGTCTGTCGGTTGCGGCGCAGCCGGAGTTCGATCGCGGCGAGGCCTCGCCCGCGACGGAATTACACAACGTACGCCTAGTCATCCAGCGCTCCGCGCAGCAGGTGGCGGCGCTGGACAAGCTGATGGCGGAGCAGCTTGACCGCAGCTCGCCCAATTACCACCGCTGGCTAACTCCAGCCCAGTTCAACAAACTCTACGGCCTGGCCGACTCCGATGCCGCCGCGATCGAGCTATGGCTTCAGTCCCACGGCCTGAAGGTGGAGAGCGTAACGGCGACTGACATCGCGTTCTCCGGCTCTGTCCCGCGGGTTGAAGAGGCCCTGCGCACATCGATTCACACATTTGTGACCCCGAGCGGCGAGCAGTTCCTGTCTAACACGACAGAGCCCACAATTCCGGCGGCCTTTTCAAAAGTTATCAGCGGCATCGCATTTCTCAGCACGCTCCAGCCGCGTTCGTACGCCGTACATGGTCCATCAGGCAAATACGATAGCCAGGCTCAACGATTGGCACCGGTCGATTCCGCCGCCATTCAGGCGCACCCGGACCTCACTGTCAACGGGTCGTTTCTTTACGTAGTGCCGGCTGATGCAGCCACCATTTACGACACGCCCAACAACTACAACCTGGCGTTCACTTCGGGGACCAGTTACACAGGCACAGGCGCCACGATCGGTATCGGAGGCGATAGCAACATCCAGACCAGCACGGTGGTCAGTTACCGCAAGCGCTTTCTGAATGGCGACACCACTGCCCCGACCGTCATTGATGCGGGCGCGGCTTCCGGCTTCCCGGCCCAGGTAAATGCCGATGAAGACGAGGCGTACCTCGACAATGAGGTCTCCGGCGGACTGGCTCCCGGGGCTGCGATCGATTTCTATGTAGCCGACCGCCAGACAGCCGGCGGAATCGCCACCGCCATTCCGAAGATGCTTGCAGACAACAAGGTGGACATCTTCAGCCTCAGCTTCGGTCTGTGCGAGCTCTACCTGACCACGGGCGACAATCAGGAGATTGCCGGATGGTGGCAACAGGCTGCTACGCAGGGCATCACAGTGGTTGTCTCCACCGGCGATGACGGTTCCGCCGGCTGCGACATCCCGGGCCAGGCGCATTTTGCCACCACCGGCCTGAACGTGAGCGGCTTCTCCACCACGCCTTACAACGTTGCCGTAGGCGGCACCGATTTCTACGGCTTGTTGAACGGCGGATTCTCCACCTACGTCAACAGCAACCAGAGTTCGGCGAATTTCTACCGTTCCGCCTTGAAATACATTCCGGAGTCCACGTGGAACGACTCCACTACCGTTAATGGCCAGATCAGCACCAACGTTCCTACGACCAGCGGCGGCCAGACCAATATCATCGGCGGCACCGGAGGCAAGAGCAACTGTTCCAGCAACACCACCACTTATCCCAACGGCACCCTTTTAGTGGGTACCTGCACCAGCGGCTATTCCAAGCCGTCGTGGCAGACGGGCGCGGGCGTTCCAGGCGATGGAGCCCGCGATGTACCCGACGTCTCCCTGCTGGCCGCGAACGGCTTTTATGGCGCCACGTGGCTGGTTTGTACGGATGACGTGGTGCAGGGGACCGCGTTTACCGAGAGTTGCACCACGGAATCCAACAACAGCTTTTATGTCGCCGGCATCGGCGGCACTTCAGCCTCCACGCCCGCACTCGCGGGCATCCTGGCCCTTGTGGTCCAGGCAAGTGGAGGCCGCCTGGGCCACGATGGCGCCAAATTCCTTTACGACATTTACAACGGCAGCAGCGGCGCGATCGCGCTCCACGACATCACCCAGGGCAATAACTCCGTCCCCTGCACCTCCGGTACGCCAGACTGCCAGGCGGTAGGCAGCTCGTTCTTCCTGAAGGGCTACAACACCAACGCGGGCTACGACCTGGCCACCGGTCTGGGCAGCGTGGATGCTACCAAGCTGATTGCGGCCTATGCCGCGCTATCCGGCGGCAAGCTCACGCCCACGGTCACCGTCACACCGGCGAGCAACAGCGTCACGATAACCCAGTCGCTGAATGTTACGGTCACGGTTTCCGGCGGCTCAGGCAATCCAACACCCATCGGAACCGTCACCTTAAGCTCCGGGTCCTATACCAGCGCCGCCACCAGCCTTACCAGCGGCTCCGCCACCATCAACATCCCGGCGAATTCGCTCACAGCCGGTTCCGCCACCCTGACCGCCGCCTACGCCGGCGACACCAATTACAACGGCGCCAACGGCTCCGCACCCCTGACCGTGAACACCAAGCCCACGCCCACGGTCACCGTGACCCCGGCGAGCAACAGCATCATGACTACGCAGTCGCTCCTGGTTGCCGTCAAGGTTGCCGGAACCAGTGGAACGCCTACCGGAACCGTTACCCTGAGCTCCGGCTCATACACCAGCGCAGCCACCGCCCTGGTCTCCGGCTCCGCCAGCATTACCATCCCGGCGAACAGCCTGGGCGCGGGGACTGACACGCTGAGCGCCTCCTATAGCGGCGACACCACCTACGGCGCCGCCTCCGGTGCGGGACAAGTCACGGTCAGCAAGCTGACTCCCACAGTCACCGTTAACCCCGCCAGCAGCAGTATCAATACCGGGCAGTCGCTCAACGCCACCGTTATGGTCCGGGGCGGCGTGGGAAATCCGACTCCCAGCGGAACTGTAACCTTGACGGCTGGAAGTTACACCTCAGCGGCCACCGCGCTCGACGGCACCGGTAACGCCGGCTTCTCGATTCCGAGTAACAGCTTCACGGGCAGCGGCAGCGGCAACATTCTGGCTTCCTACAGCGGCGACGTGAATTACAACGCTGCCAGCGGAAACTCCACCCTAACTCTCACTCAGTCCACTTTCACCGTCGCCGCCACCACTCCGTCCGCGGTCAACCACGCGTCAGGGGCCACCTCAACCACATCCGCCATTACAGTGGCCACGACCAATAATTACGCCGGATTGATTTCTCTCACTTGCGCGCTCACCACATCTCCCACAGGAGCCAGTGACCTGCCCACCTGCCAGATGACAAACGGAGGGCAGTTGACGTTCAGTTCGACCACTACCAGCGGCACTGCGGTGGCAACGGTCAACATCACACAGGCTACGTCCTCAAGCCTTGACAGACGCGGGCTGCCCGGCTGGCTGGGAGCGAGCGGCGGAACCGCGCTGGCGCTTCTGGTCTTCCTTGGCATGCCGACGCGGCGTCGTAGCTGGCGCAGCCTGCTTGGGCTGCTGATAGCGCTGGCAGCGCTGGGCACGCTCTCAGCCTGCGGTGGCGGCGGCGGAAATGGCGGTGGTGGCGGCGGCGGCAATTCCGGCACGACCGCCGGCACCTACACCTTCACTGTGACGGGAAACGGCGTTGTCGGTTCCGCAGTCAAGGCCACCTTTACCGTTACCGTTAACTAAACACAGTCTGGAGACAGCAGCGCGGCCCATCCACTATCGCGGATGGGCCGCGCTGTTTATAGCCCCTGCGACGAAGCCCTGTGACGCAGGTCGCGAAACGAGATCAACTCAATCTCCGGGTGTTCCCGTAACTGCTGCAGAGCCCGTAATTCTATCTCCCGCGAGCCGCGCAGGCGGGTGCGGACGTTTGCCAGCGCAGCGTCGTTGTAGCCGGGGTGCGCAACCAACTCCCACGCGCCGTTTGGCACGCGCTCAAGCAAAGAATCGATGGTGCGCCGGTCCAGCGTGCCGGTGGCGAGTACGCCGAGCGCGCCACAGGTGGTGGCAAACCCCTGCTTGGCCACGATGCGCAGGAAGCTGGGCTGCAAGCTGCGCAGCATGCGCACCTGCGCCCGCCGCAACAGCGCCGCACCAGGAGTTGCGCGCACGCTCCAGGCCGGCTCAAAGGGATTGCGCACCGCGCGGATTCCGCACGCACGCGCCGCCCGCAGAAGGGGCCGCAGCACAGCCGGAAACATGTGTGTGTGCTTGTGTGTATCCACGTGGGTGAGCTTCAGGCCGCGGGTTTGCAGGTATTCGATCTGGGCGCGCGCTTCGGCCTCGATCTCGTCTTGCTTGATTCTGCCGGTGAGCAAATCTTTTACAAACGCGCCGAGCGCGGGGCGAAAGCGGCCTTTGCGGGTGGGAACCAGCGTGGGCAACTTTGCAGATTCGAGGAGCGCTTCGCCATCCACCAGTACTACATGGCAGCCCACGCCCAAGGCCGGCGTATCGCGCGCGATGGCAATGGCCTCATGGGTGGCGGCGGCGCGCGCCATCAGGGTGGCGCTGGTAAGGGCGCCCGCACGATGGAGTTCCAGGATGGCGCGGTTGACTCCCGGCGTCAGCCCGAAATCGTCGGCGTTCACGATGAGGGAGCTCACGCGCTGAGTGTATCAACTCCTCGATGGGCGGTCTGCGGGTCAGGCTGCCGGCCATGGGCACATCGCCGTCTATTCCGCCTCGAGCGCCGCCACCACGTCTTCAACGCAGGGCTTGCTATTGCGCAGGTGGTCGGAGATCCGCGCGCGTTCCTCCACGCTGAGTGTGGGAATAAACGCCAGCATGCGGCGTAGCGTCACGGACACGTCGTCAATGTAGTTCATCAACCGGATTGCTTCTCCACTCAACGGCATACGCGGTACCCCTCGGGCATTCAGTCTCAAAATCCATTGTAGGTGGTGGACGCAAGGTGCGTCAGTCGGGACGCAGGTCGAAGAGTCCGGGCAGCACTTTTCCGGCTTTACCTTCAACGATGGTGGTGAACGCGGCGCTGTTGAGGGGGCGCTCCGGGCCCACGTAGACGGTGCGCGCGCCGGCCTGGCGGGCCCAGTTGACGAAGCTGGCCGCGGGATAAACGGAACCGGAGGTGCCGATTACCAACATGAGAGTGGAGCGTGCGATCTCGCGTTGGATGCGGCTCATCTCCAGTGGAATTTCGCCGAAGAAGACGATGTGCGGCCGCAGCCGCGCGCCGCAATCGCAGTGGCCCACGGCCTCCAGGCTGCGGTAGATGGCGCGATCCTCCACGGGAGGGCGGCCGCATTCTGCTTGGCAGCGCGATTTAAACAGTTCTCCGTGCATGTGGATGAGGCGCAGCGAGCCGGCGCGCTCATGCAGGTCGTCCACATTCTGGGTGCAGAGGAGGAAGCGGTCGCCGAGGTTCGATTCAAGCTCGGCCAGAGCGAGGTGGGCGGGGTTGGGCTGGGCTTTTGCGCAGTCGGCGCGGCGCATGGAGTAGAACTCCCAGACCAGCGCGGGAGTCTCGTCGAGTGCTTCAGGGGTGCAGACTTCTTCAATGCGGTGGCCGGCCCAGAGGCCATCGGAGGCGCGGAAGGTGGGCAGACCGCTCTCCGCGCTGATGCCGGCGCCGGTGAGGATGAAGACGCGGTCTGTGGGGCTGATGGGGATGGTGGTCATTGGTTGTTTCCAGCTTCTAGCTTCTAGCTTCCGGTTTTGACTCCAGCAAAGCCTCATGCCAAATACCCGGGACGCCTTTGAGCACATAGAGCTTATCGCCGCCGTGATAGAAGCTGACCTCCTCCACTGTCGCTGTCAAATCGCCGTACCCCAGTTGCTCGGATTGCAGTTTATGGTGGTAATTCCATTCGATTCGAAATCTCTCCAGGCGATCCCGCGGTGCAATCCGCACTTTCGTTCCAACCGGAAAGCTCGCTTTGTATGGAGTGCTCATTGCGCATCTCCGGAACGGCCGCTCGAATTGGAAAGGTCAAGCTAGAAGCTGCTCTTACGGTTCCAGCAGGATCTTTCCCGTTGTCTTGCGGCCTTCCATGTCCGCCTGCGCTCTGCCCGCCTCTGTCAGCGGGTAGACATGCTCCATGCGCAGTTTGAGGGCGCCGTCGGCCACCCATCCCAGCACATCGCCAGCGCGCCACTCCAGTTCCTCGCGCGTGGCCACGTAGTGCCACAGCGAGGGCCGCGTAATGAACAGCGATCCCTTGCTGCTGAGCTGGATCAGGTCAAAAGGAGGCACGACGCCCGACGATCCGCCGAAGAGCGCCAGCAGGCCGCGCGGGCGTAGGCAGTTCAAGCTGCCCTCGAAGGTGGTTTTGCCCACGGAGTCGTAGACCACGTCGACTCCCTTGCCGTCAGTCAGCCGCTTGACCTCGGCCACAAAATCCAGTTCGGAGTAAAGGATAGTTTCCGCCGCACCGGCCTCGCGCGAGAATTCCGCCTTTTCTTTGGTTGAAACCGTGGTGATGACACGCGCGCCCAGCCGGACCGCCATCTGCGTCAGGAGCAGGCCCACGCCGCCCGCGCCGGCATGAATGAGACACGTCTCGCCGGCCTTTAACGGATAAGTGGAGTACGCGAGGTAATGCGCGGTCATGCCCTGCAGCATTGCGGCGGCGGCCTGCTCCGGGGTCAGCTTGGCGGGCACCCTTACGAGTTGTGCGGCGGGAACGAGCGCGTACTCGGCGTAGCTGCCGAGCACCGCAGTGGAAGCCACCAATTCGCCTGGCTTGAATTGATTCACGCCCGGCCCGCATTCTTCCACCGTGCCGGCGGCCTCGCTTCCCGGCACCATGGGCAGCGTGGCCTTGTACTGGCCCTTGCGGAAGTAGATCTCGATGAAGTTCATCCCGATCGCTTCCACGCGGATGAGAACTTGTCCCGGGCCAGGTTCGGGAATGGGCAGATCGGCCAGATTGAGGACTTCTGGCCCTCCGGTCTCACGAATCTGAATGGCTTTCATAACAGGCAAGGATACTGTACGACAGGGAATAGGGAGTAGGGAATAGGGAATAGAAGACTACTGCTCTGCACTCACGAGCAACTCGCAAACGCAAAAAACAGAAGCCCCGCCGGCAATCGCCGCGCGGGACCTTGTTTTCTACTCCCTATTCCCTGCTCCCTATTCCCTGCCTTGTCACTCCCTGTCATTCAGCATGCTGGGCTCTTCCGGAGTGCGCAGCCGTACCAGGCGGTCAATGGTGTAGGGCGTGTGGCGCTGGGAGCTGTAATAGTGGCGCACCTGCAGCTCGCCCAGCAGCCCCAGAGCCAGCAGTTGAACGCCGGCCACGATGAGCACACCGGCAATTACGAATAGAGGCGCGTGCTGGTCCATCACGTTTTGATGCGGATTGAGGATCTTAATCCCCAGCAGCAAGGCCGAAATAAAGCTGCCCGCCATGATGCCCAGAGCGCCGAAGCCGCCGAAGAAATGCAGCGGCCGGGTCATGTACCGGAGAAGGAACCGGATTGTCAGCAGATCGAAGAAGACGCGGAACGTGCGCCCGATACCATAGTGGCTCTTGCCCTTCTCCCGGTTCACGTTTTTGATGGGAATTTCACATATCGACGCGCCGTACCAGCTTGCCAGCGCCGGAATGAACCGGTGCATCTCGCCATAGAGCGGCACGTTCTGGATGACCTCATGCCGGTACGCCTTGAAGGTGGTGCCAAAGTCGTGAATATTTACACCGGAGAGTTTCGCCATGAGCCAGTTGGCGATGCGCGAAGGAATGCGCCGCATCATGAAATTGTCGATGCGTTTCTCCCGCCAGCCTGAAACCACGTCGTAGCCTTCTTCCAGCTTTTCCAGGAATGCGGGAATGTCATTGGGATCGTGCTGCAAGTCGCCGTCCATGGAGAGGATGAACTCGCCCGAAGCGTGATCGAAGCCCGCGGCCAGCGCCGAAGTCTGTCCAAAGTTCCGCCGCAGTTTGACCACCAGCACCCGGCTGTCCACGGCGGCGATCTCTTCCAGCAACTTGTAGCTGCGGTCGTTTGAGCCGTCATCCACCAGTACCAGCTCAAAACTATCGCCCACCTGCTCCATAACCTGCTTGAGGCGGGCGTAGAGAGCGGTCACGTTTTCTTCTTCGTTGTGGAAGGGAACTACGATGGAATATTTGGGCATATCGACATTATAAATGCGATATTGTCCAAAAGGAGTGCACATCAATCCCCAGAGGCAAAGAGGGTCCGGGCAGCCGCAGGTCCGCCGCGCAGACGTGGATTGAATCCTCCGTACCGCGGTTGTGCAGCACAATCCTGCATCGGGGGATGGCCTTGGGCGTCTAAGAATCAGGAATTGAATCTCCACAAAGGGATAGGGATCACGCGTTTGGGTACGTTTTCCAACCTGTTTCCGCTGGGTCTGGCAATGGCAGCGATGGCGCCGGCGCAACCTGCGCCCGTCCCTGCGCCCGGGCAAGCGCTGGTTGAGCGCGCCCTGGCCAATGAGGCGGCGGCCGCGCAAAATGCCAGCCACCCCATGCGTTACGTCCTGCGCAAATCCAGCTCCCGCGTTACAACATCCAAGGACATGATCGAGACACGGGATGGCCTGGTGGCGTTGCTGGTGGCCGTGAATGACCGGCCGCTGAATCCCGAGGAGCAGGACCGCGAGCAAGCCCGGCTGAATGCGCTGCTGGCCGACCCAGGCAAACAGAGGCATCGCAAACAGGTTGAAGACGAAGACACCGAACGGGCGCTCAGGGTGCTGCGCGCTCTCCCCACCGCGTTCCTGTATCAATATGCGGGGCCGGGACCTGGGGCAGTGGAGCGATATGCATTCAGGCCAAATCCGAAGTTTTCGCCCCCGAACCTGGAAACGCAAGTGCTGACGGCGTTGAGCGGAGAACTTTGGATCGACCCGGTCCAGGCCCGCGTGGCGCGGCTCCAGGGCAGCGTGCAGCAGGACGTGGACTTTGGCTGGGGCATTCTGGGCCGGCTTTATAAAGGCGGCTGGATCACGATTGACCAGGCGGATGTAGGCGGGGGCGAATGGCGTCTGGTGAAATTCGAGATGACAATGTCAGCGCGAGTCGTCATTAAAACGCGGGTCTTTGCAACCACTGAAACCGAGTCGCAGTTTGCGCCTGTGCCGGCAGTGAGCTACAGCGAAGGCATTGCGATACTGCGCTCCCGCGCAACGGATACGGCGAAGCGCTGACCCCCCGCATTTCTGGCAAAGTACATCACCCGGGTAAATTCATCGGGTGGGTGCGTCTGAGGGGGGTTGGTCCTGAGGACAGCCGGTTTGGACACCTGCGGTACTGGCTCACGATGACCATGAGCAATGCGCGCTAAAGCAAGCGGCCCCGCCCGTAGGCGAGGCCGGCTGTTGGAGTGCCGATTGATGGATCCCGGTCTACTTGACCTTGAGGACGATGATGACCAGGGTGAACAGGGTGAGCGACTCGATGAAGGCAAGGCCCAGCACCAGCAGGAGCTGGATGCCGGCACGGGCGCCGGGATTGCGCGCCAGCGCCTCAGTTGCGGAGGCTGTGGCACGGCCCTGGCCGAGGCCGCAGAGACCGGCCGCGATGGCCATCCCGATACCGGCGCCGATGGGCACCAGGCTGGCAGGAGCCGACCCGCCTGCCTGCGCAAATGCGGGCGTGGCGAAGCATAGGGCTGCCAGGGTCATGAACAGGTATTGCAGTTTCCTCATAGTTCTCCAGCTTCCCTGAGATTGGCCGCCAGTGGGTGGTTGACGCTCACCGTGCTGGCATCCTCACGCTTGCGGCCGCCTGTTGGTCCGGGGCGGAAGCGCTCCCCGGCAGGAACTCTTTTTCAGCTATCAGCCTCTAGCTCCTAGCTTCTAGCTCTTGGCTCTTAGTCCGGTTCGGGGGTCGTTCCGCCAGGGGCTAAAAGCTAACGACTAAAAGCTGCTTCTCAATGCTCGTGGGACGTGGCGATGCCCAGGTAAATCATTGAGAGCAGCATGAACACGTAAGCCTGGATGGCCGCTACGCCGGCATGCAGCCCCAGGAACACCGCCGGAATCGCAACCGGAACCATGGAAAAGAAGACCAGCGTCAGCAGGTCAGAAGCGTACATGTTGGCGTAAAGACGGATAGTGAGCGACATGACGCGGGCGAGATGGGAGACGATTTCAATGGGGAACAGAAGCGGCGCAATCCACCAGATTGGGCCGGCAAAGTGCTTCAGGTAACCCACGACGCCCTGCTCCTTGAAGCCGTAGAAGTTGTAGTAAAGGAAGGTGCAGACCGCAATGCCGAGGGGCACGACGGGCGAACTGGTAGGGGTGACGACGCCGGGGAGCAGGCCGAGGAGGTTATTGAGGATGATGAACACGAATACGCAGGTGACGAATGCCTGGAAACGCTCGTAACCGTGGCCGATGATCTGGTCAGCGTGGCTGCCGGTGAACTCATGGATCAGTTCGGCAACCTGCTGGGCGGGGTTTGGATTCTCCACCGAGAGCGTGAGGCGCACGACGAGGAAGAAGACAAACATGCAGAAGGCGACGAGCACTTCAAGCGCGAAGGCATTGTCAATGGGCGCGGCGGGGTTGGCCGGATGGAGGCCCACCCAATGCAGCAGCGCGGTAACGGCGCCCGCAAAGAGGTAATTCAACAGGCGGGTAATCCAGAAAAGATGGGTCATCCGAAAAAAAGGTCTTTCTGTTTCCGGGTCGACGGGTTGGGCGCTGCCGGAAGCGTCCAGGAGGGTCAATCCCGGAGCAATTTCAGCGCCTCCCAGGCGATGGCCACAACGGCCAGGGCCAGGCCGCAGAGAAGCGCAATGACCGACCCCTGGAAACACTTCAGGCTACCATAAATTGCCCCTGCAAAGATAAGCAGGCGGAGGAGAAAGAAGGTGACCACTGTCACTGCTCCGCGGGGAGATTTGTGCCGGTCCATGCGGGCGTTGAAGAGGTGGATGAGGCGGCGCCACTCCAGGATGCTGGCGGCGGAGATGGCGGCCCCGGTGGCCATCATGGCTGCGTTGCGCCATCCGGAGGCAATCCAGAGGATGAGGGCCGGCACGGCGCCCAAAATGAGCGTGATCCACATCGCCCGCTTCAGCATGGCGTCCAGGTCGGCATCCGTGAGCGCGACGATGGGGTGGGTATCCGGACCTGCAGCGGGGCTGGAGCCGGGAGTCGAGTTAGGGCTCATTTCGGGGTCAATCTCAGGGCTCATTGGAGTTCAAATCAGTCCACCGGGTTTGGTGTCGCCGGTCCCGGTGGTAATCACCAGGCGGATGACGTAGACGAGGCCGGAGATTCCGCCGACCGCGATCCCGACAACGGAAATCCAGTCCTTGTGAAAGGCCTTGTCAGCCCATGCGCCCAGCAACCAGCCGACAAACGCCGCGCAGGGGAGGAGGAGGGCGATCTGGAAGAGCTTTTCGGCCTGGACTAGAGTGGCCAGGCCGCCGGTGTCCCTTTGCGGCGGCTTGTTGTTGTCCGGGATGGGCTTGTTGAAGGGCATCCATCGCCGTTATACACCGGGCATGCTGCGGAGCGCCAAGTTTCCTGTCATTTGGAGGTGAAAGTGCTCAGCGCGTACATGCGCAGACGGTATTGTCCTTCCTGCTGGGGAACCGGGTTGAAGCGGAAACCAATGTCGGTATAGACCCTGTGCGGGCCATCAGATTCGGCCTGCTCAAGTATCGCCGTCTCAAAGTAATACGTGCGGCCGGCGGCTGCATTCACCTCAGTCATTCCCACGTTGCGGCCGGTTGTATTGATGGCCTGCCAGTTGGCGCAGATCTGATGATTCCCTGGATCGACATCGATGAAGAAATAGGAATTGCCCTTGTTTGCGCCCACCCACGCGCCGTCAACGCCGTACCGCGCGGTAGCCGCGGCGCCAATGACTCCATGCTTGTCGAGTGTCTCAATGAAGACGAGGCGCGCTTTGCCCGGCGCGATCGGAGGGAATTCTAAAAGGCCTTTCTCCACCTTGACTTCGAATTTGACCTTATCGTCACCGCAGGCGGGCGGCAGGATACGGGCGGCGAAGGCCAGCGGCGTGATGGCGCAGAAAAACATCAGCACAACTCCAAACCTGACGCGCATGGTTCTTTCTCCTCGATAAATTTTGGATCCGGAAGTTCAGCCTGAGGGGTTTCGGCCATTATGGCAGAACCTTTGTTGATTCGCACAGCCCCGAATGCGAGGAGAACCGGAAAGTGAAACCGATATACTGACCGTTAGACCAACGGCAGGAAAAATGAACATTCCGTTCGAATCCGAATTTGAGCGCAACCTCTTTGAGTTGCGGCGGCAGAAGCTGGCCGAGATCGAGAAGCTGGGGCAGGCGGCGTACCCGAACCAGTTCCGGTTCTCGCACACCATGGCGCAGATCCGCGGGGAGTTTGACGCGGCCACGGGCGAGGAGCTTGAGGCGAAGAAGCCGCAGGTGGCCGTTGCGGGGCGCATCATGGCTATCCGCGCGCAGGGCAAGGCGGGCTTTGCCACGCTGCAGCAGGACGGCACGCGGATGCAGATTTATGTGCGCCTGGACGCGGTGGGCGAGCAGGGGTTTGCGCTCTACAAGCTGCTGGACCTGGGCGACCACATCGGCGCGAGCGGGTACCTTTTCCGCACGCGGACGGGCGAGCTCACCGTGCATGTAGAGACCATCACGTTCCTGGCCAAGGCCATGCTGGCGCTGCCCGAGAAGTTTCACGGCCTCTCTGACGTGGAGTTGCGCTACCGGCAGCGCTACGTGGATCTCTTCGCCAACCTGGACAGCCGCGAAGTGTTTGTGAAGCGGGCCAAGGTGCTGCGGGCGATCCGGAAGTTCTTTGACGACCGCGGCTACCTTGAAGTGGAAACGCCGATGATGCAGCCGATCGCCGGCGGGGCGGCGGCGCGACCGTTTACGACGCATCACAACGCGATGGACATGGATTTGTTTCTGCGCATTGCGCCGGAGCTTTATCTGAAGCGGCTGACGGTGGGAGGCCTCGACCGCGTGTATGAGATCAACCGCAACTTCCGCAATGAGGGGATCAGCACACAGCACAATCCTGAGTTCACCATGCTGGAGTTTTACCAGGCTTACGCGAACTTCCATGACCTGATGGATTTGACCGAGGAGCTGATCGGGTTTGTGGCGATGGAGGTGAACGGGACGACGAAGACGGTGTTTAACGATGTGGAGATCGATCTTGGGAAGTTTGAGCGGCTGACCATGCGGGAGGCGATTGTTAAGTGGTGGCCCTCCTATCTCACTCATCCACCCGTAAAAGCCGATTTCAACGACGCAGGTGCACTTCGCTTTCTCTTAGAGCGGACTGCGGCGCAAAGTGGACTCACTCACGCTCCAGAGGGGTCACATGCGGGGTTCCTTGCAGGCTTCTGTCAAATTCAGCTGGATGAACTCAATCGAGGAATGGACTACGGACGGGCCGTCGCAAATCTGTTTGAATGCATAGCTGAGAAACATTTAGTTCAGCCCACAATCATCTACGAATTTCCAACAGCGATCTCGCCGCTTTCGAAGCAGGACCCGAAGAACCCCGACTACGTCGAGCGCTTCGAGGTCTACTGCGGCGGATTCGAAATCGGCAACGCCTTCAGCGAGCTGAACGATCCAGTGGAGCAGCACAAGCGCTTCGCCGACCAGCTCGCCGAGCGCGCCCGCGGCGACGATGAAGCGCACCAGATGGACGAGGACTACGTGCGCGCGCTCATGTACGGGCTGCCCCCCACGGGTGGCGAAGGGATCGGCATCGATCGGTTGACGATGATTCTTACTGGTTCGAAGTCGATTCGCGATGTGATTCTGTTCCCGCTGATGCGGAAGACAGGGAACGAGGGAACAAGGGAACAAGGGAACGAGAAGGCGGAAGCCTAGCTCCGCTGGCACCGCTGTACGAGCTGGAAGCTAGAGGCTAGAAGCCAGGAGCTGTTTCTTGAACATCCTCTTCGTCGGCGACATTTTTGGAAGCGCGGGACGCAGGATCGTCGCCGGGCACATTGGGCACGTGCGCGAGGCGCATGGCGTGGAGCTCACGATTGTGAACGCGGAGAACGCGGCTGGCGGTTTCGGGGTGACGCCGCAGATTGCCGGCGACATTTTCAACCTGGGCGCGGACGTGCTCACGACCGGCAATCACGTGTGGGACAAAAAAGAACTGATGGACTACCTGAGCGTGCCCGCCGACAGCCACGAACGCGCGCGGCGCATTCTGCGACCCATCAACATGTACCCCGGCGTGCCCGGCTACGGCGTGTACGAGGGTGTGACGGCGAGCGGCGTTGCCTACGCGGTGGTGGACCTGATGGGCAAGGTGTTCATGGGCGGGACTGACGATCCGTTCCGCGCCATCGACGAGGTGCTGAAGACCATCAAGGCGAAGGTGATCGTGGTGGATTTCCATGGCGAGGCGACCAGCGAAAAAGTTGCGATGGGCTGGCACCTGGATGGGCGCGTGACCGCGGTGCTGGGCACGCACACGCACATTCCCACGGCCGACGAGCGCGTGCTGCCGGGCGGCACGGCCTACCAGACCGATGTGGGCATGAGCGGGCCGTACGACAGCGTGATTGGGGTGGAGACGGAGATGGTGCTGCATCGGTTCCGGACGGGGCTGCCGGGGAAGTTTGAGGCGGCCAAGGGGAACCCGAAGATGTGCGCTGCGCTGATTGGGTGCGACGCGAGCACAGGGCGGGCGCATTCGATCCAGCGGATCATGCTGGGGGAATGAAAGCAGCTTCTGGCCTCTAGCCGCTAGCCGCTAGCTTCTAGCTTCTAGCTTCTAGCTTTCAGCCGTCGGCGCTTTAAGTCCGGAGCGACGCCAGGAGCAACCGCAGATCCTTCGCTGCGCTAAGGATGAAGGGTATTCGGTGGTAGACCTCTTTGGCTACTCACTTTCTTTTGCGGCGGGGGGGGCGTTTACTGCGAACAATTTCGGCAGGCGGTCTTTTGCTGGCGGAAGCTGCGGGAACGCTGCGTGGGGCTCGGCCTGGTACCAGTAGGCTACCGTATAAAAGTTGTCGGAGCGGTCATTCGCGTGGCCATGCTCAATCGTCACGCGGATCGACTTCTCAAATGCGATGGGGCTCTCAGTGTGCCAGCGGTACAGGCAGTATCGCCCGCCGGTGTGCTCAGGATTGGCGACGTACGGCGCGCCATGGTGCAGGTAAGCGAATGGCTCCCCGCCAAAGTCCCACGCGCCGTTGTAGTAATCTTCCGTGCCGGTGCCGTTGATGGTGGGCAGCGCTGAGCCATCGATGAAGATCATGTCGTCGCCTTCGCCGAACCAGCCCTCCTTGTTCTGCACTACAGCCTGGGTAACGCCCAGGAAGTGGCCGCGGCCCTCGGCTTCAAAGAAGACATAATTCCCTGTCCCATCCAAATTCTTGCCGTTGCCGGCCAGCGCCGTGCACGGCGCGGCCTGGCGATACTGCGCATGGAACCGGCCCACATCGTCCGGCAGCGAGGGCAGAGTGACGTAATCCACGGCGTAGTAGAGGCTGTTGGTGCGCTGTGGCCCTTCGTTGGTCAGCGTGATTTTTGCCGCAGTGGCGAACGGCATCTTGAAGTACGCGTTGAGCGCCTTTTGCGGCGCGACGGCCGTGAGCGCGGATTGATAGAGGAAGTACTCGCCCAGGCCCAGGCCGTAGAAGTCGCCGATGGGCGCTTCGATGGAGGGTGACGGCTCGCCATCCCACCACGCGCGCAGGACGAGGTTCTTGAGGTGGTGCGGATCGCGCGAATCGATGGTGAACCAGATGTGCGTGACCACGCCGGCGCCCTGGACATCGAGCAGCGTGGCGGCCTCGCCGGGCGCGACGGGAACCGCGTCGGCATTGCCGCCGGAGCGGTCCCAGCTTGAGGAGCGGCGCGGTTTGTAGCTGCGCAGGCGGGCCGCTTCCAGCAAGCCCTGGGTGGCCGCTTCGCCTGGTCCTGTGGCTGGATCGTTTGCCGCTGCGATGCCTGAGTTCAGGCCGAGAAGCGCGCTTGCGCCCACGATGGATCCCAGAAGTGTTCTGCGTGTTGCAGCCATGATTGCCCCCTTTTGAATCCGGGAGCAATTATCCTACGCCGGCAGCAACTCGCGCTTCTTTTCGTCTTTTTCCGGCACGGGGCCGTGGGTCTCAGCAGTGGGTGGAGGCGGGGCATCGCCGATGCGCTTGGAATAGTGGCAGACGGTGAGGCCATGCGGATGCGCGGCGGGCTCGGCGGCGGCAGCCCCCCTCCTGGCGCGTTTTTTAGGAGCTGCTTCCTCCTCGGCGCCCTTCTTCTTGTTGGGGCACTCGATGTAGATGCCGCTCTTGAGAGTCTTCTCGACGAGGTACGGACTGCCACACTCCGGGCATTTCTGCGCAACGGGTTTCAGGTTCGCGGTGAAGTCGCACTTGGGGTAGTTGGTGCAGCCCCAGAAGATATTGCCGCGCTTTGCCTTGCGCTCGGCCAGGTCGCCGGTGCCGCACTTGGGGCACTTCATCCCCTCAATAATGTTCTGCTTGACGTACTTGCATTTGGGGTAGCCGGAGCAGGAGACGAACTCGCCGTAGGAACCCTGGCGCAGCACCAGCGGCTTGCCGCACTGCGGGCATTTTTCGCCGGTAGGCTGCGGCGCGCTCTGCTTCTGCTGCTGTTTGGAGCTCAGCTTGCGGAAGGTCTTGCAGGGCGGGTCGGCGTTGTAGTCCGGACAAGCCAGGAACATGCCGAAGGGGCCGCGGCGCAGCACCATGACCTTGCCGCAGTTCTCGCAGTACTCATCCTGCTCTGCGGCGTCCTGCGCCTCGGGCGTGTTCAGGTCAGGCTTGTTGGCGGTATTTTCCTTGGTGAAGGTGCAGCTGGCGGGGTCCTTCTTGTTGTAGGCCGAGCACGCGTAGAATGTGCCGAACTTTCCCCATTTCAGCAGCAGCGGCGATCCGCACAGGTCGCACTTCAAGTCGGTCTTCTCTTCCATCCGCTTGATGTTCTCCATGTGCTTGCCGGCGTCTTTCAGCTCTTCCTCGAAGTAGTTGTAGAAGCCCTTGAGCAGGTCAGTCCACTTCTCCTTGCCCTCTTCAATGTCGTCCAGTTCTTCTTCAAGGCGGGCGGTGTACTGTGGGTCGAAGATGTAGGGGAAGTTGTCGACCAGCAGTTTGCACACCACCATGCCGATTTCAGTGGGAAAGAAGCGCCCGCTGATTTTGGTTACGTACTCGCGGTCCTGAATGGTGTTGATGATGGAGGCATAAGTCGACGGACGGCCGATGCCGCGCTCCTCCAGCACCTTGACCAGCGAGGCTTCGTTATAGCGCGGCGGGGGTGAAGTAAAGTGGTCTTCGTCCTCCAGCTTTACCAGTTCCAGGCGTTTGACGCCGTCCAGATTGGGCAGCTTGTTCTTCGCGTCGTCTTCTTCGTCGCCGTTCTTGTCTTCCACCGACTCATAGACTTTGAGGAAGCCGTCGAAGCGCAGCACCGAGCCGGACACGCGGAAGTCGTAGGTCTTGTTTGTCTTTGGTGAGACCGCGGCAATCTTCGCGGTGGTCACGTCGAAGATGGCCGGGGTCATCTGCGAGGCCACAAAGCGCTGCCAGATCAGGCGATAGAGTTTGAGCTGCTCGTCGGTCAGATATTTCGCGATCGAGTCCGGAGTGCGTGCCGCATCGGATGGCCGAATGGCTTCGTGCGCATCCTGCGCGGCCTTTTTTCCGCGGTACTCGTTTGGGGTCGCGGGCAGGTACCGGGGACCGAGGTTGGCGGCGATCCATTCGCGGGCGGAGACCTGCGCTTCCGGCGCCACGCGGGGCGAATCGGTACGCATGTAGGTGATGAGGCCGGTGAGGCCTTCAGGGCCGAGGTCGATGCCCTCATAGAGCCGCTGCGCAACGCCCATGGTGCGGCGCACGTTAAAGCCGAGTTTGCCTGCGGCCTCGCGCTGCAACTGGCTGGTGATAAACGGCGCCAGCGGCCGCCGCTGTTGTTGCCGCGATTCAACCGAGACCAGCGACCACTTCGCGTTTTCGAGCGCAGCTATCACCTCATCTATCGATTGCTTGTCCGGCAGCGCGTTGGAGAGGAACTGGTCTTTCCCATCCTTGTCCTTGCCGTTGGGAACGCGTACAGGCTCGCCGTCGATGCCGACAAACTTCGCCTTGAAGCTGGCGTCCGCCTGACGCTCCGGATGCAGCAGGGCATCGAGCGTCCAGTACTCAACCGGCTTGAATGCGCCAATCTCGCGCTCTCGCTCCACGATGAAGCGCAATGCTACGGTCTGCACGCGGCCGGCGGAGAGGCCGCGCCGGACCTTATCCCAAAGCAGCGGCGAGATCTGGTAGCCGACAAGCCGGTCCAGGACTCGGCGGGTCTGCTGAGCGTCCACCAGGTTCTGGTCCACATCGCGCGCATGCTGGAACGCGTCCTGCACGGCCTTCTTGGTGATTTCGTTGAAGGTGACGCGGTGAATCCTGCTGCGGTCCTGGCCCTCCGGCGCAAGCTGCAGCAGCAGGTGATAGGCGATGGCTTCGCCTTCGCGGTCGGGGTCGGGCGCCAGGAAGACCTGGTCCGCCTTGGCTGCCGCTTTCTTCAGCTGACCCACCACCTTCTCCTTGCCCGGAGACACAACCAGGGTCGGCTCGAAGGTGCGCTTCTCAAGCTCTACGCCGATGTCGTTTTTGGGCAGGTCCATGATGTGGCCTACAGAGGCCAGCACTTCGTAACCCGCACCCAGATATTTCCCGATCGTCTTGGCCTTGGCCGGCGACTCGACGATCACCAGTGATTTGCTCATTGCCATCCTTATTAATCAGTTCCCGCTCGCCGTCGTTGGACTCGCCGAAGGGAATTCTGTTTACCTACCGATTCCTGATCGTGGCCTAAGGTTTCAAAATGCAGGCGGGGCCTGCGCCACCCTGAATTGGCCGCGAAACTTGCAAACTATCACGGAATGCGGGTCAGTTTCCACTTTTTCGTTGGGCTTGCGAACCGGCCTGCCTCCTGAAATGTACGCGCCTGCAAGGGTTTCCGTGCCCGGGACTTGGGGAAAAATAAAGTTGCGATCGTGTTCAGGCATGAGCCTTGAGGAGGTCGCAGCAGGCGCGATCGGTTCTCGGCTCACAGCACGCGCACGTAATTCTTGCCCGGCAAGCACCGCACGCGTCCCGCCATTTCCAGCTCAAATAGTGCGGTAAACACCTCGGAAGAGGTAAGTTGCGTTTCCAGCGCTTCAAGGATCTGGTCAATCTGCAGGGACTCGTCCGCGCGCAGAACCTCAAGCACGAGCGCCTCTTCGGGCCTTAAGACCGGATCAGGTAAGAGAGATGCCTGAGCGTCAGATTTGGATTCAATTCCCGCATCCGCCTCCAGTTCGAGGCGCACCTGCGAGGGCAGGTCTTCCCACACATCCTCCCACGTGGCCGTCAACTTTGCACCCTGCTTAATCAAAGTATTAGGCGTCCAGGAGTTTTTGTTGGTCACGTTTCCGGGGACGGCGAAGACATCCCGGTTCTGTTCCATGGCGCAGCGTGCGGTAACCCGGGTGCCTGAGTTTTCCGCCGCCTCCACCACCAGCACGGCGATGCTGAGGCCGCTCAGGATGCGGTTACGGCGCGGGAAATTCTGCGGCGCCGGAAACGTGCCCAGCGGCTGCTCGCTCACAATGGTGCCGCCCGCGGCCAGGATATCCTCCGCCAGTTTCCTGTTTTCCTTGGGATACACCACGTCGATCCCGGTGCCCCACACCGCCAGCGTTGGCATGCGCGCGGCCAGCGCGCCCTTGTGAGCGCAACTGTCGATTCCCCGCGCCATCCCGCTGATAATAAGGAGGCGCCGCGCCGCCAGGTCGCGCGACAGCATCTCCGCCACACCCGTACCGTAAGGCGAAGGATGCCGCGTGCCCACGACGGCGATTCCGGGCCGCGCCAGCAGGCTAACATCGCCGCGAGCCCACAGCACCGGCGGAGGGTCGTAGATCTCCTTCAGGCGTTCCGGGTAGGCCACGCAGCCGTAGGTCACAATGCCCGCGCCCAACGCCTGAATCGCCGCCCACTCCGATTCGGCCGCTTTGCGCGCCTTGCCGTCAAAGATGAACTGCGCCGCTGCCGGCGGGAGCTTCAGGCTTTCAAGCTCGGTCAGCGCCAGCTCGAAGATGCGCGAAGACGCGCCGATCTGCTTGACGGCCTCAATCACGCGCCGCGGGCCCAAGCCAGGCGTCAGCACAAGGGCCAGCCACGCCAGGCGGTCTTCGTCAAGGCGCGAGGAGGCTCCGGCCATCGTTTCTGAAACTTCAGGAGTCATTCACCCGCACGATAACGCACCCGCGACTCACATTCGCGTGACGTAGCTCACTCAGTCCATCAGCCCTTGATCCCTGCTCATCCACGAATCTCGACCAGCCCGCACGCATCTACGTCTAATAGAGAAGGCGGCTCCCTGTCGCTATACTGAAGGTTGGGTGTTGAACGCTACCGGATTGAAGAGGTCGAGCAAATTCATGAAATCGTTCTTGGAACGGCTGCGGTCGCGCCGTCTCGTGTCGGTGTTTATCCTTCTGGGCATTGTGTCGGCCGCGATCCTGGCCGGTTCTTATGCGGCGCACGGAGTCAGCGGACAGGAAAAGCAGGACGCCAGCGCCGACGCCTCGCCGCTGAAGGTCGTCAACACCGCGGTCCCGGCTAACCCCTTTGTCAAGATCGCCAAGGAAGTGGGTCCGGCGGTCGTCAATATCAATACCCAGACTCTGCCCAAGCAGTCCATGAACCGCAAGCGGGTTCCCAATCGTCGAACGCAGCCGCAGAACCCCGACGGGGATGACGGCCAAGGCGATCAGGAAGACGGTGGCCAGGGGTTCCAGGACTTTTTCAACCATTTCTTCGGTGGCCAGATTCCAGACCAGGGCGATGACGGCGGCGACCAGGTTCGCGAGTCACTTGGCTCCGGCTTCATCGTCGACCCCAAGGGCTACATCATCACCAACAACCACGTCGTCGACAAGGCCGACAAGATCTTCGTCAAGCTCTCCACCGACCCCGACAACCAGGACCTGGGCCGTCCGGCGCGCGTGATCGGCGTGGACAAGGCCACCGATCTGGCCGTCATCAAGATTGACGCCAGCTCCCCGCTGCCAACTGTCAAAATCGGCAACAGCGACATGACGCAGGTGGGCGACTGGGTTGAGGCCATTGGCAGCCCCTTTGCGCTGGCGCAGACGGTTACGGCGGGCATTATTTCAGCCAAGAACCGCACCATCGAGCCCGGGGCCCCGGGGCAGTTCCAGCACTTTATCCAGACCGATGCCGCCATCAATCCCGGCAACTCCGGCGGACCGCTCTTGAACATGAACGGCGAGGTCATCGGGGTGAACACGGCTATCTACACCCAGTCGGCCGGCTACCAGGGCATCGGCTTCGCGATGCCCTCCAACACCGTGGTGGAAATCTATAACGACCTCATCAGCCCCAGCCACAAGGTGGTCCGCGGGTCCATTGGCATTTCCTTCCGCAATGGGCTCTCCAGCGCGGTCAACCGCGTTTACGGGTTCAAGAACGGTGTTCTGGTACAGCAGGTCCAGCCGGGCGGACCTTCGGACAAGGCGGGCCTGAAGCCGGGTGACATTATCACCACCATTGACGGCCGGCCGGTGAAGGACGGCGATGACCTGGTGAGCGAGATTGCCAGCCGCCATCCGGGCACCAGCGTCCGTCTCGGATTCATCCGCAACGGAAAGCCGCAGGATGCCACCGTCACGATTGGCGATCGCGATAAGGTGTTTGCCGAGAACGGCAATCCTCTGGCCAACCCGTCGCCGGACGAGAACGCTAACCCAGGGGAAAGCAAGCTCGGCATGGGTGTTCGCGACATTTCGCCGGATACTCAAGCCAAAATCAATCAGCAAGGCGTCATCATCCAGTCGGTGCGGCCCGGGTCGTTTGCCGATCTTCAGGGTCTGGAGCCGGGACTGGTGATTACCAAGGTAAATAAGCAGCCCACGCCCAACCGCTCCGCATTCAATGACGTAGTGGGCAAGCTGAAGACCGGCGACGACGTGGTGTTTGAAGTGATTGATCCGCGCCATCCGGATCAGGGGATCAATGTGGTGGGCGGAACGTTGCAATAGTTACGGTTACAGGCGCCCTGGGGCTTCCCAGGGCGCTTGGATTCTTTCACGGGGGAACGGAGAACGCCCCGACCTTCCATTTTTCCCGATAGATCGCCGTGCATTCGCTATATACTGACCGGACGAGATGCGCCGCGAATATTATTTGCCTGGAGGTGCTCTCCAAGTGTCATTTTCGAAGTTTCGCCTTTATTGTTCTCTCGCTGCGCTGATGGCGTGTGTGCCGGCTTATGCCGGCACCAAGACGCATCACCACGCAGCGTCCAGCCATTCCAGTGCGGCGCACCGGAGCTCCAACAATTCCCGCCGCAGCCGCCACCGCGTGAAAGGTCAACAGGCCATTGCGTCGGATCGAGTAACGCAGATTCAGCAGGCCCTGATTCGCGAGCACTACCTGACAGGCGACGCGAACGGGGAGTGGAACTCTGCCACCCAGGCTGCCATACAGAAATACCAGGCCGATCATGGCTGGCAGACCAGGCTGCTTCCGGATTCGCGCGCCCTGAAGGCTCTTGGGCTTGGCCCGGATTATTCCACAGCCATTAACGCCAAAGACGTGGCCGCCAACAACAGCAGTCCCGGCCAGGCGCCCGCCCCGGCTATCCCCGCTGCTCAGGCTGCGGGCTTCACCGCATCATCCGGAGTTAATCGCTAGAATTCCGTAGCAGCTACGGAATGACTTGTCTTTCGGCGATGGCTGTGAACCATAGATTGCGTCCACAATCGGTACTGTAAAGAACGGTCTTCGAGTCTTTGAGCCACGAGGGCTGAATCTCGTTGCAGGGCACATCGCCGATGCGCTGAAGCGCTCCCGTGCGCTGATTACGAATCCAAAGATTCCATACGCCGCCTTCCATGTGGCTGAAGGCGAGCCAGACGCCGTCAGGCGACAGGGCCGGATACCGGGAGATACCGAGTCCGATGGGCGCGTTGTTGTGCGTGGCATCGGTGAGAAAGACCTGTGGCGGCCGGGAACCATCCGAGGCGGCAAAGGCATATTTGGAGTTGGATAGAAAACTCGCCTCGTACACATTCAATGCCGGGGATGTCAGCGGGCGGTCCTTCTGGCCGGCGCGGTCAGAGAACTCATGAGTCATCAACCGCATCCGGCCGTGATCGCCGCGTAGATAAGCGAGAGTGTCTCCGTCTGCGGAGAGCATGGGAGACTGCGCGTTGCGGACAACGGGTTGGGTGGGGTTGGCAGGATCTACAACGACTGATTCCGGAGTCATGGCGCGCTCAACCAGCAGACGGCCGCGGCCGCCGGCGTAGGTGAGGTCGTCAGCGGATGAGCCGGCTTGGGGATCTTCTGCATAGCCGATTGCATTGGTTGTTACTAAGTGGTAGCCATCGAAGCGGAAGGAAATACGGCGCAATTCGTTGGCTTCCAATTGCGGATGACTGTTGAGAAAGTCCTTTTGGTCAATGGGGAGCCGGTAAGCAAATTCCTTTCGAACGCCGTTCTCGCGGACCCACGCAGAGTGAATGCCGGCGGCGACAATGACGATCATGACTGCGGCCCACGCGAAACTGGTCCAATCGCCGGAGCGAGCCGCGGCGGCGCCTTTTGCTCGCAGCATTGCGTAGATTGCCGCTAGAAGCGCAACGAGGAGCGGCAGGCGTGGCGTATAGATGAAGATGGCCAGACCGCCTATTTGGGCAGGGGTTGGGAAGGGCCATCCGATGCCGATGCCGACGTAGACGATGAGGAGCGTTGCGAGCCAGGCGTATTGCTTCTTTTCCAGCAGGAGAGCCGAGAGCACGCACGCCGGAAATGCCATAAGAACGAAGTTATAGGAGGCGGGAAAGGTTGAGACGGTCAGGGCTGCGGTAAGGAGTGCCGACCACTCGAGCAGTATGCGGTGTGGCGAGTTATCGTTGCGGCGGATAAATAGAATGGCGGGCGCCAGCAGAATCATGGAGACGATAGGGAAAAGGATAGAGAATGCGGCAACGGAATTGTGCCACGGTCTGGGGTTCCACGCGGGTTCTGAGAGAAACAAGAAGTGCAGGATCCCGGAAATGGACGCACTGGTTACGTATGGCGGCATGGCCTCGCCGCGCATCGCTGCCGGAAGAATCTCGCGGAAGTAAGTCCGATGCACGTTCAAGCCGTAAACAGAAACGGTGAGTGCGATGGTGGCGGCGCCGGTGAGAGCCCCGGCGGCCAGGGCGCGCCAGGCCCGGCGCCGGATGAAGAAGACGAAGAGGAGAACCGGGAAGATCTTGGAGGCAGCGGCGACGGCAATCAGCGCTCCGGAGAGAGTGTGCCAGCCCCTGAGGTAAGACCAGCATGCCGCCACGATCATTAAGAGGAGCACCACATAGAACTGGCCGTATTCGATATTGCGATGGAAAGGGACGCTGAGCGCAAAGAGGAGGGCGATCCGCTGGTAACTGAGATGGGTCATCCGGCGAAGCATCCAACTGAGCGGGAAAAGCAGAGCGAGCATGGCCAGGATCCAGACTCGTTTGGCGGTAAGGGAGTCAAGCCCGGTTAGAGGCCACACAAACAATGTGGAGAAGGGTGTAAGGGGAACAAGCCCGATCACTCGGACGGGAATGTCGCGATGGTCCTTTTCGCGCTCGATCCATTCCCATTCATACATGCGCGATGTATCAAAGCCCTGGTGCGCCAGGGTGGCGGCGAGATAGTAATTGGGAAAGTC
>Ga0265339_10000204_pt1 | contig 48602 bp, 43 predicted proteins | sample 4CB219metaG_FD_202085 | JGI IMG/M metagenome (GOLD analysis project Ga0265339, IMG submission 202085) | Rhizosphere microbial communities from Carex aquatilis grown in University of Washington, Seatle, WA, United States - 4-CB2-19 metaG | ecosystem: Host-associated > Plants > Roots >... | reverse complement strand
GGTATCATTCGGCTACGCCTTCCCCGGGCACAACTGATAAGCGAGGACGCCGTGATGTTTGATTGTTTGCGGCATTCTGTGAGAATTGGCGGCATTGTTGCGGCACTGTGGATGAGTGCCGCTGCGCACGTGGTGTGCGGGCAGGAGCCGGCGCCAGCACTGCCGCCTGCACCCGTGCCTCAGTCAACGACCGAGGCCGCCCAGGCACAAGCGCAAGTGAATATGGCGCTTCAGCAGCGACTGCTGGGCCTGGTGCCCAACTATTTTGTTGTGTACACGCCGCATCCGGTTCCGCTCACGCCGAAGCAGAAGTTTCAACTTGCTTTGCGGAGTTCGGTCGGTCCTATGGCGTTTTTGGGCGCCGGGGTGGCCGCGGCATACGGACAATTGCAAAACGATCCCAGGAACTTTGGCCAGGGCGCCGATGGCTATTTCAAGCGCATGGGAGTGACCTACGGCGCCAACCAGTTTGGGAATCTGGTCGGCCTCGCCATTATGCCATCGATTCTGAAACAGGATCCCCGCTACTTCTACAAGGGTACGGGTTCAACCCGGTCGCGGCTCTTCTACGCCGTGGCCAATTCGTTCATTTGCATGGGCGATAACGGCCACTGGCAAATGAATGTATCGCAGACAATGGGCAGCCTGGCGACGGCGGGCAGCATCGAGTTCGAATATCTTCCGCACGACCGTTTCGGCGCGGCCAGAGTCTTCGAGGATTTTCTCGAGAGCGAAGCCGTCATCGGCGCGGAGGATGTTTTCCAGGAGTTCTTCTCCAGGAAGTTCACGTTCAAGCTGGGGCGGCCAAAGACGACCCCATAGCTGTTGCGGAACGCGGGCTCAGGGTTTGGCCATGCGGCTGCGCAGGCGTTTGAGCACGTTGGGTGGGACCAGGCCGGTGACATCGCCGCCAAGCGAGAAGACTTCCTTGAGCATGCGCGAGCTGACGAAGGAGTACCGGCCGGCGGGCTGGAGAAAGACGGTTTCAAGGTCAGGCGCCAAGCGGCGGTTCATGAGCGCCATCTGGAACTCATACTCGTAGTCGGAGATGGCGCGGATGCCGCGCAGCACGGCGGATGCGCCCTGCAGATGCGCGAAGTCGACCATGAGCCCGTCGAAGGTGGCCACGGAGACGTTGCTCATGGCGCGGGTGGCTTCCTCAAGCATCTCCACTCGCTCAGAGACGGAGAAGAGCGGGTTTTTGCCGCGGTTATTGAGGACGGCGATGACCAGGTGGTCAAAGAGGCGGGCGCCGCGCTGGATCAGGTCCACGTGGCCATTGGTGGGCGGGTCGAAGGTGCCGGGATAGAGCGCTTTGACGGGCATGGCGGCTCAAGTGGGATTGTACGGCATGGGCGGCGTATCCGAGATAGGACGCCGTCAGTCGCCGGTGGTGGTGGCAGCGGGTTCCTGCGCGGTGATGGCGGCCGTATCGATGGAGAGGAGCCGCCCCAGCTCGGAGAAATCCTTGTCCCATTGCGGGCGTTCTTCGCCGGAAAGCGCGGTGAGGGCGTAGGCGGAAGTACGCAGGATCTCATACCAGATGTTCTGGGCCTGCCAGAGGTTTATCTCGAAGGGCAGCTCAGTGAGAATGCGCGCGAGGGAGAGGGCGCGGTCGAGCATTTCGAGCGAGCCGGAAGACATCTGCAGCTCGATCATGGCGCGCTTCATGCGCTGGTCAGCGATGTAGGAGAGGGTGGCGGTTTCAAGCTGCACCTCGTCGGCCTTGGCAAGCGAGAGGAAGGAACGCAGGAGGGCCTGGTCGATGGGGTCGCCGTCCAGGGCGCGGCGGATGCCGGCGTTGATGGCGAAGCCGGCGGCAAGAGCGAGCGCGGGCGGCTTGGGCAGGCCAGCCTGGGAGAGATAGTGCAGCAGGCTGGCGTGGTCTTCATAGATGGTGGTGAGCGAGCTCTCGATGTTCCAGAGGGTGGAGTTGAGAATGATGTGGATGATGCGGCGCTGCTCATCGGTGAAGAGTGAGGTGAGGGAGTAGTCCACGTGGCCGTAGTAGCGGTCGAGGAGACGAATGACCTCAGGGAAATCGGCGCGTAGAACGTGATCGGAGGCTTCAGTCATGAAGCTCTCAAATCCTCGGGCATCTTCTTCAGAGTAGGGCTTGACCGCAGCGGTAATGTTCTGGTCGCCGAAGTGGAGGACGGCGAAGCTGAAGGTGCGCTGGTTTTCAGTAATGTTGCTCATGACGAGCACACGGCCGAGGGCGAGGCGGCCGCGGCCGGAGGTGAAGATGTCATAAGAGAGGCGGCGGATGCTGAAGCAGAAGAGCTCAGTATCCTCAGCAAACGAGGAGAAGATGGAGCTGATGGCGTAATGGGCGGCCACCTGCTCCAGGCCCAGCTGGAGGGCGCCGATTTTCTCCTTGTAGATGCGGGCGCCGTCGCCGGCCTTGAGGTCGTTGGATTTGGCGTCGGCCAGGCGGGCGACGAATACGGTTTCAAGCACGGCACCCTCGCTGCCGAAGAGGAAGGCGGCGAGCTGAAGGACACGCGCGGCGTAAGCGATCACCTGGACCGTCTCGATGCCTGAGATATCGTCGAAGAACCATCCGCAGCTTGTGTACATGAGCTGGGCGTGGCGCTGCATCTCCATCAGCTCGAGTGCGCGGACGCGCTCGCCGGCATCGAGGACGTGGCTGGCGTGCTGGCGCAGAAACTCTTCCACCGTTTCCGGCGAGCGGTCGAGGACCACGTCGACGTAGGCGTCGCGCGCGGCCCACACGTCGCGGAAGAGGCGGCGGCCTTCGCGATCGGTGAGGGGGATGAGGGCATCGCGCAGCTCATCGAGGGCTTGGCGCAGGGGCGCGCGCCATAGCTGGTTCCAGCCGGCATGGCCTCCGTTGCAGCCGCAGTTGGAGCGCCAGCGCTCCACGCCGTGAGAGCAGCTCCATGAGGTGTTGTCTTCCACCTGGCACTCGTACTCGGGCGGGAACTGGTCGAGGAAGCTGCCGTAGTTGGTGAGTTTGACGGACTTGTCGTCTTCAAGCAGGCGCAGCGCCCAGGCCAGCGCCATCTCACCGTGTTTATGGTGGTGGCCGTAGGACTCGCCGTCCGTGGCCACGTGGACAAGCTGCGGATTCGCGCTGTCGCGGAAGCCACCCATGAGCCGCGTAAAGAGACTCTCGCCGGAGTTGAGCAGTCCTTCAAAAGCGATGGCACGGGAGATGGGGCCGTTGTAAAAGAAGATGGCGAGGGAGACGCCGGAGTCAAAGCGCATCAGGTAAGGACGCGAGGTGTCGACGACGGCGTTGGGCGTGGAGGTCCAGTCGCCGCCATCCTTGAGCGAACGGATGGCCTTGCACTGATGGGGAGCGAGGACGGTGAACTTGATGCCGTGATCGGCCAGCAGCTCAAGGGTGTCCGTGTCGGCGGCGGTTTCAGCCAGCCACATGCCCTCAGGCGGAATGCCGTAGTGATTCTGGTAGTCGGCGATGCCCCAGCGGATCTGGGTGATGCGGTCGCGGGTGTTGGCGAGGGGCATGATGATGTGGTTGTAGACCTGCGCCATGGCGGAGCTGTGGCCCTTGAAGTTTTTGCGGCTGCGGCGCTCGCCGTCAAGGATCATGCGCCAGGTGCGGGGGGCGTTTTCCTTGAGCCAGCTCAGCAGGGTGGGGCCGAAGTTGAAGCTGATGCGCGCGTAGTTATTCACGATGCGGATGATCTTGTTTTTGGATTTGACGATGCGCGCGGCACCGTTAGTGGCGTAGCACTCGGCGCAGATGCGCTCGTTCCAGTCGTGATAGGGCGCGGCGGAGTCCTGGGTCTCCACGGTTTCAAGCCAGGGGTTCTCGCGCGGCGGCTGGTAAAAGTGGCCGTGAATGCAGATGAAGCGGCGGCTGGGAGCCATCAATGGATTCCATGGCGGAGGGCGTTGGCAGCGGCCCGGCCGCACTGGGCTATTTTAGGCTCTTCCGGCGGGCGGGGTGGCGCGGGCCAGATCGCAGGCGCGCCAGAGGTACCAGCTTGCCACGGAGCGGAACGGCCGCCAGCGCTCGCCGCGCTTGAAAACCACGTCGGGCTTGGGCAGATCGGCAGCCTCAATGGGGCGCGATTTGGGCAGGCGCTGGAAGGTAAGCGCGAAGCCCTTGCGCACGCCGTAGTCGGTGACGGGGAGGACGTCAGGCCGGCCCATGCGGAAGATGAGCAGCATCTCCACGGTCCAGGCGCCGATGCCGCGAACCTCAGTGAGGCGCTCGACGATGTCGGCGTCGGCCATCTTTTTGATGACGGCGTGCGAGGGGACGGTGCCGTCCAGCGTCTTGGCGGCGAGGTCTTTCAGTGCCTTGATCTTGTTGCCGGAGACGCCGGCGCCGCGCAGGCGTTCCTCGGGAATATCGACCATGGCCTGGGGCGTGCAGATGCCTCCAAAGAGCTGGCAGACGCGGCCGTGAATAGTGGCCGCAGCTTTGCCGTTGAGCTGCTGGTAGAGGATGGATTCAAGCAGCGACTCGAAGGGCGAGGGGGATCCATCGAGGCGCAGTTTGAGCGGTCCGACGCGGTCAATGAGGCGGCCGAGTTTGGGGTCGCTCGCGCGGAGGTGGGCGAGCGCTTCTTCGCGATCGTAGGGGAGCTTGCGGCTGCGGCCGTTGTGGATCATGACAAATGTCAGGTTACAGGGTTGGGCGCGGGCATAGCTGGCCGATTTACCATCGTTGGTGAAGTAAGGGAACGGGACCCACCTCATTATGAAAATGCGTCCGGGAGTGCAGACCGGGTTTCTGCTGTGCGGCAAGGAATGGGACGAGGGCGAAGCGCTGGAAGTGCGTTCGCCGTGGGACAACGGGCTGGTTGGCCGCGTGACGCAAGCGACCCGGGCCGATGCCCGGCAGGCGGTGAACCACGCGGTGGCCGCGATCCGGCGCACGCGCGCGCTGCCGCGGTGGAAGCGGAAGGAGATCCTGGAGGACACCACCGCCGCGCTGATTGAGCAGAAGGACCGGTTTGCGCAGCTCATTGTGGCTGAGGCGGGCAAGCCCGTACGGCTGGCGCGGGCAGAGGTGGAACGGGCCATCCTCACGTTCAAGACCGCGGCCGAAGAGGTGACGCGGCTGGGCGGCGAGACCATTCCCCTGGACCTGACCCAGGGCAACGAAGGGCGCTGGGGCATGGTGCAGCGCTTCCCGGTTGGACCGGTGCTGGCCATTACGCCGTCGAACTTCCCGCTGAACCTGGTGGCGCACAAGCTGGCGCCGGCCATGGCCGCGGGCTGCCCCATCATCCTGAAGCCGGCGCCGCAGACGCCATTTACGGCGCTGGCGCTGGGAGAGATTGTGCTGAAGGCGGGCTGGCCGCAGGAGGCGATTGCTGTGTTGCCGCTGTCCAACGCCGATACGGCCTGGATGGTGGAGAAGGAGGATCGCATCAAGCTGGTGTCATTTACCGGCTCCTCGCGCGTGGGCTGGGAGATCAAGGCGCACTCCAGCCGCAAGCGCATGGTGCTGGAGCTGGGATCGAATGCGGCCCTGATTGTGCACGGCGACTGGCCCGATTTGGATGACGCCGCGGAGCGCACGGCTCATGCCGCGTTTGGCCATGCCGGGCAGTCGTGCATCAGCGTGCAGAGGGTGTTTGTGCAGCGAAGCGTGTTCCAGACCTATTTGTGGAAGGTGGTGGAATGCGCCGCCAAGCTGGTGGTGGGCAATCCGGCGGATGAGGCCACAGATGTGGGGCCGCTCATTCGCGCCGCCGAGGCTGAGCGCGTGGAAGCGTGGATCAAGGAGGCGGTAGAGGGCGGCGCCAAGCTGGTTTCAGGCGGCGAGCGCCACGGATCCATGGTGCACCCCACCATCCTTACCGGGACCAAGCCGGGGATGAAGGTCCGCGACGAAGAGGTCTTCGGGCCGGTGGTGATGATCGAGCCGTACGAGGACTTTGAGGAAGCACTGGCCGAGGTGAATCACTCGCGCTACGGTTTGCAGGCGGGGTTGCTGACGCGCGACGCGGGCCGGATCCTGACCGCATTCCGGGAACTCGAGGTGGGCAGCGTGATCGTGGGCGACGCGCCGAGCTGGCGGCTTGACCCGATGCCCTACGGCGGGGTCAAGGACTCGGGGATGGGCCGCGAGGGCATTCGATCGGCGATTGAGGAGATGACGGAGCCGCGGATGCTGGTGATGGCGGGGCTGGGCTAGGCTATTTCAAAAAGACGGTCTGGCGATAATTGCCGGAATGGGATCGCATGGATCTCGGACTCAAAGACAAAGTCGTTATTGTCACGGGCGGCGGCGCAGGAATTGGCGCGGCCATAACTCGGGCATGCCTGGCGGAAGGCGCGCGGGTGGCGGTGGTGGGGCGGCGATCGGAGAACGTGCAGGAGTTTCTGGGCGAGATGGAGGGTGCGGGCACGGACTGCGCTTTTTTTGAGGCGCATCTTGAAGACTCGGACCGCTGCCGCGAGGTCATTGCCGAGGTGGAAGCTCGCTTTGGCGGCATCTTCGCGCTGGTAAATAACGCCGGAGTGAATGACCGCATCGGGCTGGAATCGGGAACAGTGGAGGAGTTTGTGGCCAGCCTGCACCGGAACCTGGTCCACTATTACGCCCTGGCCCATTACGCGCTGCCGGCCCTGAAGGGAGCCCGCGGCGCGATAGTGAATATAAGCTCGAAAGTGGCCTTCACCGGGCAAGGCGGCACATCGGCTTACGCGGCCAGCAAGGGAGCGCAACTTGCCCTGACCCGCGAATGGGCGGCCGAGCTGGCGCCGCACGGGGTCAGGGTGAATGCCGTGATTCCCGCCGAGGTGATGACACCGCTCTACCGCCGGCTGCTGGATGCCACGGGCGATCCGGAGGGCAGCCTGCGCGAGATTACCGACAGGATTCCCCTGGGACATCGCATGACGCTGGACACCGAAATTGCGGGGGCGGTGGTATTTCTCCTCTCCCCCACACAATCCGGGCACACAACCGGCCAGCATGTGATTGTCGATGGCGGATACGTTCACCTCGATCGCGCGCTGAAATAAGGCTGAGTTTTGTTCCAGGAATGGCTCCGGCTCATCGGGGGTCAACGAGCTGAAGCTTCGATTCGATCAGCGTCACAGGGGGCAAAAAAGCGCCCCTCGGTGAGTCCTGCCTGGATAGATCCAGGTCTGGCACACGAGGGGCGAGGAGCCGCAATCACAAGAAAATGCGCTTAGGGCATGGGAAACGGAAGCGGTGTACGCACCGCACACCAATGCTTTGGGCTCATCTTCGTGGACCGATTTTGATTATGGGATGTCCCTTCGGATCGAGAAAGGTTCCATCGGGTAGTATTTGGCACAGTCGATGCGAATCCGTTGAAGTAAATGGATTTATTTATCTCTGGACAAGTAAATTACGTCCCAGTATCATACGCCATACGATGCAAGATATGCTCCCATCCGTTCGATATGGGAGTCTCACCTTCGGTTCAGTTTGACGCACGTCTTTTACGTCAATCGGAGCCCACGAGTTTGTGTGGCCGAATGACGGATTATGGGGGCGGAAGAGGCGGGAATGCCGGTAGCGCAGAAATCCGGGATTGAACTCCTGGAGATCACTCCAGTGGCCGATGCTGCCCGGATCCGCGAACAGCTGAATCGGCTGCTTGTTCATCCTTTGTTCGCCAACAGCAAACGGTACCCGGCCCTGCTGGCGTACGCCGTGGAGCGAACGCTGCTGGGACACGCCGGAGAACTGAAGGAGCGCAGCATCGGGGTCGAGGTATTCGGAAAAGTACCGGCCTACGACACCAACGCCGACCCTGTGGTGCGGATTACGGCCGGCGAGGTGCGCAAGCGGCTGACCCAGTACTATTACGATCCGGCGCACCGCGGTGAGCTGGTGATCGAGCTGTCGACCGGGTCCTATGTGCCCGCCTTCCGCGAGCCGGAACGGACGCCGGAGATGCCCGCGGCGGAGAACGCGGCGGAGAGCGGCGAAGCAACTGCCGTGCCCGTATTTTCAAGCCCGGGCCGGCTGTGGCGCCTGCGCTGGAGTCTTGCCGGTGGGGCGGGACTCGCGGTGATTCTGGCAGCAGCCGCCGGATTGTTGGCCGGGTGGAGGCTTCATACCGAACCGCCGCCACCCCCTCCGTCGAACATGGAGCTCTTCTGGGCGCCTGTAACCGACAGCATGAATCCGACGACGTTCTGCCTGGGTGAGCCCGCCAAGAACATCGATGTAGGATCGATCAACACGCTGGATACGCCGGTGACCACGTCAAAGCCGGAGCCTCTGTATTCCCGCCTGCATTTCTCGGGGAACCTGGCCCTGGCGGACGTGATCACTTTGACGCGCACCGTGGCCGCGCTGGCCTCGCGGCACAAGGCGTTCCGGGTAGTGCCCGCCTCTGAGGCCAGCTTTGCCCAGTTGCGCGAAGGGCCGGTGGTGCTGATCGGCGCATTCGACAACCTCTGGACCTTGCGAGTGACCCAGAAACTCCGCTTTGGGTTCGAATCAAAGGACGGAGTGGCTCTGCTGGTGGACCGCAACAGCAGCAGCAAGACGACGTGGGCAACGGCGTGGGACCTTCCCTATGAGAAACTCTCACGCGATTACGCCATTGTGGCCCGCATCCACGACCGCACCACGGGCCAGCCGGTGATCATCGCCGCCGGCATTTCAGAGGAAGGCACGGAAGCGGCAGGAGAAATACTGTACAACCCCGAGTATCTGAATTCGCTGATAGCGCGCGCCTCGCCCGACTGGGCCGACAAGAACCTGGAAGCGGTGATCGAGACGCAGGTCATCGGGGGACATCCCGGGCCACCGAATATCCTGGCGGTCGAAACCTGGTGAGCAGGTGTGACCGCACCTCAGCATCAAGATACAACCCTCCTATGTCCGCAGCGGCTGCGGAACACACGGCGAAATCACCTGCGGTTAATGGCCTTGCGAGCGCGGCGAATGCCAAGGTGGCTGTGGAAGGAACTAATCTAGCTGCCTTGAGCGCAGCTTGCTAAACAGATTCCTTCTTGGTTTTGGCCCTCTGCGCTGCCCAACGCCGGCGCTGCGCATCCGCGATGCGTTTGCGCGCTTCGGGGCTGAGCACGCGCTTGCGTCCCTTCCGTGGGCCGGCTGCGGCTTTGCGGGTAGGGGCGGTCCTGGAAACAGAGCCGGCGCCGGCGAGAAGCGTCCGCACTTGTGTCAGCCGCGCGATTTCAGCATCGATTTCGGAGAGTATAGATTCAATCGTCATACGGACAAGAATAGCTCAGACTGTAACCAGTTGGCCAATTACGTGAGTTACCTGGCCGCCGGAAGCGTAAGTCCAATGCGCCGCATCCGGGCTGGGCTTGTAAGTTAGTACGCGGACGCATGGGGAGCCCGCAAGGGAATGCACGGTTCGGTTTACGGCTATCGTATGGGACCAGGGGTACCCGGACTACCTGAACCAGCGGAGATGAACCCGCATCGCGCGGCAAGACGAAACAGTATCTGCGATGGAGAGATCAGAAAACAATGAATGAAAGCGAATCATGGCAACGGACGATTGGGGGAAGAGAGTATCTGATAACCACGGAGAGGGATCGGCTGGATATTGAGATGGTCCACGACTTTCTCGCGCAGCAGTCCTACTGGGCCAGGGGAATCCCACGTATCATCCTGGAAAAATCAATCCGCAACTCGCTATGCTTCGGGTTGTTTCATGCCAGCCGGCAGATAGGGTTCGCACGTGTCATCTCCGATTTTGCGACCATCGCGTATCTGGGAGATGTCTTTGTACTGCCGGAATTCCGCGGCCGCGGTCTTTCAAAATGGCTGATGGAATGCGTAAGTTCCCATCCCGGCCTTGAGAATCTGAGGCGCTGGATCCTGGTAACCGGAGATGCCCACGGACTGTATGAGAGATTTGGATTCGCTCAACTTGCTCATCCAGAGAACTTCATGGAACGGCGCAATCCGGACGTCTATAGAAAAGATGTCTGACGCCCCGCACGGCGCACGCACGGCACCGACAGGCAAGAAGCAGAGAGGAGACAGGGGAAGCCTCCTCTCCAATGCTCAAATTAGCTGCCCAGGTACATCACGTGCACGTAGGTACCCAGACGAGTGTTGTAGGCGAGATACCAGCCGTCGTGGTCCGGATCTTCGTAGATGACGATGTTGTCTGAGTCCCATAGCCAGCCATTGCAATAGGCCGCGTCATAGGGCGCAATGCTCCAGTTCCACCCGTGGAACCAGAAACGGCCTGGACCGCCGCCTTCGATGCGCCAGGCGTGACGCGGGCCAAATCCGCCGGGAAAGTGGCCGTGTTCCCACGCGTGATCGACGTGGTAGTTGCGGTCGTCGCGGCCGGTATCGTGGCCTACCCAATCCTTGCGATTATCCACGTGCGGGGCTTCGGGATGGCCGGGCCCATCGGAGAATTTCCGGTTATGGTCCTGATCAGGCTGATGTGGGGTTCCCTGGTACGTTTTCGGGCCATGAGCGGGCGGCTTGGGGCTGGGCTGATGCTTATCCTTATCGTGCTGCTGCGCAAAAACGGGCACCGCGAGCACCATCACGGCCGCGGCAAGTGCCAATCGAAGTGTCTTCATTTTCTTTCCTCCTGATGCCCCGGGGAAGTCCGGCCTTGGAGCGCCAAAGCCCGCCCAAACAAGGCATCGACCGAAACAGATGATCCCAACCCTACCACGGCAGGCAAGTTGCGGTGTATGAAAAGCGAAGCCGCAAAAAGAAACGGCTTTACCGCTCCATGCGGCTCCAGGCAGCCGGCAAACGGAAGCCTAACCGTCGCGCTATACGCCTGCCGCTACGGGCTGGCGCAGCCAGGCGTAGAGCGGGAACCGGTTTGCCAACTCGGCCACCTCGCCGCGGATGCGGTGAAGCAGGGCATCGTTGTTGCGATTTTCGAGGGCGTAGGAAATCCACCGCGCGATGTGGCGCATCTCGGGCTCCTTCATGCCACGGGTGGTCAGAGCCGGTGTGCCCAAACGAATGCCGGATGGTTTCAACGGCGGATTGGTATCGAAGGGTATTGCATTCTTGTTCACGGTAATGCCGGCCTTGCCCAGAGCCAGCTCCGCCTCCGAGCCCAGGATGCCCTTGGCGAAGACGTCAACCAGCATCAGGTGATTGTCCGTACCGCCGGAGATGATGCGGAATCCGGAAGCCTGGAGCTCTTCGGCCAGCACCTTGGCGTTGGCCACTATCTGCGCGGCATAGGTGCGGAACTCCGGACGCAACACCTCAGCGAACGCAACCGCCTTGGCGGCGATGATGTGTACCAGCGGTCCGCCCTGCTGGCCAGGGAAGACTGCCTTGTCCACCGCAGCGGCAAGGTCCTTGGTGCACAGGATCAGGCCGGCGCGCGGCCCGCGCAGCGTCTTGTGCGTGGTGGAGGTGGTGATGTGCGTGTGGGGCACGGGCGAGGGATGAACGCCGCCCGCGACCAGGCCGGCGATGTGCGCCATGTCGAAGATATACATTGCACCGACCTTGTCGGCGATATGACGCATGCGGGCAAAATCCCACAGGCGCGGATAGGCGCTGCCCCCGCCAATGATGACCTTCGGCTTTTCACGCACGGCGATGGCTTCCAGTTCGTCGTAGTCGATCACTTCGGTGTCGCGGCGCACCCCGTAAAACGTGGGGCGGTAGAGTTTGCCGCTGAAGCTGAGCTTGTGGCCGTGGGTCAAGTGGCCGCCATGAGCCAGGTCGAGGCCGAGGATGGTGTCGCCCGGCTGCAGCACGGCCGCATAGGCAGAGGCATTGGCCTGCGAGCCGGAGTGCGCCTGCACGTTGGCGTGCTCGGCGCCAAAGATTTCGAGGGCGCGATCGCGCGCCAGGTTCTCCACCACGTCAGTGAATTCGCATCCACCGTAGTAGCGGCGGCCTGGATAGCCTTCCGCGTACTTGTTGGTGAACACAGAACCGGCGGCTTCAAGCACGGCTTCAGACACGAAGTTCTCGCTGGCGATCATCTCCAGCCCTTCGTGCTGGCGGAGCATCTCGTGTTCAATGGCTGCGGCAATGTCAGGATCGACTTGGGCGAGCGGAAGGGACATGCGATCGGTCATGCAAGAATTCTAGCCGGTTTTCCCCGGCCGCAAGTATCTCCAAATGTCCCGGCAAGCCGATACACTGAATCGGTAGTGTTTAGTGACGCCGCCCACATGAAAAACAGACTCTTCTTCCAATTCGCCGGGCTTGTACTCCTTTCAGTGATGGCTGCGGCCCAGACGCCTGCGGTCGATCCCGCGCTCCTGGCCAAAGCCAATAACGGCGATACGGCGGCGCAGGTGGCGGTAGGCGAAAAACTGGCGCAGGCGGCGGGAGCCTTGCAGGACCGCGACCAGGCTGCCGAGGAGTGGAAGCAGGCCTTTGCCTGGTACAACAAAGCCGCGGAGAAGAACGACATCGCGGGCGAGATCCACGTTGCCGAAGCCTACAGTTACGGGCGCGGCGTGGCGCGGGACATGACAAAGGCGGCGGAGTGGTACCGGAAGGCCGCCGACCAGGGCGATCCCGGGGCGCAGGGGACGCTGGCCATGCTTTACACGCTCGGCCAGGGCGTGCCGCAGAGCGACGCTGACGCTTACTTCTGGTTCGACCTGGCCGCCTCAGCCGATACACCCAATAAGGACCGCTACATCCAGAACCGGCAGAACGTGGGCACGCGCATCACCGTCGGCGAGCTGGCGGCAGCCGAGGAGCGCCTGAAGAAGTGGAAGGCTGCCCACCCGGGCACCAGCCAGTAAAAACGTTTACCAGGTAAGGCATCGCTCGGAATCACTCGCCACGCGGCTCACTGGTTGGTCAACGTCTGTTCCGCCGCGCCCACTACACGGCCAGTGCGCGGATCCTCAAGGAACACAACCAGCCGCGTTGCACTTGTTCCGGTGGGGCGATCAAGGTTTACGGCGGAGAGGCTCAGCTCGCGCCCGTCAAAGTTCGAGAACTGCTTCATTCCGCGCACCACGGCCACATGATGCAGGGTGCGGCCGGCGTTTTCTCCGCGAGTGACTTCAGAGCGCGAGACATCCTGCGCCAGGGCAGCTACCAGCCGATCTCCCTGGCTTGCCGGCGCGTGAATCGTGAAATGCACTGAGCCTTTTTCCAGGGCAGCCAGCGTAATCGTCACTGGTTGGCTGGGCTGCCTTGCCTCATTAGCCACTGCCTGCACCAGATGCTTTGTATCGCTGCCCACCAACTGCTCCGCACCATCAATCACAGCCTGCGGCGTGTAGCTGCTGTCGAGCCGGAACTGCTCAACATAATGCCTCTGCCGCTCGTCCATCTGGATAAGTGAAAACGGATCGCGCCACCCATCATGGTTCCAGTAAGTGACATGCTCGCTGAGGACAATGACGTGGACGCCGACGATGGGCTGCTCGGCATCAAGGCGGGCCAGCAGGTAATCGGCGGGCGGGCAGTCGGAGCAGCCTTCTGAGGTGAAGAGTTCCACCAACACCGGCGTGGCAGGTGTGGGGCCGCCAGCCGGTTTCGCGGCCTGGCCGATTGAGAGCGCCGGCCATGCCAGGATCACGCCCATAACGGCGGCAGGGCGAAACAGTGCGGGGAAGCATAGTTTCATATCTTCTAAGACCAATCCAACAAGTCGCAGGTTACAGCCGCGCCTGCATGCCGCTCAAGAAAATCTTCCTTAATTTGTTCCCAATCGGCGGGTCCAGAAGACTAGACGGACGAATGCCTCAAGTTCTCCTCGGCATCATGGCGGGAGCCGGTATGCTGGACCCATGACCGGCGCCCGCCATTTCTTTTTCGCAGTTGTACTCGCGTTTGCGCTCGCCGCCTCAGGGCGGCATGCTGGCGCGCAGGCGGCGGGCTCAGCGGTAAGTCTCACGCCGCCGCTTGTTGAAGCGGGCTCGCCGGAGCTGATTCGCGTTACCATTTCCGACGCCAGTTCGATGGAGGGCGAATGGCTGGGCCGGAAGATTCAGTTTTTCAGACGAGGCGCGGATTGGATCGCGCTGGCCGGCGTGGACGTCGAAGCACCGGTAGGGGAATCCCAGCTGCACATCAGGGCAAGTGTGAATGGGCGCATCGTGGACCTGGGCCGCGGCATCATGATTCACGCGGCGCATTACCGCATCGGCTCGCTCAGCGTCGCGCCTGAATTCGTGCAGCCGCCCCCGGAGGCCCTGAAGGAAATTGAGGAAGAGCGCAAGCTGAAGGCGAGTGTGTTTGCCTCAAGCGCGCCAGAGCCGCTGTGGAGCGGGGATTTCCGCGCGCCGGTGCGAGCCGAGGCGACCGATAGCTTCGGCACCCGGCGCATGTTCAATGGAAAACTCGCCAGCATTCACCGCGGCGCTGACTTTCGCGCCGCGACAGGGACGCCTGTCCACGCCGGCAACAGCGGCGTGGTGGTGCTGGCGCGGCATCTGTATTTTGAAGGCAACTGCGTCATTATCGATCATGGCCTGGGACTGTTCACCGAGTCGATGCACTTCAGCCGCATCGACGTGAAAGAAGGCCAGCACGTGGACACCGGCGACCTGCTTGGACTGAGCGGTGCCACCGGCCGCGTCACCGGTCCGCACCTGCACTGGGCGGTGCGCTGGCAGGGCGCGTACCTCGATCCCATCAAGCTATTGAAGCTGAACCTGGACGCGCTGCGCTAGCGCGAAAGAAACTCTTCTGCCTGAACTTCCGCCGGCGTTGGTTGCGCCGCTTTCTCCGCACGTAGCTGCTTGAACGCGCGGTAGACAAATGACCCCAGAAACCATCCGTCCATGTACTTGTAGGGTGTTTCGCCGGTAGTGTAGTGGCCGCAGGGAAGCACGCGCGCCTCGTGGTTCACGCCATGCGTGCGGAAAGCATCCACCACTTGGATCGAGTACTGACGCGGAAAGGTCAGGTCGTAGTCGGCGTAGACAATCAGAACTTTCTTCTCCGGGCCGCCGGCTTCCGCCCCGGCAAACTTCTCGTAGTAATTCATCGGGCTCACGGCTCCCCACAGTGCGCGCAGCCGGTCCTGCGTGAGCCCGGCTTGTTCCAGCCCCTCGCGAATGTGGCGTGTACTCTGCCCGGTCCACACCACGTCTCCAAACGCGGTGGACGCGTGATTGAACGCATTTACGCGGATGCGCGGATCGTGCGCGCTGGCCAGAAACGCGTAGCAGGAGCCCAGGCTGGTGCCCAGCACGCCGAAGTGCTCGTATCCCTGCTCCTCCAGCCAGTCGATGCAGCAGCGGATGTCAACCACTGCCTGGCGGCATGCTGAAAGCGTGCGCCCGATATTGGCGCTCACCGCGTAGTCGCTGCGCTCCAGTTCCATGGGCCGGCGGATGTCATGGTAGGGCTTGGAGAGCCGCAGCGCGGAGACGCCCATGCGATTGAATACGCGGCAGAGCACGTTATGGCCGAATGCATCGGCGTTCCACTGCGGCAGCACCACAATAGCCTGCTTCGGCCGTGCCGGATCCTTGTGCTCGGGAGCAGGGAACCAGCGCGCGTTCACCAGGTCGTTCTCCGGATACGGCGTGCGCTCCGGTGACGTGAATCGCAGGAACTGCGCGCGCCCCATCTGCCCGTTCTCAGCGCGACGGCGCAGCTCCTCGTCTTTGGCCAGCGTTTCAGGGCGAACATTGGTGGGGAACAACTGCGGATAGCGCTCTTCGAGCCGGAAGTCTGTCGGACGCTCATATCCGAAGAACTGGTCGCTTTTATCTATAAGGATGCGGTTGATGCGCGTGATCGCTTCTTCCGTGGACGCGTCGTCTCCGGTTGCGGCTTGGCGCATCTCGTCCGGCGCCAATCCATGCGCGCGAAGGAACGGCTCAATCCACTCCAGGCCCCACTCCAGCGGCCGCACCACGCGATTTTCGTCGCGCGTGGTCAGACGCGTCTCCCAGCGGTACATCCAGCGTGCGTAGCCCTTTTTCAACATGCGTACCAATCCTCAAGTCTATCAGCGGGCGTATGCGCAGGCCTGGGCGCAGATCACATCCGGTACCCGCGCCCGGCAGAGCCGCGCCGCCCTGCCTGGGCGCGTCATCACGTTAGGATGAATGCATGGCGGACGGCGAACCACAACGCGTGGCATTCTTCGGCGGTAGCTTCGATCCGCCGCACCTGGGACACCTGGCCGTGGCGCGCGCCGCCCGCGACGCTCTCCGGCTCCGCACTGTTCTATTTGCTCCGGTGGGCGTGCAGCCGCTCAAACCGCACGGGCCGTCGGCTTCATTTGAGGACCGCCTGCGCATGACAGAACTTGCCGTAAAGGGAGAGGCGGGATTCGAGATTTCGCAAATCGACGCGCCGGATCCCTCCGGGCAGCCCAATTACACACTGGAGACGCTCCATCGCATCCGCGCTCGCCTGCCGGTCCGATCCCGGCTCTTCTGCCTCATGGGCGCGGACTCCTTGCTGACCCTCCATCACTGGCGCCGCGCTGCCGAAATTCCATTTGCAGCCACGCTGGTCGTTGCCTCACGGCCGGGCCAGAGCCTCCAGGACTTGCAGCAGGCCCTTCCCGACGGTTTGATCCTTGCGGACGGCGATTCATCCGCACCCGGAGCCACCTCGGGCATCCAGATGCGCACGTACACTTTGACCAACTCCACAGGCGAGCGTGCGAATTTCCACGTGCTTCCCGGTCTCGACGTCGAGATCAGCGCCTCGGAGATCAGGGAGCAGCTTCGGGACAGTACCGAGCCCGCAACGGCCCGCCGGCTCCTTCCATCCGCCGTAACTCGCTACATTCGCGAGCACGGGCTCTATCGCTAGTTCCCAAGCAATTACTTCCGTCTAGCCTCCCGTTCTCTCGTTCTGTTATTCCTTCGTCCCTGGTTCTTTGATCCCTGATCCCTAGTCCCTCGTTCCCTGCTCTTTGTTCCCTTGCTCACCGTTCCGCCAAACAGCTACGATAATTCACGGAGATCAAGCGCAACCGCATGTCGACAAACAAATCTCATCAGCAGACCCGCATTCTGGTTCAGGCAGCCGCCGCGGCCTGCGAAGACAAAAAAGGCGCCGAAACCCGCATCCTGGAGCTAGACCCGGTCGACTCCGGCTTGGCGGACTTTTTCCTGGTGACTTCGGCCTCGAACGATCGCCAGGCCGTCGCCATCGCCGATGAAATCGAAATGCGCCTGAAGCGCAATTTCGGCGTGTACCCCAACTCAGTTGAAGGCCGCCGCAAAGCCGATTGGATTCTGCTCGATTATGTCGATTTCGTCGTCCACGTGTTTCTGGCCGAGCGGCGCGCATTTTATGACATCGAGCGGTTGCGCAAGTCCGCTCGCCCGCTCACACCGTCGCAATTCGATGAGGAGCTGAAGCACGCGCTGGCTGAGAAGACGCGCGCCGTGCGCACCCGCGCGGAAAAACATGGCGCGCGGGCAGAGAAGCCGGCAAAAGGAAAGCCGGCCGCAAGAAAGACCGTGCGAAAAGCTGCGGCCAAACCTGCCGTCAAGCCCGCCGCAAAGCGAGCTACAGCCGGTTCCGGAGCGGCAAAGAAGACAGCCAGGAAGACGCCGACAGCAAAGAAACCGTCACGAAAAGGCTGAGGGTACTGCCGGGTTCTCCGTCCGGCCTCTATGTTCCGGGCAGCTCGCTTGCGCTATCCTGCCCATCATGCGCTTGACCCTGGCCCACATCGGATCCCGTCTGCCCGCCGGCGACGAGTTCGACCGTCTCACGCTCCGTTATATTGCGCGGGTTGAGGCCTATTACCCCTGCGAGGCCTGGTTCTTCCGCTCTGAAGCGGCATTTCTGGAGTCGCTCGACCGGCGTTCGGGGCGTACACCCGCGGTTGCTGCTCTCCTCGACAGTCGCGGACGCCAGATGACCTCAGAGGCCTTTGCGTTCTGGCTCGCCGGCCGCCGCGATCAGGGCGCGCAGCATATCGTTTTTGCCGTGGGTCCGGCCAGCGGTTGGTCGGATGCCGCCCGTGCGCGCGGCCAGCTTCTGCTCTCCCTTGGGCCCCTGACGCTGGCTCATGCGCTCGCACGCCTCGTGCTCGCGGAGCAGCTTTACCGCGCCTGCACCATTCTGGCTGGACATCCTTACCACTGCGGACATTGAGGGTGTGTCAGGTTTCAGGTGACAGAGGTGTGGTTGGGCCGGGATGTAACTCCGGCCCAAACGGAGCACGGATGGGGCACCCCTCGTTGCCGTGGTGGGGCCGGTTTACTGATTCGCTTGCGCGGGCTGAAGTTGGGCTTGTGCTTCGGCTACATCTTTTTGCGCGCGGGCCATCGCATCCAGCCGACCCTGTTTTGCCCGCTCAATTTCTTCCGGAGGGATTCCATTGATGCGCTCCTTGGCGACAGCATCCACCTTCTCCGCGAACGTCCGGGCAATCTCGTCCAGGGCAGCCTGGGCCTGGGGCAGCACCTGGCGAAGATGGTCGAACTCCTCCTGGGCATGTTCGGGGTGGTAGCCCAACCGGTCGCCGGCCTGCATGGCGTCAATGAGCGGATCGGGCGGCTGCGACACCGGATTGGTGGCCTGCATGGCGTCATAGGCGGCGCGGAGCCGGGTCATGGCGCCGGCAAAGCCGTCGAGCTGGCCGCGTTTGGCGGTCATGCCCGGAGCGCGGCGCACCTCCACGATGATCCGCGAATCCGTGCTTGCCGCGGGCACGGGAATCACCGTGGTGAGAGTGTTGCCTTCAAAGTACCAACCGCCTTTGCCCATGGGGTCTGCGCGATGAACCGGGGCGCCATTCGTGGTGACGCGGTCGGGCGGCCAGTCGGCGGGCAAGCGCAGCTCGTAACTGCGCGATTTGAGCATACCGGGATATCCGCCCTCCACGGGACCGATCTCAAGGCGCAGCGTGTCTGCAGTTTGCGTGGCCTTGATGTGGGTGCGGGCAAAAACGCCGCGCTGGTACTCGACGGCGGCGCCCGAGTCCTCATAGAGCCAGTAAGTGTTGTTAGTGCCGGGCGCGAGCGGCCAGACGTTGACGATCAGCGGGTCCACCGGCTTTTGACCGGTGTAGAGCATGGGCGGCTCCATGGGTATAATTGCGCCGGCCTTCAGGTAGACGGGCGTCTCTGCGATGGTGAAGCTGCGCTGGTAGGTTTTGCGTGGGGCGCCTTCAAAGTGCTTGCCGGTGGGCCACTCAATCCAGTCGCCCGGAGGCAGCCAAGCATCCTGGCCGGCCAGCTCGCTCACCTTATCTACCGGGGCTACCACCGGCGCCACCAGCATCTGGTCGCCGAAGGCGTATTCATTCCTGCTGGTGTAGGCCTCAGGCAACTCCGGCCAGTCATAGTAGAGCGGGTGCAGGAAGGCGACGCCGGTGTCGTAGGTCTTGCGCGCCTCAGTGTAGATGTAGGGCTGGAGGGCGTAGCGCAACTGGAAGGTGGAGCGCAACACGCCGGAGAACGGCTCGGGATAGGCCCAGATACGGCGCTCGGAGTCGGGGTTCTTGGTGGTGTGGGTGCGCAAGATTGGGCTGAATGCGCCGAACTGGACCCAGCGCGTGATCAGCTCCGGATCGACTGCGCCCGGCATGTGGCCGCCGATATCGTGGCTCCAGTAGGCGTAGCCCACGTTGGCCGCGGTGGCCGTAAACCACGGTTGGAAGGCGAGCGAAGGCCAGACGGAAACGGTGTCGCCGGAGAAGCCGATCTGATAACGGTGATTGCCCAGCCCGCCCCAGCGATGGAAGAGGAGCGGGCGCTTGCCCTCGCGCTGCTGATCAGTGAAGTGAACGTAGTTGAGCCACCAGGTATTGCTCAGTCCTGGAATGGGAGACATCATGGGCTGCTGCTGCCAGTCGAGCCACCAGAAATCGATGCCCTGCTTCTCCAGCGGATGAAGGACCGCGTTGAAGTAGGCGGTGGCCCAGCGTTTGTTTGTGGGGTTGAATGCGACGTAGTTCTTTGTTGCCGGGTCGATTCCCATGGCGCGGGCCATGGCGGGGTAGGAGGCTTCCCATGGCTGGATTCCCGAGGCGGGATGCAGGTTCAGGCTGGTCTTCAGGTGGTTTGAGTGCAGCCAGTCAAGGAACTGGTCCGGATCGGGGAAAAGCAAATTGTTCCAGGTGTAGCCGGTCCAGCCCAGACCCTCGTTGGACTGATCCTTTTCGCCGCGCGCCGCAAGCTGCTCGTGGTTGATGTGCCAGTCCATATCGATGACGAAAACGTCGAGCGGCGTCGAGTTCTCATGGAAACCCTTGACGATGCCCTGGATCTCCTGGTCGGAGTAAGCCCAGTAGCGCGACCACCACGTGCCGAAGGCGAAGCGGGGCGGCAGGGGAATGCAGCCGGCGACGCGGACGTAATCGCCGAGGGCCTTTTTGTACTCGTGGCCATAGCCGAAGAAGTACCAATCCTGGCGCTCGCCCGCAGGCCGCTCCATGACCCACGGCCACGGGCTCTTTTCGCCGTCCTTGAAGCTGAAATCGGCCGAGTCGAACAGGGGCCGGGTGGAGTCGTCCACCAGCGCCCAGCCCGATTGCGACACAAGCCCTTGCTCAATGGGCTCGCGGGTTTTGTCGCCCGTGGCGCCGTCCAGCGTGCGGGTGGTGCCCATCAGGTTCTGCTCATCCGTCGTCCCGGGCCGCCAAACCGCCAGGTTTTCTCCGGAGCTCAGGTTGATGGTCAGATTATCCGGCGTGAATCGTCCGTCGCCGCTGCCGGGCGCGTACACCAGCGTCAGAGAACCGGTCTTGATGGTGAGCTTCTGCTTGTCTTCTGAGACGGTCTTCTGAAACCGCGGCACGGGAAGCCGGCGGTTGATGAACACCAGACTGGCGTGATCCTCAAAACGATCGTTGGGCGACCACTCCATGCGGATCAGTTGCGGCGTCAGCACCGTGAACCGAGCGTGCTCAAACACCACCACGGCCTTGGGATCGGCCACGGGATCGTTGGCGGTGTCCGGAGCGTTCAGTTCCGGCGCATCGCCGCCGGCGGGGGTTTGGGCCTTGATGGGAGCCGGATCAGATGCTGCGCGCGCTGCGGCAATAGCGGGCGCATTGCCAGGGAGCTGCACGGTTGCATGAGGGCGAATCTGCGCCTGGGCCAGGGCCCCTCCAAGAACGACGACTGCGGCAAAGTGAAACAGTGGAATACGCAAGGTATTTGTCTCCCTGTTGTCGAATACGAACGCAAGCGTAACACCGAGGCCGCCGCCCGCGCAGTGGATGGATGGTAGAATCGGCGCGACCAGATTTGCCGAACGGAGGATGGAATGAGAGCGGACCGATGGCTGCTGCTTGCCGTGCTTGTATTGGGATGCGGATTATGGGTCCTGTTCGCGTATTGCCACGGCACCGCGGGCCTGGCGTTCGCGCTGCCGGTTTCAGGATCGAGCGTGATGCTTGACCTGAAGACCACCGGCGCGCCGGTGCTGTTCGGCATTCCGCTGACGGCACTGGGCGTGGTGCTGCTGCTGGTGGCAATTGTCTCGGCGATAATGGCGCAGTTCCGCGGGCCGTATCGCACGGCGCACGTAAAGGAGCCGGCGGTGAAGCCGCCGGTTGAGCCGCGGGCTTAATAGAGGACCGGAAAGCTTGCGCAGGAGGCGGCTTCAGGCCAGCCCAAGGCCGCGCGCAATCTCCAGCGCCGCCCGCGCCGGACTCGCCGCGCTCGAATCCACGCGCACCTTCGGCGCCGGCATGGTCAGTGCATCCAGGCTGCCCCCCGCCTTGAGCTCGTCGAAGAGCGCGTGCGAAGTTAGCTTGCCGAACTTCTTGCGCGCCGGATGATCGAGCCGCCGCTTGATCTCATCCACGGGACAGACCAACTCGACAAAGTCCACCGTGCCGCCGGCTTTCTCGACTGTCTCCACCGCCGCGGGGACGAACGATGCCCGCACCGTGGCTTCCGGCGCAAAGGTGAAGATCAAGCCCGGCAACCCGGCGCGCGCCGCCTGCTCGAACACCGAGAGCCACATCTGCTCGCGCAGGAGGACGAACGGCTCGCTGCCAAACTCGAACAGCGAGGTCAGAAGGTCTACAACAAGGTGATTGTGGAACACGGGAAAGCCGGTGATGATCTTCAACTCCTGCGCCACCGTCAGCTTGCCGCTGGCGGGTGGACCGTAGATGAAGATCAAACGCACGCCGTTCTCCCGTGCCGCTTCGCTGACTCGCTGACTGGCTATTTCTCCGCCATCTTCGCTGCCTTTTCAGTCTTCTCCGGCGCGGGCGTCATCCCGGTCCACTTGTCCCACCAGCCGAGCCAGCGCTCGTAACGGTCTTTGATGAAGCTGGGCTTGGAGAAGCCGTGGAACTGCCCCGGGTACACCACAAGCTCCGAGGGCACGCCCAGCGACTTAAGCGCCTGGTACATCTGCTCGCCGCCCACCAGGGGTACGTTCATGTCATTGGCGCCGCCCATGAACATGGTGGGCGTGTGGATGAGCTTGTCGGCGTGCAGGAACGGATAACTGATCTTGATGTAGGTGTCCAGGTTCTTCCAGGGCGGGCCAATCTCGTTGTCGTACTGCTGGATGTACTGGTCAACGCCGTAGAACGCCACGGTGAACGCGGTCCCAGCGCCGCTGATGGCGCACTTGAAGCGGGTGTCGCTGGCAATCATGTAATCGGTGAGGATGCCGCCGTAGCTCCAGCCGGTGACGCACATGCGGTTGGGGTCGGCCACACCCATGGCGATGGCCTTGTCCACGCCGGCCTTCAGGTCAACAACTTCGTAATGGCCCCAGTCGGCGGCAATTGCCTTGGCATAGTCCTGCCCGCGCCCTCCGCCTCCGCGATAGTTAATGTTCAGCTCGGCGTAGCCCTTGGTGGCCAGCCACTGCCGCAGAAAGTCGAACGAGTGCGCGTCCTGGCCATTGGGTCCGCCATGGATGAACAGGATCATCGGCGCCGGCGTGCCCTGCTTGAAGTCCGCCGGCCTGGTCAGAAGGCCGTGCACGTCAGTGCCGTCCGGGCTTTTGTATTCCAAGTCCTCAGTGGGGACCAGGTTCAGCTCGGCCATCAGCGCGTCATTGTGGTGCGTCAGCCTGCGCAGATTGCCGTTCTCCAGCGCGTACAGCTCGCCGGGATTGCTGTCATTGGTGTAGAGCACCGCGGTGTGCCCCGCTTCCGACTCCCACGTCTGCACCACGCCGTGCTGGTCTTCAAGCCGCTTGATGCCGTTGCCCGCCAGCTCAACCTCCGCGGGATACTCATTGCGATCGTCTTCCACCAGGTAGTTGAGTTTGCCGTCGGGAGCAAATATCGGCTGGCTCACGGCGCGGTCAAACTTCGCGGCGGGATAACTGACTTTCCCATCCAATGTCACAACGGCCGGCTTGCTTTGCGAATACGCCGACAGCTTTATCTCCAGGCCCTGCGTGTAAGCGATCGACTTTGAATCCGGCGACCACGCCAGGCGCCCGCCGTCCGGCCCCGTCCACGTGGTCAGCTTCTTCGCGGCTGAGCCGGGCTTGGCAGCCACTACAAACACATCTGAATTTTCGGTGCGGTCAGGATCGGCATCGTGATTGCTGACGTAGGCAATCCACTGCCCGTCAGGCGACCAAACCGCTTGCTGCTCATTTACGTTCTTGTCCGTGGTCAGCTTCTCAGCCTTTTTGGTGGCGATGTCATAGAGATAGAGCGAGACGTAATCGTCATTCTTGATATAGCCGTGTACATCCTGCGCAAAGTGGTAGCGGTCAATCACAATGGGCTTGGGCGGCTCCGGTTTCTTGCCCTCCTCGGGCTCTGGTTCGTCCTTGGGATGCAGCGTCAGCAACAGCCGCTTTGAATCCGGCGACCACTGGTAGCCCTCGATGTTCTGGTCAGTGATGGCGGTGAACTGCTGCGCCTCGCCGCCGCGCCGGTCCATCACCCACACCTGATCGCCCTTGGCCGGCCCGGGACGCGATGACGTGAAGCTGATCCACTTCCCGTCCGGCGAGAACTGCGGCGACCCTGCGCCGCCTTCCTTGCCGTAGGTGAGTTGCAGGTCCTCCGAGCCGTCCCACTTCACCATCCACAGGTGCGACTCGGACTTGTCTTCCTTGGTGTCGACCTTGCTGACCGAGTAGAGGATCCACTCGCCATCTTTCGAGATCGACGGCCCGCTCACGCGCTGGAGCTTGGCCAGATCGTCCAGGGTGATGGCGCGCTTCTTCGGCGCGTCGGCGGCATGGACCAGAGTCGAGACGGCAAAAGCAGCAAGGAGGCAGCGGAGACATTTGCGCAGCATGTTCAGCATGGAGGGAGATTATCACCAGGCAGGCGGTCACCAAAAAAGGAGATTACGAATGGCATATGACCATAGTCAAATGACCATGGTCATGATAAGATCAATCCGGAGGAAATCGCAATGCGCACCATCGCGGCCGGGGAATTCAAAGCCAAATGCCTCGCCATCCTCGACGAGGTGAACGAAAGTGGCGAGGCCATTATCGTGACCAAGCGGGGCAAGCCGGTTGCGCGGGTCAGCCCACACGATGAAGCCGTTACCCGGGAAGATCCCGACTCGATCTTCGGCTTCATGCGCGGAATGGCAATCATTCCTGAAGGAGTCGATCTGGTTTCCTCGGAATTCTCGGACGAAGAATGGGAACGAATGGCTAACGAGAAGTGGAATCGCATTGAGCGCGAGAATCCAATCGGACGAGAGGGCAAGGAATGATCCTGCTCGATTCGCACGTCGCTGTGTGGCTTTCGGATAGCCCCGAAAGGATCTCGTTGCGCGCCAAGGACGCGATCAGAACGGCAGTGGTTAAAGGAGAGGCGCTCGCTCTGCCTGCTGCTGCCGTTTTTGAGATTGCGACGGAAATCCGCAAAGGCCGCATTCACCTTCGAGTGCCGGTACAAGCCTATTTTGAAACGATGACGAGCAGACTGCTAGTTATACCAGTCTCCGGCGAAATCGCCCGCTGTGCCGGCGAGTTAAACAGGTCGTTTCACAACGATCCCCTGGACCGGTTGATAGTCTCCACAGCGATTGTAGAAAACGCAACTTTGATCACGTCGGACGGTCCGATCCGCGCCTCTGGGGCATGTAAGACGCTTTGGTGATTCCTGTCTACCGCATCCGCGCCCGCACCTCGGGCCGAATCAAATAGAGAAAGAACACCAGGTTCAGCCCGCCCTGCACCGCCGATGCCGCCGCGTGCTGCGCCGCGAAGATCCAGAAGTTATAAGACATCAACAGGAACACCGCCGACAGCGCCATTACCCACGCCCAGCGGAACCCCACAATCAGCCCCGCGCTGGCGCTGACAAAGGCCGCGGCAAACACCAGGAATATTGCGGAGTAATGGTGGCCCACCACCCCCACCACGATGGTTCCCGACAACAGCAGTAGGTAGAGGCTGATGGCAAGCACGCCCGGCAGCGGCACATGGCCGCGCAGCGGTGTCGTGAGGTCGTCTTCCTGGCTCATAGAGTGCGCAGGTAGGCCAGCAGGTCGTGGAGTTGCAGGTCATCAAGCGACGTAGCCGGCATCATGCCGCGTCCGTGGAGAATGACATCGGTGAGCCGCTCGTCCGTCGGCGGCGCGCCTGAAGGCATTGACTTGATTTTGGTGAGCGCCTGGAGTCCCGGGCCCTTGCTGCCCCTGGTGCTGGTGGGATAATGGCAGCGCTCGCAGGATTGGCGATACACAGCCTGTCCGCGCGCTTCCTGCGGCGTGAACTCCGACTCAGGTTTGGAGGGCGGCAAGGTCCGGCATCCTGCCGCAGCGAAGATCGCCGCCGCGGCCACAGCCAGCAGAATTGCAGCAAGAGTACGGGTGAACATTTGCCTTGATGATACTAGCCCGCGCAGCTATTTCCAGTGACCGCTTATTTGGTGACCGCCCCGATGCTTCCCGGCGCAGACTCGGCATTCGCCCGCCCACGCTCCACGGGTTCCACAGCCAGGGCTTGGCCGTGCCGCCAGGGAACGCCCGCGCTCCATACGCCGTTCACCCGGTGCAGGAACGCCGATTGGCCGATGAATGTTGCCTCATAGTAACCGTCAGGAAGCCACAGCGGCGCCTCGAGAATGGCGCACCTGGTGAACATTGCATTCGCTGGGTTGGCGTTGTCACTGCGTGTGGCAATAAGCGAGCACTCCGCTTCGCACCCCATGCCCCGCAATGTGCCATTGACAAGAAGCGTGGTCCCCATCGTCTCCAACTCCAAGCCCGGCCCCGCGCTCGTCCGGCTACTACTCGCTAGCACCTTGGATGCTACACCAAGTGATAGGGATGCTCCCTGTTTTCAAGTAGTTATGATTCTGATTCTCCCTATTTCAATCCGCCGCCGCAATGGCTTCGGCGATCTGGTCAATTGCCTTGGATTCCGCGTCGCTGCCCGGCCGGCGGCCGTTCACCATAATTGAAAACGCCAGCGTCTTTCCCGTCGCCGTGGTCAGGTAACCCGAAAGCGCGCTGCTCTCGTTCAGCGTCCCCGTCTTGGCTTGGAGCTTTCCCTTCAGCGGTGAGGTCTTGAAACGCCCCGCCAGCGTCCCATCCACGCCCGCCACCGGCAGCGTCTCACGCCAGGCCGGGCCCCAGCCCTGCTTGGCGGCAAAGGTCAGCAACCGGGTTAGCGCGCGCGGCGCTATCCGGTCGTCCATGCTCATGCCGGAGCCGTCATAAAAGAAAAAGTCGTTATCGCCCAAGCCCGCGTTCACCAGGAACTGACGCACCACCCGCGTGCCTTCTTCGAAGCTGCCGTCCGTTCCCTCCGTTTTGCCCAGCAGGCGCAGCAGGAGCTCGGCATGCAGGTTTTCGCTCACTTTGTTGGTCCACATAATGTCCTCGGCCACCGGCACGCTGACGCGCCTCGCCAGCACCCGCCGGCCCTCCAGCGGAGCTTCCACCCTGTCCAGCGTTACCGGTTGCAGCGACTTGATCGGCATCTGGCGCTCTGCGACAAACTGCCCCGTGTCAATCGACTCGCGGTGCGCCGATGTTGCCGCCCCTGAGACGGTTACACCGCGGGCACGCAGCGCGTCGTTGAAAATTGCCGCGGTAAACTCCGCCGGATCCTCCACCGCCAGCGCGGCGTGCATTCCCTGCGGTGGAGCAGTCCCGAAGGCTCGCACTCTGCGGTCCCCCGGGCGGCGGTCCAACCCCGGTTGCGCCTGCGCGCCGGGCGCGGCCATCGTCATGCGGTCATCCAGCGTGTAGTAATCCGTTGCCGGCAACCACTCCCCTGCCGTCTGCCCCGGCGTGGGCGATTCCTTATCCTGCTTCAGCGTCAGCTCAACCGTGTTGTCGTTAAAGGTGAGAGCTGAGACCGGCGCTCCGTACGCCCATTGCAAGTCGTCCCACCCCCAAGCCGCTCCGTACCGTTGGTCCAGAAAATAGCTGTCGTCGCCAATCACGTTTCCGTCCACCTGGCGCACGCCCGCCTGCACCACCTGCTCGGCCAGCAGGTCCAGCACGCTTATGGGGTTAGGCTTGGGCGGCGCTGCCTCCTGATTTGCGCCCGGCGCAGGCGCAGTGGGCGGAGCCGGCGCTGGCGGCGTGTAGGGATACTGCCGCAGGCTCAACGTGGGATCGCCGCATCCCAGGATCACCAGGTCGCCGTGCAACATTCCTCCTGAATCCAACGTCCCCGCAGCCACCACAACTGTGGACCACTGGAGCGTCTTTACGGGAAGCAGCGCATACGCCGTCGCAGTGGTTAGCAGCTTTGCGTTTGACGCCGGCACAAACAGCCGCCCATCATTCAGCGCGTACAACTGTTGCCCGTCCAGCGTGCTCACGCTGATCCCGAACTCCGCATGGCCCAGCGCAGGATCGGCCAGGATGGCGTTGATGCGGTCAGCCAGAGCGCCGTTGTGCTGGACTTCGCGCGCTTCACCGCCGCGCCGCGCCTGCGCCGTGTCGGCAACTGGAGACATCAAACACCCGGCCACAAACAAACTAACTACGGTTCTCAATAGCTGCATGGCGAAAGTGTACGGTACGCTGCGAATCTTCCGCACCGTTCACTCCCAGCTGTGACGCCGGGAGACCGATGTTGCAGCCGTGTCCGTGTTGCGAACTATGAACTGTGAACTTCAACCGGCTACCATCGCATCAGTGGCCTCAATCCACCGCCAACCCGCGCAATGGCATTTGCGTACCCGCACCCTCGAGCTCGGCGTCCGCACGCTAGTCATGGGCGTCGTCAACATCACGCCTGACTCCTTTTCCGACGGCGGCGCCTTCTTTTCAACTGAGGCCGCGGTAGCCCGCTGCATGCAATGTCTGGACGAAGGCGCCGACATCCTCGACCTGGGCGCGGAAAGCACCCGGCCCGGCTCCCGCGCCGGCCCCCCCGATGCCGCCGTCTCGGCCCAGGAAGAACAAGCCCGCCTGCTGCCCGTCCTTGAAGGAATCCTTCGCGCGCGCCCCGCCGCCATCGTCTCGGTCGACACCTACAAGGCCCCCACCGCCCGCGCCGCCTTCCGCGCCGGCGCGGAGATCATCAACGACGTGAGCGGATTTTCCTGGGACGCCGGCATGGCCCTGGTGTGCAGCCAAGCCCGCGCCGGCCTCGTCCTGATGCACACCCGCGGCCGCCCGGAAGAATGGCGCAGCCTGGAGCGCCTTGACGCGGATGCTGTTCTCGATTCCGTCCGCAGCGGCCTGGCCGAAAGCCTGCAAACAGCCCGCGCCGCCGGCGTCAGCGCTGACGCCATCGTTCTCGACCCCGGCTACGGTTTCGGCAAACGCTTCGAGGAGAACTATGCCGTCCTTGCCCGCCAGGCGCAACTCCTTGCTCTCGGCCGTCCGCTCCTCGCCGGCCTCTCGCGCAAATCTTTTCTCGGCTACACCCTGGCGCCGCTCCATGCCGGGGAACCCGCGCCGCCTGCCGAGCGCGAAGCCGCCTCCATCGCCGCCCTAACTGCGGCCATCCTCCACGGCGCGTCCATCGTCCGCGTGCACTCGGTCCGCTCCGCCGTTGAAGCCGCCCGCATCGCCGACGCCATCCTCGCCGCCTCCCCTGCCTAGATTCCACTTCGTGCCCTCGGCTGCATTGCCGTAATGCACAGCGCCGCACACGCCGCAATGCGCTAGAATCATGCTTTCGGTCAGCAGTGCAGTCTCGACTCCACCAGCAGAAAGCCCTCACCGTGCCCGAACAGCCCAAGCCCAAGCCCAAACCGATTACCTACGCGGATGCCGGCGTGGACATCGCCTCCGGCGACCGCGCCAAGGACCGCATCAAATTCCTGGCGCAGAAAACCTTCAATCGCAATGTTTTAGGCGGAATCGGCGGTTTCGGCGCCCTGTTCCGCCTTGACCTGCAGAAGTTCAAGAACCCCATACTGGTCTCCTCGGCGGACGGCGTCGGAACCAAGCTCAAGATCGCCTTTCAACTCGGCCTCCATCACACGGTGGGACAGGACCTGGTCAACCACTGCGTCAACGACATCGCTGTCCAGGGCGCCACGCCGCTCTTCTTCCTCGACTACCTGGCCACCGGCAAGCTTGACGCCGACGTGACCGAGGACGTGGTAACCGGCCTGGCCGACGCCTGCCGCGCCAACGGCTGCGTCCTCATCGGCGGCGAAACCGCCCAGATGCCCGGCTTCTACGCCGACGGCGAGTATGACCTGGCCGGTTTCATCGTCGGCGCCGTGGACCGCGACAAGGTCGTCACCGGCCAGGGCATCAAGCCCGGCGACGTCCTCATCGGCCTGCCCTCCACCGGCCTCCACACCAACGGCTACTCGCTCGCCCGCAAGCTCTTTTTTGAAGTGGCGGGCTACAAGCCGTCCCAGTACGTCACGCCCATCCGCGAGAAGGCCGGCGCGGCGCTCATGAAGATCCACCACAGCTATCTCCACATCATTCAGAAGCTGGTGGCCGCCGAGCTCACATCCGGCATGGCTCACATCACCGGCGGCGGCATCACAGAAAACCTGCCCCGCATCCTGCCCAAGGGCTCCGCCGCGCAAATCGAGATCGGTTCCTGGCCCGTCCTGCCCATTTTCGAGCACCTTCGCGAACTCGGCCAGGTCTCGCAGGAAGAGATGATGCGCACCTTCAACATGGGCATCGGCCTCATCGCCGCCATCCCCGCCGCCAAGTTCACCCGCTGCCGCGCGCTGCTCGATAAAGCCGAAGAGAAGTTCTACGTCGTGGGCCGCGTGGTCAAAGGCGAGCACCGGCGGGTGCAGTACACCTGAGCGTTCTCTTCTCAGCCGAAAAGCGTTGTGGATATCAAGCCGGAAATTGAGGCCAAAGTTCTAAGACTTCGTCTATAGGAGTGGCGTCGTCATAATGGGCAACGGATCCCGAGCCTATGCCAAGTCGCCACGGTGATTTATCGTGAGAATTGACATTTGCCCCTGACGGGCGAATGATGGTGGGGAAAATCAGCACATGGCATCAGCCCCTTTGAATCGTGCAGTCACCGGTCGCTCGCCCGAAGAGGAGGAAGCGCTCTTTGGGGACTACCCAAAGGTGTGCTATCGGAGAAATCCCCTCGAGTTTGTAGTTTCTGAGGTGCGCTTCCCCGCAATCCTTCGCATCGGTACTGAGCCCCCTGCGGCATTTCAAACGGAGATAGGCAAAGATTTTCCCCTCTTTAGTGAGGTTTCACAATTAGCATTTGCCCCTCCCGAGATTGTGAAATTCCTAAATGCGGCCAACGTCGCTCCCTCGGGCAAAGTCTACGAGTTTTCCAGCGCCGACGAGACATGGAAACTCTCGCTCAGTCGGGAGTCGATGGCGCTATCGTGCCACAATTACACCAAGTGGAACGAATTCCGAGCAAGATTCGAACGCCCTCTCGAAGCTCTTGCAAAAATCTACTCGCCTCCGTTCTTCGTACGCGTGGGGCTACGCTATCGCGACGTTATCTCGCGTAAGGGCCTCGGCATGGCGGAGATCCCATGGAGCGAGCTTCTTACGCCCGATATCGCAGGTGAGTTCCACACGCGCCCGTCAGAACTGATCGTGGCGGCATGGCGCCAAACTGTATTCAAGCTTCAGAGAGAAGACAGTCAAATACTACTTCAACACGGACTCAATCAGGTGCACCCTAAAGCGGAAATCTGCTACGTCTTCGACGCGGACTTCTCAACCCTCTCCAGAACGGAGCCTAGCCATGCCTTCGACGTACTCAGATTCTTCAACAAATACGCTTGGAGCATTTTCCGGTCTTGCATTACAGACCGCCTACACAACGCAATGGACCCCCAGCCGTACTAACTTCCTCCCTAGCGAGACGAGTGAAGGCGTTACAGGACATTGGCAAAAAGCGACCGGCCAGACACAATGGGATTGGTCCGTTACTGTGACCGGCGAACCAAGCGCATCGGCCCAACACGACGCATTTCTCCTGTTCGCTGCGTTGACGCTGCTTCAGTACATGCCTTCGGCGGGCCTCAAGGAATCGTGTGTCGCGCTGCAAGATATCCTTGAGTACTACAAGCACCCTCCACTTGCGCTCCTCTCGCCGGGACAGCCGCTTCGAGTTAAGGCAAAGCTGAGACCAGCGACAAGACAAAACAGCTTTCGCATTGCTGATGAGTAATCACGGAAGAGCCTATGAATGGGGACCAGCACGAAGCAATCGGGCAATCTGACATTCCTGAGAGCCGAGACGCTGAACCCGTTTTAGTACCCGCCGATACCGCCGAACAGGTTAATGCGGATCCCAGCTCGACAGTGGAAGAAGCGATCGATGCAGAACCGAGGCAAGGCGAAATACCGGACGCGGCCATTGCGGTTGCGGAATCCGATTTGAGCCACGCGGACAACACACAACTAACAACGGTGGAATCGACCGAGCCTCCGTTCTATATTCGGTCGGTCGAGAATGCGCCCATCCGCCAAGGCGAGATTCTCTCGAACGTCATGCAGCACAAGGTATTTTTCGAATCACTAGCCGATCCTGGCGGCCTGGAAGTACAGCCGGTCATACACGACTATGCGATTGTCCTGTCGCAGGATTGCGACCTTGAGCAAGATTTCAACGTTCGTCAAGCGATCTTGGCCGCCGGGGCGACCCCCGATCCGATGGACGACAAGCTGCTCCCAAACGTCCTACTGTGCTTTCTGGCCACGGAATCCTCGATGAGCGCCACATTGCCCGGAAGGGACATCCGAAAGCGCTTCAAGCAGAATAAGGAGGATCGGTACCAATACCTTCGTGCAGTCGAACCAGCTGACGACGCGGAAGATCAGGGATTACAGGCGCTTGGAATTGATTTTCGAAGGTATTTCACTGTCCCGACGGATGAACTTTATGCGCAAATTGGGTCTGATTGCCTGAGGAGATGCAGGCTGGCACCCCAGTACCTTGAGCACCTTAGCTGTCGGTTCGCAAATTTCCTATCTCGGGTAGGACTCCCCCGAAACCATGATGACTGAACCTCTAAGCCGCCTGCATGTCGGGCAATCACTTTGTCTGCGCCTCAACTCAAGATGACTCCGGAACAGATACACGGCCAACGCCCCCTCCGCCTCGGCATCCTCCTCTCCGGCCGGGGCTCCAACTTCCTCGCCATCGCCCGCAACATCCGCTCCGGAGCGCTCCCCGGCGTCGAAATCGCCCTCGTCGTCTCCAACATCGCCGACGCACCCGGCATCCAGGCCGCGCGCGACCTCGGCCTGCCCACCGCCGTCTGCGTCTCCAAAGGCCGCCCCCGCTCTGAGCACGACCGCGACATGCTTGCCCACCTTCACAGCGCGCAAGTCGGCCTTGTCTGCCTCGCAGGCTACATGCGCCTGCTATCGCCTGCTTTCATCCAGGCCTTCCCCAATCGCATCCTCAACATCCACCCGTCGTTGCTGCCCGCCTTCCCCGGCCTTGAAGCCCAGCAGCAGGCATTCGATTACGGCGTTCAGGTGGCCGGCTGTACTGTCCACTTCGTCGACGAGCACCTCGACCACGGCGTCATCATTCTCCAGCGCGCCATCCCCGTCCTGCCTCAAGACGACGCGCACTCCCTCGCCGATCGCATCCTCGCCGAGGAGCACATCGCCTACTCTGAAGCCATTGCACGCGTGGCCAGCGGCCAGTACGAAATCCAGGGCCGCCGCTACGTCCCGCGTTGAGCGTCAGTTTCCCCTCAGCGCCACCATCGGATCGATCCGCGACGCCCTCCGCGCGGGCACGTAACCCGCCAGCAGCGCCACCGCCAGCAGCGCCACCACCATCGACACAAATGTCGCCACATCCCACGGCGCCGTGCCGAACAGCAGCGCCGCAATCAGCCGCGCCACCGCCAACGACACCCCCAACCCCAGCGCAATGCCCGCAATCGTCAGTTGCAGCGTGCCACCAAGCACCGCGCGCAGCACCCGCCCCGCCGGCGATCCCAGCGCCATGCGGATGCCGATCTCCTGCGTCCGCCGCGTTACCGAATACGAAATCACCCCGTAGATTCCCAGCGCCGCCAGCAGCAATCCCAGCCCCGCAAACACCGCCACCAACATCATGAAGAACCGCCGCGGCGACACCGAGTGATCCACCAGCCGCTGAATGGGCACAAATTCCGCCACCGGCTGCCGTGGATTCAGCGCGCGCAGCGTCTTCATCACGTCGGGTTCCAGCGCCGCCGGATTCATCTGCGTCCGCACCACCAATTCCGCTCCATTCGGGCCCTCCTGCATCGCGGAGAAATATATCTGGTACCCCGCCTGTCCTTCCACGCTCTCCGCGTGCATGTCGTCCACCACGCCGATCACCCGCTCCTTGGTCTTTCCACTCACCAGGATCCCGCCTACCGCCTCCTGGCCCGGCCAGTAGAATTGCGCTGCCGACCGGTTGATCAGCACCACCTCTTCGCTGTGCGGCCCATCGCTCCACCCAAAATCCCGGCCCTCCAGGCGCATCCCCATCGCGCGGAAATACCCCGGCGTCACTACGTACACCAGCGGCGACGGCGCCTCGCCCGGTTTGTAGGTCTTACCCTCGGGCATCGGCGCGCCCCACGCGCGGTTCTGCCCAAGCGGGAGATAGTCCACCATGCCCGCCGCCTCCACTCCCGGTAGCGCGCTCACCCGTTCCAGAATCTGCTGGAAGATCATCCCGCGCTTCTCCGCGCTCGCCGCATCGTTCGGCGCGCTGTCGTCATCGAGCACGCTCACCGCCGCGGCATGCGCCGGCTGGAATCCCAGGTCCACCTCCAGCACCTTCATAAAGCTCCGCAGCAGCAGTCCCGCGCCCACCAGAAGCACAAACGCCAGCGCCACCTCCGTAATCACCAGCACCGAACGCAAACGCTCGTGTTTGCGGCTCGACCCCGTTCCTGCGCTCGTGTCCTTCAGCGCGTCGTTCAGGTTGCCTCCGGAAATCCGCAAACCCGGTAGCAGCCCGAACAGCACCGCCGCGCCAACCGCCATCAGCACCGTCCAGCCCACCGCCGCGCCGTCGATTCCCAACTGGTTGAATAGCGGCAGCGCCAATGAGCTTTGCTTCGATAGCCACGCCAAAAACCCGCCGGCCAGCGCCAGTCCCAGCACCGATCCGGCAACCGACAGCACCAGGCTCTCCGTCAAAAGCTGCCGCACTATCCGCCCCCGGCTCGCCCCCAGCGCCCCCCGCATCGCGAACTCCTTGCTCCGCGCCGTCGCTCGCGCCAGCAGCAGGTTGGAAAGATTCACGCATGCAATCAGCAGGATCATTCCCACCGCGGACCAAAGCACAGCCAGCGACCGCCGCAGCCGCCCCGTCACGTACTCCTTCAGAGGCACCGGCACCACGAAGCCCTTGTAGTTCCCCTTCGTGTCCGGAAACCTCACCTCGAAGTAGAGATCGCGCGACACCACGTCTGCCTCGGCCTTCGCCTGCGCCACCGTCACTCCCGGCTTCATCCTGCCAATGAACGTGACAATGTTGCCCTCGTTCCGCGCCTGGTCCAGGTTCAGCGGCGTCAGCGCGTCCACCTTCGCTCCCGGTGAAAACACCGCGCCGAAATCGAAACTCTTCGGAAGCACGCCAATCACTGTCGCCTGCCTGCCATTCAGGTCGATCGTCTTGCCCACAATGTTCTTGTCGCCCGCAAACTGCCGCTTCCACCACGCATCGGTCAGCAGCACCACCGGCGGCGCATTGTTCTCGGCATCGGCTGGCGTAAACAGCCGCCCCATCTGCGGCTGCACGCCCAGCACCTGAAAGAAATTAGCGATCACGTCGATTCCCGTCGCCGGAACCGGATCACCGTGCCCCATCAGCCGCAGATTGCCCGCCGTCGAAAACGCAAAGTACCCGGTCACGTCCTGGTACGACCGCGTCTCCGCCCTGAACTCATCAAACGCATCCGACGAATACGTCGAACACGACATCCCGCACTTCGTGGGCGGCGGCGCAATCCACACCAGTTGTTGCGGCTGCGCGAACGGCAGCGGGCGCAGCAGCACCGTATTCACCACGCTGAACACGGCCACATTGGCTCCCACCGCCAGCATCAGGATGCCCACCGCCACCGCCGTAAACCCCGCATCGCGCCCGAGCGTCCGCACCGTGTACCGCAAATCGTGCATCAGGTCCGCCCAACGGTCCTTCCACTGCCGCTTCCGTTCCATCCGCTCCCCCCATCGCTCGCCGATCCGCTGGATCGAGTTCAAATCGCCAAACTGCCGCTGCGCCTCTTGCCGCGCCTCGCTCGCAGACCATCCCCGCCCAATCAGTTCTTCCGTCTTCAACTCCAGATGAAAGCGCAACTCGTCCTTCACGTCCGCTCGGGCGTCCGCGCCAAATATCCGCGCATACCGCCTCCACATCGGCGTCTTCATTGCGCCTCTCCGACGGCCACAGGCTCAGCGAAAGGCCGCGTCACCGCCAACACCTTCGCCACCGCCGCCACATACGCCTCCCACGCCCGCGTCTCCCGGTGCAGGTACTTCCGTCCATCGTTGGTCATGCGATAAAACTTGGCCTTCCTGTTGTTTTCCGACAGGCCCCACTCGGCATCCAGCAGCGCCTTGCCCTCCAGCCGCCAAAGTGCCGGATACAGCGTGCCTTCCTCCACCAGCAGCGCATCGTCGCTGTGCCGGCGGATGAAGCTCGTGATCGCATACCCGTGCAGCGGTCCCCACATCAGCGCCTTCAGGATCAGCACGTCCAGCGTCCCGCGATAAAGTTCCAGACGGCTGGTTTCCGGTGTCATCCTCGCCATAAGTCTCCCCTAGAGCTACGAGGGAAGCCTCGCACAAGTTCCCCTAGCCACGCAAGGGGGAAACTTTCGCGGCCACCTGCCTCGCCTGAGTTAGCATTCCCTCAACGCCTTCGCGCCTAATCCGCAGCCAGGCCCGCCATGCTCTTCCACAACCGCACCCACGCCGGAATGCTTCTCGCTGGCCGCCTCGCATCCTATGCAGGCCGGTCCGATCTCCTCGTCCTCGCCTTGCCCCGCGGCGGCGTCCCCGTGGCTTATGAGATCGCCCGCGCCCTCCACGCCCCGCTCGACGTCTGGGTCGTACGCAAGCTCGGCGCTCCCCATCAGCCCGAGCTCGCCATCGGCGCTGTAGCTCCCGGCGGAATCCAGATCCTCGCCTCACGCCTGATCGCTGAACTCGGCATCCCGCCCGAAGAACTTGAGGAGATTTCAGCCCGCGAGCGCGCCGAACTCGATCGCCGCCTGGCTGCCTACCGTGGCAACCGCCCGCCTCTCGACGTCCGCGGCAAAACCATCCTCCTGGTTGACGACGGCCTCGCTACCGGCGCTTCAATGCGCGCCGCCATCGACTCGCTTCGCCCGCTTGAGCCGGCCCGCATCGTCGTTGCCGTTCCCGTGGCCGATCCCCGCGTTTGTATTCGACTCTCCCAGGAGGCCGACGAGGTCATGTGCCTCTACACTCCGCCCCGCCTGGATGCCGTCGGCCAATGGTACGAGGACTTTTCTCAGACCACTGACGAGGAGGTCCGCGGCCTTCTTGCCCCCATCAGCAATCGGTGAACAGTGGTCAGTGATCCGACTATCCGCGGGAGCGTCAAGGGATGAGTCGTCGCGCATTTTCGGTCCTTCTGGCGGGCTTGACCCCGGGATTCTGGCCTGCGGAGATGCTGAAATCGTATCGCGATGTGGGAAACGCCGCAATGCGGGACGATTTCGACGGTTTATTTTCTATTAACTCGTTTATTTTGTTGCAATTTATCTGAAATATACCGCCATGTGAACCATAGCCGAGGGGGGGAGGGGGGGTACCCCATTTCCCTAAAGCCGAAGGGCCGAATCCGCTGGTGTGGATTCGGCCCCGAAACCTCTTTATCGCATCGGTCGACGCGCTCAGGCGGTGATGGCTGTCACTGTCGCTCCCTGCCTCGGTTTCGGGGACGGGGGACGTTGTTACGTCTAGCGAACGGTTATATCACCGGGGGCGTTGCTGGGGTTTATAGAGCCAGGGAATAGGGAATAGGGAGCAGGGAGTAGGACCAGAGACGTGGGCAAGCCGACGTTGAACCCCTCTGACGGCGTTTTCACCTTCAGCGTCGGTCACCAGCGAATCGGGAACCAACAGGACCGGACTCGCGTAGGTGACCTTATGAAACGTGCCAGTTGCGTTGCGGGTGTAGCTTTCCTTGCGTGCAGTATCGCGGGATTCGCCGAGACAAAGATCCCTTGCAGCCAGAGTTTCGATCACGCGCTCGAGTCCAGGGCGGTGCTGCTGATCGATTCGAGGCCTGCGGGGCTGCATATTGTGGGCACCGACAAGGATGCAATTCATGTTTCGTGCACGGCGGGCAGCGAGGAAAACGCCATGGAAGTTTCATTTCACTTTTCGCCAACGGCGAAAGGGGGAAAACTGTCTATTGAGGGCGCTCATCTGCACAACGGGAACAACAACATCGAGGTCAGGATCGAGATTCCGCGAAGAACCAGCGTGAGCATCCGCATGATGGCCGGCGAGGTCAGGTTGGAAGCGGTCAAGGGCGATAAGGATATCGATATTGGAGCAGGGCAGGTCACGATCTCGTCGATTCACGAGGGGGAGTACCGCAGCGTGGACACTTCAGTGGGTGTTGGCGAAGTGAAGGCGAGTGCCTTTGGGGCAGACAAGGGCGGGTTTTTCAGGACCTTCAAGAAGGAGAATTCCAGCGGCGATTATCGGCTGCGCGCGCATGTGACGACCGGGCAGATTGAACTGCTGGGGAATGCGGTGGAGAAGGGCGAGGGCGCCAGGTCGGATTGAAAGTGGTGTTCGGGATAGACGGCGAACGGCCGTGGGCACAGCCGAGCAGATTCCCTGCGGGAATGACAGAAAGAAAGGCAAGGGCAAAAGCAAAGGCAAGAACAACGGCACGCCCACTCATCGCGCAAAAAGCCGCGCGATGAATGGGGCACAGCCCGGTGATGGTGGTGCGGGCGGTTGCCTGTTTATTTGCCGGCTGCTTTGGCGGCCGGCGGTGGGGGTGCGTTTTCGCTGGTTGGCGGAATTATTCCCTTGAGGCGCATGTACGTGACCATGTTCCCGTAGTGCTCGTCGGTATGGGCCGTATTGAGCGACATCATGGTTAGCTTTGCCAACTGGAAGCCGCGGAACTTGACCAGTTCGCTGCCGTTGGCGTCGGTCAGGGCGTCGAACGCGTTGCCGCAGTAGGCGACTGCTTCCTTAAGCGCGGCTACCAGATCGGCCTTCGAGGTCTTGGTCTTCTCAATGTTTTTGGCGGGGTTGGGCAGGCCCTGCGCCATGGCGCAGAACATGTTGTTGGCATCGGCCACATGGCCGACGATCTGGCCGAAGCTGCGCACCTCGGGCGTGGGCTTGAAGGCGTAGTTCTCTTCCGGCATCTTCTCCGCGGCGCGGACGACCGGGCCGCTTATGACGAAGTACAGCCCTTTCTCGCTGGCGGTGATGGGATTGGCCGGAGGAGCCGCTGGAGGTTGTTGCGCGGCGAGAAACACCGGCAGAGCTAACGATGCTGTCAACACGGCCTGAAGGTACTTATGCATTTTTCGACCTCGTCTGATGGGAATGGGGAGCCGGGACCAGAATAGCGCGGCCCGCCCGTTGAGTGCGATGAATCTGCGATGAACGGCGCACAGCTGATGGCTGACGACTGTGGGCTGGGGTGATGGCTTAAGATGCTTCGGGGAAGGAAAACGCCATGAGGATTTGCGGGAAGCGGATTTGGCCTGCGGTTGTGGGGCTTTGTGTGGCTGTGGGTTTTGGAGCTGGACTTGGCGCGGCGCGGGCGGCGGCGCAGACTGAGGTGGAGCGGGCGCGGGTGGCCGCGGAGGTGGCGCGGGTGGCAGGGAAGCTGCCGGCCGAGAGCCAGGAGGCGATTACGCGGCTGACGCTGCTGGGGCACCTTCCTGACGGAACGTGGAAGACGCACTCGGGCGACCTGGCGCATGGCGAGACGGTGGCCCTCGATGAGTCGTCGTGGGAGACGCAGAAGGTTCCGGGCAAGGCTCCGAAAGACGCGGTGTGGTTCCGGCAGACGTATACGGTGCCGGAGACGCTTTATGGCTACGACCTGACGGGGGCGCGGATCTGGTTTCAGTTCCACTCGTATGCGAACGGGCCGATGCCGGAGATTCTCTATTTCAATGGGAGGAGGGTGGCGCTGGGCGATGACCTGGAGCCAGTGGTGCTGTTTGACAACGCGAAGCCGGGCGACAAAGTGATCGTTGCGGTGAAGCTGATGCACACGGTGGATGAGAAGAATATTGCCGGCGCGACGATGAATATCGATTTTGCGGAAGGGCGGCCGAATCCCGAGGATTTGCGCGTGGAGTTTTTGAGCGTCGCGCTGCTTGTACCCACGTTGGCGCCCGGCGATGCGAGCAAGATGGACACGCTGAATGGGGCGATTGCGGCGGTGGATTTGAAGGCGCTGGATGGGCATGATGGGGCGAGGTTCGACGCGAGCCTGAAGGACGCGCAGGCGAAGCTGGAGGCGCTGCTGCCGCTGATGCAGACGATGACGTGGCACGTGAGCGGTAACTCGCACATTGATGCGGCGTGGCTGTGGCCGTGGACCGAAACGGTGGACGTGGTGAAGCGGACGTTTGGGACGGCGCTGCAACTGATGTACGAGTATCCGCAGTACACCTACACGCAGAGCGCGGCGGCTTACAACGACTGGATGGCCGACAAGTATCCCGACCTGAACAACCAGATCAAGGAGCGCATCAAGGAGGGCCGCTGGGAGATTGTGGGCGGCATGTGGGTTGAGCCCGATCTGAACCTGCCGGACGGCGAGAGCCTAGTGCGGCAGTTGCTGGTGGGCAAGCGCTGGTACCAGCAGAACTACGGCGTGGACGTGAAGATCGGGTGGAATCCGGACAGCTTTGGGTACACGTGGCAGTTGCCGCAGATCTACAAGAAGTCGGGCGTCGATTATTTCGTAACGCAGAAGATGACGTGGAACGACACCAACCAACTGCCGTTCAAGCTGTTCTGGTGGGAGTCGCCGGATGGGTCAAAGGTGCTGGCGTATTTTCCGCACGATTATGCCAACGACAATCTGAGCCCGTTGCGGCTGGCGCACGACACGGTGCAGGCGCGGGAGCGCGCGCCGGGCATGACGGACATGATGGATCTCTACGGGATTGGCGATCACGGAGGCGGGCCGACGCGGGCGATTCTGGACCAGGGGGAGCACTGGTCGATGCCGTCGCTGCCGGCGAAGGTGGTGCCGCAGATGGTGTTTGGGACGGCGCAAAGCTACTTCGATCAGGTAAACCTGCGGAACGCAGAAGATCCCACCGATGGGAAGATTGCTGCGGAGAGCCCGGTGTGGAATTACCAGTCGATTGCGAAGGGGTACACGCCGCCGCCGGAGGTGCCGGGCAAGATCTCGATTCCGACGTGGAAGAGCGAGATGTATTTTGAGTATCACCGCGGGGTGATGACGACGCAGGCCAATCACAAGCGGAACATGCGGGAGAGCTCGGAGGAGGTGCTGAACGCGGAGAAGTGGTCGTCGCTGGCATGGCTGGATGGGGCGAAGTATCCGGGGGATGCGCTGACTGAGGATTGGAAGAAGGTGCTGTTCAACCAGTTCCATGATTTGGCGGCGGGGTCGGGGATTGGGGTGATTTACCGGGATGCGCAGAAGGATTATGACTGGGTGCGGATGTCTACGGAGGAGATTGACGCGAAGGCGCTGACGAACGTTGGTGAGCGGATCAACAGCAACGGCGCGGGGGTGCCGGTGATTGTGTACAACCCGCTGGGGTGGGCGCGGTCGGGCGAGGTAAGCATTCAGGTCCAGGCCGGGAAGCCCATCACGTCGGCGACCGGCGCGCAGATTATTGAAACTACCACCGACCCTGCGACGGGCGTCTCCCACGTGCGACTACACGTTCTGCATGTTCCCGCGCTGGGATACAAGACGCTTTGGCTGGGCAGCGGCAAGGCCTCACCCGCTGGCGAGAGCGACGTTGCGGCCAAGGACGCGGGCGGCTCGATTTCCCTTGAGAGCCCAGTGCTCCGCGTCACTGTCGACAAGGTGACCGGATGCATTACGAGCGTGTTCGACAAAAAGAACAACTTCGAGTGGCTTGCCGCGGGGGCGTGCGGGAACCAACTCCAGTTCTTCCACGACAACCCGAAAGATTACGACGCGTGGAACATCGATCCGGGGACGCTGGATGTTCCGCCGATAACGATCAGCCAGGCGGATTCGGTGGAGTTGCTGAAGACCGCCGAGCCGGCGATTCGCGTTTCGTATCACTGGCAGGGATCGCAGTTTGTGCAGACGCTGAGCCTCTCGGCAGATGGCGACTACGTGAACGTCGGCAACCAGTTCGACTGGCACGAGTCGCACATTTTGCTGAAGGCGGCGTTTCCGCTGGCGGCGACGGGGCCGTTTGCTACTTACGAGATTCCTTATGGGACTATCGACCGGCCGACTACTCGGAATAACTCGTGGGAGAAGGCGCAGTTTGAGGTGCCGGCGCAGCAGTGGGCCGACCTGGGCGATGGGAAGCATGGGCTGAGCTTGATCAACGATTCGAAGTTTGGCTATGACGCGGTGGGCAATCTGCTGCGGCTGACGCTGTTGCGCTCGCCCAAGTGGCCGGACCCGGATGCGGACATGGGGCATCATCATTTCCATTACGCGCTGTATCCGCATGCGGGGACATGGAAGGATGCGCTGACGGTGCGCAAGGGGTTTGAGTACAACTACCCGCTGACGGCGGTGGTGACGACGGCGCATGCGGGAGCGCTGCCGGCGGAGCACTCGTTTGCTTCGGTTGAGCCGGAGAACGTGGTGCTGACGGCGGTGAAGAAGGCTGAGGATGCGAATGGCCTGATTTTGCGCGTATACGAGTGGGCGGGGAAGGCCGGCACAGTCACATTCCATGTCCCGCCGGGCGCGACCGCGGCGACGGTGACGAACCTGATGGAGAAGCCGGAGGGTGCGCCGCTTTCTGTGGAGGGCGATGTTGTTAAAGCGCCGGGCGATATTGTAAAAGCGCAAATCAAGCCTTACGAGATCCTGACTATCCGTGTGGATTATGCGAAGGGCGGCGAGGCGAAATAGAGCCGTCCGTGGCGGGCTGAAGCGACGCCCCGTGAAAACCTGGTGACGAAACAGGATGTAGGGGATCTGCGGTTTTCAGTGTTTACTGGAGTCATCAGGTGACTGCATCCGATGGCTAACAGGCCGCTGGTCAAGACGCTGCTGGCATTCTCGATCGTGTACTTTGTGTGGGGGTCAACGTTCCTGGCCATCCGCGTGGGCGTGCATGCAATGCCGCCGCTGATTTTTGCGGCACTGCGGTTCACGGCGGCGGGCGTACTGCTTTACGGCTGGACGCGGATGCGCGGGGAGCGTGCGCCGAGCGGGCGCGAGTGGGCGTCGGTTTTGCTGCTGGCGCTGCTGATTTTTGTTATCGATTATGGGCTGCTGTTCTGGGCGGAGACGCAGGTGGATTCCGGGATTGCCGCGGTGATGATGGCGACGATTCCCGTGTTCATGGCGATTGCCGACGTGGCGCTGCTGCGCACACGGCATTTCACGGTGGGACTGGGGGCCGCGCTGCTGGTGGGGCTGGCCGGGGTGGCCATCCTTACTTTGCGCTCGGCGGCGCTGGGCGCGGCGGCCATCAACGGAACGGGCGCGGCGGCGCTGGTGGTTGCGGCGATGTGCTGGGCAGTTGCGTCCGTGCTTACGCGCAGGCTGCCGCTGCCGGAATCGAAGATGGTGAGCTCGGGCGCGCAAATGCTTGTGGGTGGCGTGCTGCTGGGAATTGCGTCGGCGGCATTCGGCGAGTTTCCGCGCTTTCATCCCGCGGCGGTTTCAAGCGGCGCATGGATATCGCTCGTGTACCTGATCGTGGCGGGTTCGATCATAGGATTCACGGCGTACCTGTGGCTCATCCATCACGAGTCGCCCACGCACGTGGGCACATACGCCTATGTGAACCCTGTGGTGGCGGTAATCATCGGTCACTGGTTCGGCGGCGAGGCGCTGGGACTGCGGACGCTGGTGGGAACGGCGCTGATTCTGGCCAGCGTGGTGGCGATCATCACGACGCGGGCGGGTCAGCGAGCCAGCAAGTCAGCGAGCCATCAAGTGAAAAAGTGAATGCATGCAGAAGTGAGCCGGAGGATACGGATGCACTTGGCGAACGTTGGGCTTTGCGCGTAAGGTGAGGGGCATTGCGATGGCCGCAAGAACCGATTTCCCTTTCTGAGACGGAGAAGCCGCATGAGCAATCCCGGCGCAACTGCACCTGCCGCGAAGACACTGGCTGAGACTGACCTGACATCGAGCCCAATGAAGCGGCTGCTTTCGCTGGACGTGGTCCGCGGCATCACCATCGCGTTCATGATCATGGTGAACAACAACGGCGGATCGGGTTCATGGCGCTTTATGAATCATGCGCAATGGAACGGGCTGACGGCTACGGACCTGGTGTTTCCCACGTTCGTGTTTGTGGTGGGCGTGTCAGTAGTGTTTGCGATTGAGGCGCGGCTCAAGCGCGGCGCGAAGAGGGCGGAGCTGGCGCGGCACACCGTGGTGCGCGCGCTCGTCCTGGTGATGCTGGGGATCGTGGTGAACAGCTTTCCATTCTTCCATCTCGATCACATGCGGTTCTATGGCGTGCTGCAGCGGATTGCGGTGTGCTACGTGGTGGTGGCGCTGTTTTATCTGTTCGACCCGCGCGCGTGGACCAAGTGGGTGGCGCTGGCGGCATTGCTGGTGGGTTACTGGGTGCTGGTGCGCTGGGTGCCCGTGCCGGGATTGGGCGTGCCGGGGCGCGACATTCCGTTCATGGACATGAACTGCAACCTGGTCTCGTGGATTGACCAGCACCTGTTTCCGCACCATTTATATCTCTACTCGCCGGACTTCAACACGCGCGATCCGGAAGGCCTGCTTAGCGATCTGCCGGCGATCGGGACGGCGCTGATGGGTGTGCTGGCGGGGATCTGGCTGCGCACGGGGCGTGGCGTCTATGCCAAGCAGCGAGGGCTCGCCGCAGCCAGCGCTGTGAGCCTGGTGCTGGGGTACCTGTGGTCGCTGGAGTTCACGTTGAACAAGAACATGTGGACTAGCTCGTTTGTACTGGTGGCAGGAGGCTACTCGCTGCTGCTGCTGGCGCTGTGCTTTTGGGCAATTGAGGTTAAGGGCTGGCGCAAGGGCTGGACCTGGCCGTGGCTGGTGTTTGGCTCGAATGCAATTGTCGCCTACATGATCAGCGAACTGCTATCGAGTGTGCTTTGGGTGATTGCGGCGGGGACGGGGCATGGGCATCCGTTGTCGCTTGAAGGTTTCCTGGCGCAGCACACGGTGCGTCACATCGGCGACCCGGGGTGGTCGGCATTTGCCTGGTCGGTTTTATTTACGGCGGCGTGCTTTCTGCCAGTGTGGGTGCTGTGGCGGAAGAAGATTTTTGTAAAGATATGAGCGGGCGGCGAGGGCAAGACAGCGATGACCGTGCCGCGGGATGACGATGCGGGCGCAGGAGTTCGCGGACGCCGGCGCGCGGCGCTGGAGTTGGGCGCCGGCTACGGGTTGATCCTGGCCACGATCTGGACGCCGCGGCCGCAACAGGCTTGGTTGTGGTGGACGTCGGTGGCGTGGATCGCGGCCTCATCGTGGTGGTTGTTTCCCGGCTGGGCCGCGATGGGCTTTCGCCGCGGCGGATTCGTCGCGTCGCTGTGGGTTGTTGTGGCGGCGGGAGTCTTCAGCGCGGCAGCGTTGACGGCTGCGGCGCGCCTGCACACGCTGCATGAGCCGCACGGGCTGGCACGTTGGATGCTGACGTTCGGCGGCTACACGGTGTGGTCGTTTGTGCAGCAATTCCTGTTGCAGGGATATTTTCTGTTCCGCTTTCTGCGTTTGCTGCCGCGGCGCGAATGGGCTGCAGTGGCGGCAGCGGGGATTTTTGCGCTGGGGCACGTGCCCAATCCGATCCTTACCAGCGTGACGCTGGTGTGGGGGCTGGTGGCTTGCTTTGTTTTTCTGCGCTGCCGCAACTTGTACCCGCTGATGATGGCGCACGCGATTCTGGGGATCACGGTGTCAATCACGGTGCCGGGGCCGGTGATTCACAACATGCGGGTGGGGATTGGGTATTTAACGTATCGGGGACTGGCGCGATCAACAACACTGTTCCTGTGATCAGGCCCGACGGATAATGGATGTGGAGAATCCTTGTATGGAACCCGCAAACTCTGAGGAAGAGACAGATTTGCCGCGAGAGAAATTGACCGAACTTGACTCCACGTCGTGGGTTTTGAGCGAAAGAGATTCTGTGATGTTCATAGAAACGCTTCTAAATCCGCCTGAGCCGAGCGAGGGCTTGCGCGCTGCATACCGCCGCTATAAGGAGCGAATGGGAAACTGCACAGAATGAGCGATCTCAATGTGCGGTTTCAGCTGCCTTCGCGGGCCGGAACAGCCACAAATTCAGTAGCGTGAACAGCATTCCACCCACGATGAACTTGAGCGGCATGGGCGCGTGCGAGGGCGAGAAGAAGCCCTCAAGAATGCCGGCGATAACCAGCAGCGGGATGATGCCGGAGACCAGGCGCGTGGCCTCGATGCCGCCGCGTGCAACGGAGTCTTTCCATCGGTATCCGGCTGGGAAGAGCATGGCGTATCCCAGGCGCAGGCCGGCCCCGCCGGCGATGACGATCGAGGGCAACTCCAGCGAGCCGTGCGCTGCCACAAAGCTCCACAGCTGGAGCGACATGCCGTAATGGTGGCATGCGGCGCCGATGACGCCCAGTTCCATTCCATTGTTGAAGAGCGAAAAGAGGGTCAGGAATCCGAAGGTGATGCCGCCGCCGAATGTAACGAAGCAGACGGAGAGATTGTTGGTCATGATGGCACTGGAGGCCATGGGCGCGACGCTGACCACGGATTTGGTCCACATCTCGTGGCGCTCCATGGTGGCGATCATCTCCGGACCCACGTAGTGATGCATGAACTCCGGCCGGGAACCGGTGAGCACCGCACCGAGCAAGCCGCATGCAAGCGTGATGAGGAGCGATGCCGTGACGTAAGGGAGATTGCGGCGAAAGATGAGAGGGTACTGGTCGCGCAGGAAGCGGAAGAGAGTAAGCAGATTGGTCTTTCGGCGCGAGTAGATGATATGGTGGGCGCGAGCCAGCAACTGATTCACGTGGGCGGCGTATGTGCGGGCGGTAGGATCCTGGCGCAGGACTGACAAGTCCGCGGCCACCTGGCGATAGAGAAGAGCCAGCTCCTGCAACTCTGCGCGGGAGAGCTGTCCGAGGCCCGCGGAATCGGCTTGGCCGAGGAGCGCCTGGAGACGATCCCAATGCGGGCGGCGGCGGGCAAGCCACAGGTTGGAGAGGACAGCAGTCATGGACCCGGTTTCAGATCAGCTTAGCATCGACACACCGGAGCTGGTGTCAATTGACATGCCGCTGGCCGGTATCGGCAGCCGGTTCGTCGCGGTGCTGATCGATTCGCTGCTGTGGACGATGGGCTTGGTCGTGCTGGTCATCCTTTTCGCCATCGTTGCGCCCTCGATTCAGGCGTTCAACAAGATTTCTTATCAGTGGGGCGTCGCCATTGTTCTGTTCCTGGTGTTCCTTTTCAACTGGGGATACTTCACGCTGTTTGAGGCGTTCTGGAACGGGCGCACGCCGGGCAAGAAAATCGCGAAGATCCGGGTGATTCAACAGTCCGGACGGCCGATCGGGTTGTTTGAATCAATGGCGCGGAACTTTATCCGTTACGTGGACCAGTTCCCCTCGTTCTACGCCGTGGGCGTGATAGCGATGTTCGTGACCAAACAGCACCAGCGGCTGGGCGACCTGGCCGCGGGCACGCTGGTAGTGCGTGATCGGGAGCAGGAGACGCCCTTGTGGGGCGACTCGGGTTCGCGCACATTTACCGCAGCCAGTTTTGCTGCCGCCACGGCACCGCCTGAACCGCATATGCTGGTCACGCTTCCGGCCACGCAGATCGCCAGACTCTCCATCACCGACCTGGAGGTGCTGGAAGGGTTCTTTGCGCGGCGGCTCGACATGGCGCTTTCCGTGCGCCAGAGCCTTGCCGAGCGGATTGCCGCGGCGATCCGGACGAAGTCCGGCATGGAGCAGCCGGCGGGAGTCAGCACCGAGACGTTTCTTGAGGCAACGGCCCGCAGCTTGCGGGATCTGGCCCGCATGAAGTGACCAGGCATTCTTCGTCGGAGAGCTTGTCTCGCTATAAATTATTGCAACTAAATATAGTTCCGGGAGATTTGGGCCGCTCTGGAACATGCCCGCAGCCATGAACATATTGCGGTGACGGCCAACACATACAGCAGATATCACAAAAGCTTTCAATATGGGCCGGTTCGAGGAGAGGAAAGGTCTGCCCATATGTCTGAAACGTTTGAGCTTGAACCTTCCAAAAGCTGTAAATTGCTGAAAATCCTCCTACAAAACCGTGGAGAATCCGCCCCCGATCGGCGGGATTTGCGGAGCAATTCCGCGGCACACGAAACGGCACGGTCCGCCGCATCCATTGGGAGCCCAGCGACGGAAATGACTATAAAGACAAACCCGCAAACGGCAGCAAGCCGCGGCGCCGGTTCCAGTCGGGAGCCGGGTCGAGACGGGTTCGCAGCGGATCATCATGCGCATGGGAAGGCAAAAGACCATACGCGTTGACGGCAACGTCAACGGCATGCGCACGGCGGCTGCGGAATAACAGTAGTAGCTCAAAGGAAGGTCACATGAGACAAACGCTATACAGGTTGATCCTGTTGCCGTTGTTTCTGGTACTCGCCGGGGCAGGTTTGTACGCCCAGGCGAACTCGGAACTGAACGGCATCGTCACAGACCAGACAGGAGCGGTGGTGCCCGGAGCAACGGTCACGATCACCGATCCGGGTACCGGATCCGCCAAGACGACGCAGAGCGGAGCAACCGGGCTGTACGATTTCAACGGTCTGAACCCCGCAAACTACAACATGAAAGTCACCGCCAAGGGCTTCCAGTCCGCCGCGCAGAACGGCATCGTCGTCAACGTTTCGGCGACGGTCCGGGTCGATATCAAGCTCGTGGTGGGCGCCGAGAGCCAGACCGTCACCGTGAACGCGGATGCGCTGACGGTACAGACGGACTCGAACGTGGTGAGCACGCTGATCAGTTCAGAACAGATCAGTGAGATTGCCACGGAAAACCGCAACTTTGCCGCGCTGGCGGCGCTGGGCCTGGGCGTCAGTTCCAATCTGCCCGACTCCAACGTGCCGACGTCGATTGCAGCCAGCTTTACGCTGAGCATCAACGGCCTTCGTCAGAGCCACAACATCTGGCTGATTGACGGCGGCGAAGCAGACGACCGCGGCGGCGCCGGCGGCATGGACATCATGCCTTCGCAGGACGCCATCGCCGAGTTCAACGTGCTGGCATCGAACTATCCTCCGGAC
>Ga0265339_10000196_pt1 | contig 49860 bp, 45 predicted proteins | sample 4CB219metaG_FD_202085 | JGI IMG/M metagenome (GOLD analysis project Ga0265339, IMG submission 202085) | Rhizosphere microbial communities from Carex aquatilis grown in University of Washington, Seatle, WA, United States - 4-CB2-19 metaG | ecosystem: Host-associated > Plants > Roots >... | reverse complement strand
GCCTCCCGTAGGAGTCTGGACCGTGTTTCAGTTCCAGTGTGTCCGTGCGCCCTCTCAGGCCGGATACCGATCATCGTCTTGGTGGGCCATTACCCCGCCAACTAACTAATCGGCCGCGACCCCCTCCTTAAGCGAATTGCTCCTTTGACCCGTAGGTATTATGCGGTATTAGCTAAGGTTTCCCTCAGTTATCCCCCACTCAAGGGTAGGTTAGTCACGTGTTACTCACCCGTGCGCCACTGTACTCATGGATTGCTCCACTTTCTCGTTCGACTTGCATGTGTTAGGCACGCCGCCAGCGTTGATTCTGAGCCAGGATCAAACTCTCGTTTGAAACCTGATGTCGTACCACTCTGACGGAGGTCAGAATGATTCGACTGTGCCCGCGCTTCAGCAGCGCAGGGCACCTTACCTTGTGAGAATGATCAAGCCAAACCTGATCGTTTCTCACGACTGGCACGTTCAACCAATTTGTCAAAGATCCATAACGGCTGGTTCGCCTAAGCGAGGCCGTGGATCGAGATCTCCGGAATTTCATCCGGATGTCCTCGAACTTGATTGCGCGGGAAACCGGGGCGCTTCAACATGCTCCGGCGTTTTTGCGCGAACCTTCTAAACATATCGAACTTCGCTACCGAGGTCAAGCAATATTCGTAGTACCAAGCTTGATTCCTGGTGCGATTCGATGCACGACAGAGCGGACTCTGCCAGAAGATCGCGCCGCGCAAAATATCAAAGATCGACCAGCGCGCAAAGCGCTAGAGCCACTAGGGCTCACGGGAGATTAACTCCCGGGTCATGCAATGGATTGTTCTCTGAGGGTCTCCCTACAGGGGTTCAGGGGCACTTGCCACGCCTGACCCAACGAACCTGTTCCATTACCTGCGCTTCCCACTTCCCTCAAACGGGGCAGACCACGAAGGCCACCGGGAGGCTTTACTGCTCATCTGCAACTTTTTAAGAGTATCACGAGATACTCTCTGCTGCAAGCGCTTGGCAGATCAAATGTTTCCGCCTTGCTGCAACTTCTCGAGAATAGCAATGAACCGGCTCCTAAGCAAGCTCTGAGCCTGTGGAAAGAGCCCTGAAACTGTGGGAAAACGACTCTCTCACCACAATTATCCTCTTCCCGTTCATTTCTTCCTCTAGTTATGCTCTACCGTTGCGAAAGCAGACGCAGAATTGGTCATGGTGTCCGTTCAGGAGCAGATGCAATGCAGGAAAATTCCTATGCTTTCGGCATTCTGGTGGACGCTTCGAAGCTCCTGAGCACTTCGTCCAGTGCATGTCAGAAACTCATTCGCCTAATGCCGCGTCAGAATGCCCAGGTCTGTTAGACCATTTATAAAAAGCTGCATGGCCAGGGCGACAAGCAGCAGGCCCATGATGCGGACGAGGATGCGAATCCCAGTTTCGCCCATCACGACGCGAATGCGACCCGCAGCCGCAAGAACCCAGTAGCTGACAAGCGAAGTGATCAGGATTGAGCCCAGAATTGCGGCCATCTCCCAGTGCCAGAGCGATGGCGCTTGCCCCACAAGCACCATCACCGACGAGATCGCGCCGGGGCCGGCGAGCATGGGGACTCCAAGAGGCACGATGCCGGCATCTTCCTTGGCCGCAGCTTCTTCTGCTTCGCCGAGAGTTTCCTGAGTCGGCGAACGGCGCGCCTCCAGCATGTCCAACCCGATCAGCAACAGAATCAACCCTCCAGCCACTTCGAATGCGGGAAGCGTGATTCCAAATAGGCGGAAGATCAGCTGGCCCGCCACAGCGAAACTGGTGAGCACGATGAACGCAGTCAGCGCGCCTTTGCGTGCCATGCGTTTGCGGCGTGCCGGATCAGCACTCTGTGTGATGGCGAGGAACGAAGGAATGCAGGCGAACGGATCGACCAAAAAGAAGATGGAGCTGAATGCAAGCAATGAGAAACGCACGATCGGCGCGGTGCTGATCTGTGAGAGCGCTTCAGTGGCTGGATTGGTGAACGTCATCTGCTGCTAGTTGTTGGGCACTCTTGAGTATAGGACTTCGCGAACAGATCGAGATGTCCAGGGCGATGACCACAGATTTTCTGCTATTTTCCGACAGAATTGATTTAGGACGGATACATCAGAGAAGAATCAGCCTTATTTTCATGTTTGGAGCCAGTTACCAGTGAAGCGACGTGAAGCTCCAAAGTCGTGCGACTTAAATGGGATTGATGCGAACAAAATATCCAAATACGCTTGATTAACTCCAGAACTTTGCCGATGAACTCGAACTATTCCTTCTTCTTGCGAAGGAATCCAGGGGTCTGGCTGGAATCGACATGAACGAAGCCGAACCACGGACACTTCGAGCTCGTGCAGTGCGCCTGGCAATTGCTCTAGCGGTAATGCCATTATTCGGCGGTTGGATAGCTTCCGCTCAGGATCCTGATATTCAGGACCTTACCAACCTGAGCGTTGAAGATCTTGCGCAAGTTCGCTTGTCGACGGCATCGCGCCATCTGACCGACCCACGCAAGGCCCCGGCACCGGTCACAACGATCGGCGCGGATGAGATCAGAAAGCATGGCTGGCTTACGCTGGCCGAACTGCTGAGGAGCGTGCCGGGGTTCTATACCGCTTCTGACCGAACCTATACCTATCTTGGTGTCCGTGGTTTTTTGCAGAGCGGCGACTACAACGCACGCATTTTGCTGCTGATCGATGGACATCGCTTAAATGACAACATCTATGACAGCGCACTGATTGGGACCGAGTTTCCGCTGGACATTAGCCAGATCGATCATGTGGAGATCATGCGCGGGCCCGGTTCATCGCTATTCGGAACGGATGCAGAGCTTGCGGTCGTGAACGTATTCACAAAGCGGCCTGACACGAAAAATACTGTTCAGCTTGCTTCAGAGGCTCGATCTGAGACCGGGCGAGTCTTCGAGGCCGGCTTGTCGTTCCGCTTTGGCGATCTGGATGGGCTTGCGAGCGGCAGTATCTTCCGCTCGAACGGTGCGACCAAGCTTTACTTCCCCGAATTCGACTCGCCCGTCTCTAACAACAGCATTGCACAGAACATAGACGGGGATCGCTACGACCACGCTTTCGGCATGTTTCGCCGAGGGCAATTGAGAGTGGAGGGACTTTTTGGAATCCGGCACAAAATTGTTCCGACTGCCTCCTATGGAACCATTTTCAACGATCCGGCAAACTTCGACGTGGATCGGCGCGGCTACGTTGATGCCAAGTACTCACACCAGTTTGCAAAGGACACCGATTTCGACCTGCGGTTCTACTACGATGCCTATCGTTATATGGGCAGTTTCCCGTACCAAACTGAGAATGGCGGGCGCACGGTTCAAATTAATGACGCGGCTTCAGATGGCATCGGCTTCGAATCGGTGCTGAGTAAGCGACTGGGCCGCAACCGCGTCGTTGCGGGAGCGAGCGGTGAATACAATCTTCGGCTGCAACAACGGAACTATTACGTCGGTCAGCAGCCCTTTCTCGATGACCACCGCACCATGAACACCCTGGCGGGCTTTGGCGAAACAGAACTGAATCCATATCGCTGGCTGAGCCTGAACCTCGGAGGCCGCGTTGACTGGTACAGCATCTATGGAACTGCGTTGAGCCCGCGCGTGGCTCTGATGGTTCTGCCCACAGCGCATACTTCAGTCAAATACATATTCGGTCACGCATTTCGCGCACCAGATCCCTACGATGAGTTTTATGTCGACCAGCTTGATATAACCGCAACCAATACGCAACTCAAGCCTGAATCCGTGAACTCACACACGATTCTCGTGGAACACACGGTCAACTCGTCGCTACGTTTTACCGCCAGCGCATTCCAGAACGATCTTAACCGGATTATCGAGGAACAGCAGGACGTCGTAACAGGACAAACACACTTCGCGAATTTGAAGGGAGATCAAGGTCGCGGTTTGGAATTTGAGCTGAATGCAAAGAGCCGCTCTGGCTGGTCGGCAAGGCCAAGCTATGTTTTCACTCGCGCCATCTCACAAGATACCAGGCAGAGCACGCTGAATTCGCCCGCGCAAATTGCGAAGTTGAACGGAATCGCGCCGCTAGGGCAGTACAGTTCCCTCGGGTTGGAACTCCTCTATGCAGGCTCACAAAACAACTTTGCAAATCAGAGAATCAGCTCGTCGTTTTTGACGAACGCCACAGTATCGACGCCGATCCTGCGGCGCGGATGGGAGTTTTCCGCCAGCTGTTACAACCTGTTTGATCGCCGCTGGGCCACTCCTACGGGGCCGGAAGTTTCGCAACCGGCTACCGTTCAGGACGGGCGCGGTTTTCGTTTTCGGATTTCGTACAGACGGAGTGTTGAAAAGCAATGGCGTTAAGCACTCCATGCATCGGGAACGGACTCATGAAACTCCCGTTGGTTCTGTTGTGTCTTTGCATGATGCTCGCCAGTTCAAGAGTCGCGCGCGCCCAGGAAGATCAGCAAGCGGTGAGAGCCGCTTATATCTTCAACCTCAGCAGGTATGTTTCGTGGCCGCGCCCTTTGAAAGATCTGAAGATCTGCTCTGAAGCGGATGAACGCACCGGAAGATTATTGAAAGAAATTTTAGAAGGAAAAAATTCTGACGGACGAATGGTTCACATTGTGCTCGCGCCGTCGGGTGCAGAGCAGCGGGAGTGCGCGATTCTTTACCTCGGTAAGGCTTCGGCGGTGCGTGTAGCAGCAGTCCTGCAGGATCTGGGCACGTCGCCGGTTCTCACTGTGAGCGAGGATCCGCAATTTGTCCGCCATGGTGGAATGGTGGCGCTGGTGCGCGCGGAAGATCAAATTCAACTTCATGTGAATGTTGGGGCTCTTCATTTGGCAGGTATTCAGATGAGTTCCAGATTACTGAGCATTGCTGTCGTCGATCATGCAGGAGGGCGGAACTAGATGAACTTGTTGCGCACCAAGAGTCTGGCTGCCAACATCACGCTTGTCGTACTGCTCGCCAGCAGTGTGTCACTGGGAGTCTTCGCAGCGGCAATGCTTCTGTTCGACAGAAGTTCCGCGATCGCCGAGTCGGACGCACGTCTCGCCACGCTCGCCGATATCGTCGGCCAGAACTCCATGGCAGCCCTTGATTTTGACGACCGCGATGCGGCGGGGAAGATTCTACAGGCGTTGCGCAAAGAGCCTCCAATTGTTTCCGCGTGCTTGTACAGCAACATTTCCGGACATCTTTTCTCCGCGTACTACCGGGAGCCTTCGGCTACGTCTTGCCCGCAGACCGAACCTCTGAACTCTAGGTCACCTCGCAATCTTCGCAGCGTAAGCCGGCCGATCCTGCGCAGTTCTGAAACGGTTGGCAGCATTTATCTGCTCGCGGATATGCGTTCGCTGCAGTCGCGCCGCAACAAATTGATCCTTCTTTTGCTGGTGATGGCCCTGCTGTCACTGTGCGCCGGCGGGGTTACCGGCTTGATCATGCAGAAGCGTGTCTCAAAGCCAATTTCACTTCTGGCGCGGGGCATGCATCACGTTACGTCTGAAGCAACCTTCGATGCGCGGGCTGAGTTGAAGGGCAGTACAGAAATCGTTGAACTTGCACGAGAGTTCAACTCAATGGTGACAGAACTGGCGCGCCGCGATCGGCTTGCAAAACAGGCCAAGCTTCTTCTGCATCAACAGGCATGCACCGATGCGCTGACGGGATTGCCTAATCGCAGGCTGTTTACCGATTGCCTGGCGCGAGCCACAGCATTTGCGCAACGAGAGAAGAACATATTCGGCCTCCTCTATATCGATCTGGATGGTTTCAAGCTGGTGAATGACAGCCTGGGCCACAGCATTGGCGACACGCTCCTGTGCGAAGTCGCGTCACGCTTCAAACAACACGTGCGCCGAGCCGACGTGCTGTCCCGCGTAGGAGGCGATGAATTCACGGTCATTCTGACTTCCGTACATGAGCCAGCCGACGCCGGGCGGGTTGCGGAGTTGTTGCTGGAATGCCTTGCCAAACCGTTTCAGGTCGGAGGTCACGACATTACAGTTGGCGCCAGCATTGGCATCAGTACGCTTGAAATCGATTCAGCTGCTGATGTTGACCTGCTCCAACAAGCCGACAGCGCCATGTATGCAGCCAAGCGGAGTGGGCGGAATCGCGCCGTCTTTTTTACGCAAGACCTGGGATTGATGGCGCGTGAGCGGCTTATGGTCGAGAACGAACTCCGGGGAGCAATTGAGAGGGGCGAGATTTACGTTCATTACCAGCCGGAATTCAACGTGTTGACCGGAGACATTGTGAGGTTTGAAGCGTTGGCGCGCTGGCGTCACCCCACCCTGGGACAGATTGCGCCGGACCGTTTCATCCCTGTTGCGGAGGAGACGGGGCTCATCTTCCCAATTGGCAGCTTCGTATTGGAGCGGGCATGTACAGAAGCAATCAAGTGGCAGCGCCCTGGGCGCAGGCCCATCCAGGTGGCCGTAAACATGTCGGCAATCCAGTTCAACTCAGACCGGATACTCGAAGAAATCGCGACTATTTTGGATCGCACCGGAATGAGTCCGCAACTGTTGCAGATCGAACTGACCGAATCAGTGATGGTAGGGTCGATTCAGCGCTCATCGGAGATGATGCATAAAATGCGCGAATTGGGATTGAGCATCGCGATCGACGATTTTGGAACCGGCTACTCGTGTCTTGGCTATCTGCCCAACCTTCCAATCGACGTCATAAAGATCGATCAATCGTTCACCAACAAACTGTGTGAAGGATCAGACACGGTGAAGATGGTTCGATCCATGATCGATCTCGCCCACAGCATGGAGATGCGCGTAATCGTTGAAGGCGTGGAAGAACAAGCCCAGCTAAACCTGATTCGCGACATGGGCGCTGACGAAGTGCAGGGATTTCTTCTTGGACCTCCCGGCGCGGAACCGAGCACCCGCTCAGACCTCGAACCCGGCGACCTCGCCAACAATTATGGGTACGAGGCCTATGCCTCCCATAAATTCCTGCTCGCAGAGCAATCCTGACACCCTCCGCGGAAAGCCACCTTAGTCTTGCTGGCTATGCCTGATACTGTTCGTCTGAGACCTTCTCCAGCCATTCGACTGCTTTGCCGTCGAGCTTTTCCTGCATGGCGATGTGCGTCATGGCGGTGGTGGGTGCGGCACCGTGCCAATGCTTTTCACCGGGCGCAATCCAAACAACATCCCCTGAGCGAATTTCCTGAATGGGCCCTCCCCAAAGTTGGACTCGGCCGCTACCGGCGGTCACAACGAGCGTCTGCCCAAGCGGATGCGTATGCCAGGCAGTACGCGCCCCCGGCTCAAACGTCACGCTGGCTGCAAGAATGCGCGCCGGGGCGGGCGCGTTAATTAGATCGTCGCGGCGTACCGCGCCGGTGAAGTACTCTGGCTCTCCCTTGCCGGAAGGCACGGAACCTGCTCGCTTGATCTCCATCTGTGCTACTCCTTTGTTGTTGCGGACTAAATACGAACATCATTATCGAGCAAAGCGCCGCACCCCGGATACGGCGCCGTGCTGCAATGATCATTCGGCTTTCAGTGAAGCCATGTCGATGGAGAAGCGGTATTTCACGTCGGACTTGACGAGCCGCTCGTACGCTTCATTCACTTTCTGAATCGGAATCACCTCGACATCGGAAGCAATGTTGTGCTGGCCGCAGAAGTCGAGCATCTCCTGCGTTTCTGCGAGGCCGCCAATGAGCGAGCCGGAGAAACTGCGCCGCTTGAAGATGAGGGCCATGATGGCGACAGGAAGAGGCTCATCAGGCGCGCCAACCATGGTGAGGTTGCCATCGCGAGACAACAAGTTGAAATAGGCGTTGAGGTCGTGAGGAGCGGCGACAGCGTCAAGGATGAAGTCAAAACTGCCGGCGTGCTTGTTCATCTCGTTTGCATCGCGCGAAAGCACAACCTCATCGGCTCCAAGACGAAGCGCGTCGTCCTTCTTGGATGCGGACGTGGTAAATACAACGGTGTGTGCACCAAGTGCGTGCGCGAATTTGACCCCCATGTGGCCCAGTCCGCCGAGGCCCACAATGCCAACCTTCTTGCCCTTGGTCACACCCCAGTGGCGCATGGGCGAATACGTTGTGATGCCGGCGCAAAGGAGCGGCGCGGCTGCGGCTAGCGATAGATTGGAAGGGATGTGCAGCACGAAGCGTTCATCAACCACAATGCTGTCGGAATAGCCGCCGTAAGTCATGCCGCCCAGGTGCTTGTCAGGAAAGTTGTACGTGAGCACCATGTTGTTGCAGAACTGCTCCAGGCCTGCCTGGCACTCGGGGCATGTTCTGTCTGAATCAACAAGACAGCCAACACCGGCAAGATCGCCGGGCTTGAATTTGGTGACAGCGGAGCCGACCTTGGTGACGCGGCCAACGATTTCGTGCCCTGGGACGCATGGATAGGCGGTGGGCATCGCGCTCCACTCGTTGCGAACCTGGTGCAAGTCGGAGTGGCATATTCCGCAGAAAAGGATTTCGATTTGAACGTCGCTTTCAGTGGGATCGCGCCGCGCGATCGTGGTGGAGGCGAGCGGCGATGTTGCGCTGGAGGCTGAATAGGCTTTGGCGTTGTACATGGGGTCACCTTATGGGTTGGTGGATCGCAGGATCTGCGTGCAGGTTGATTGAACCTTAATACGTGCGTGCCGCGGAAGCGCCGAGGAAGATGCAGCGGCTTACAATTGAAATCCTCTCATGGATGTATTGCTAAAGCGTGACGATTCAAAAAAAGCCGTCTAAACATAGAAATCTCGCGGATCAGGGAACTTCGTCAAGCGACTGAATCGTGGAATGACCGCTGCCGGAAACAAGCGCATTGCCCGGACGACAGATCAGGCGCGTATCCATGCCCGCGGCTCGTGCCGCGTCCAATTCGCGTGCTGCATCAGAAAAGAAGCAGACGCTGTGCGGGGCAACCTGCATCGACGCAGCGATTGCGGCATAGCTGGCAAATTGGTTCTTGGAGCCGACTCGCAAATCGAAGTAGGCAGCGATCAACGACGTGAGATCTCCGTAAATGGTGTGACTGAAAAACACTTGCTGTGCTGAAGCAGATCCGGACGAATAGATGGCGATACGTGCGTGGGACGTCCAACGGGCGAATGCATGGGGAACGTCATTAAAGAGCGTGCCCTTAAGTTTGCCTGATTCAAAACCGGCTTTCCAGACCTTACCTTGTAAACTCTTGAGCGCTATCGAATCGCTGTCACGATCCATAAGGCAATTGAGGTAAGCAAGAATATTGGGTATTGCGTCGGACGGGTTTGCGTCAGAGCGTTGGCCCGCGGAAACTCGATGTGGCGCGATGTGGGGAGCCTTTTGGTCAGAGTCAGCGTGGTTCTCCGCCTGCAAAAGCGCGAGATCGTGAAACACGCTGTCGGAATCCAGATCGCCCGGGACTAGATCGCCGCCCTTTTTCTCGAGCGCAGCAATGCTCTGGCACAGAAACCCTTCAAAGTGCGTGCGCGCATAGGGAATGAGCTGTTCGCTCGTAAGCGAACATGGCGCGACGGTCCCTTCCACGTCGAGAAGGTAGAGGCTGGGTTGGCTCATGCTTCAGACTTTACACCCATGCGATTGATATCTCGACGACGGTTCCGATGTCGAGGATAAGGGCAGTGCAATGACACGGAGCGGTGCCGCGGCTGCGAATCTACTTTCGAGCGAATGAGCGGCCTATCGAGGTGACGAATTGAATGCCGAGTCTATAATCCGTCGAGTCCGTGCCGGGTATGTAATGCTGCTCCTCGTAGGAGAACTTGAGAAGCTGATAGCGATCAGGCCGATATGCTGCAAGTGCTTCCACGCTGTGCGTCTTGCCGGTAACGCTGTTGGATGAATAGCCGTAGCGAGTGGCTACGAACCAATGCGGCGAAATAACCTGCCGAACTTCGCCATAAGCAACGGAATCGCGAAAGTTCGGAAACAGCGTATACGGCATAACGAACTTCTGCAGTTCCAGGTAAACAGTGGTGTGACCGTGCGTCACATTGCCATCGATACCTAATCCGTGAGCAGGGAGCTTGCTGGGATTTGCTTCGCCAGGATAGTAATAGGCGTAGTGCCGATCAAGGTAGGGCCCGCGGTAACCGGAAACTCCAATGCGAACACCCTGCCGAATGGTGTAGCCCCCACCCCCTGCCCAATTGCCGTACTGATCATGCGCAAAAATGCTGCGCGGATTTGCGGGGGATGAGTTGGCAAACTGGACGCGGCCGTCGAACTTACCGCGCGATGCGTCGACCTGTGCGCCTGCAACGCCGAGGAACGAGACCGGCGCATAGTAGTAGCCATAGCCGGGTGGAATGTCGATGAGTGAATTGTCGCCATCGTCGTAACGAAGCAGAAATGAGCCGAAGGCCGACTGCAGTTGACCTGCGCGAATGAGTAATGATCCACGGTCAGACACGCGTGAGTAATTGAGAGCGGCACTGAGAACATTCCCCTTTGCTCCGTATCCAGTGCTTGAAAGGCTCTGGTAGAAGTATGGCCGGGTTGTGAATTGCACGGCGCCGGTGATGAACCAACTGTCGCTGAATTTTATCGTCGGGTAGAGAATGGAGCGCGAGCCCGCGACGACAGGGGAGCCGGAGCGTGGAGACTCGGTAAGTTCATTTGAAACGACTGATTGCGCAGTGAAGGTTGCGCGCAGATCGACGCCGGTCGAGGCTTCCTGAGCAACGGCGGTTCCATAAATGGCGAGCGGGAGAACCAAGGCGTATTTGAGAAGGTCCATCAAGCCACTGCCTCTTCAACTGATCGGGCGTTTAATCTTTCCGCCTCTAGAACCTCGCGTGGAAGCCCGACAAAAACTGCCACGATTTCGCGATCGAATTGAATACCTGCGAATTCAACAAGAATTGAAATTGCCTTCTCATGAGTCATGCCACTTCGGTAAGAGCGGTCTGTTGTCATTGCATCGTAGGCGTCGGCCACGTGAATAATGCGGGCTTCCAAGGGAGTTTGTTCACCTTTTTGCCCATGCGGATAGCCGGTTCCGTCCCAGTTTTCGTGATGCAGTTCGACCGCACTGAGAAAGGGAGTGAAACCTTCCACGCCCTCAAGAATTCTCCGGCCGATGACCGGATGTTCGCGGACAATTGCCACTTCCTCGTCTGTCAGGCGGCCTGGCTTTTGCAATACGTTGTCGGCGATACCGATCTTGCCTATATCGTGCAGAAGAGCGCCGATGCGGATACGTTCGATCTCAGGCAGCGGAAGTTGCATTGCGGCAGCGACGGCACACGAAAAGTTACTTACCCGGTGACTGTGTCCAGCGGTATATCGATCGCGTGCATCGAGTGCATTGGCGAGCGAACCCACAAATTGCAGGTAAGCCGATTCGAGATTCTCTCCGGCCACCCGGACTGAGATGGCGGCCCGATTGTAGATTTGCGCGAGTTCCTGAATTTCGACGATGGAAGAAGACTGGCCCTCAAGTTCAGTGAGCCTACCGGTGCGCACCGCATTGTGAAGGTGGTCGACAACGGCAGCGATCGGCTTGACGATTGAGCGCGACGAGCCAACGCTGCAAAGAAGTGCGACAAATACGCAGGTCAGCGCAAGGTAGAAGAAGAGCGCGTGAAGCCGCTTCTGGATAGGTGCCGTAGCCTCGTCGACGTTTTGTAGACTCAGGAGCAAGTACCCGTCTGCGTACGATTCCATTGGAAGAGAAATCCAATTAATGCCTCGGATGCGCAACTCGCATTCAGCGTGGGCAGGGCACCCGGAAAGTGCCTGTGCAAGCTCGGAAGCTGAAACATTTGGCAGATTGGAGTCGACAACTCTGCCGTTCTGCACGAGCGCGACCATGTTGGTCAGGTCAGAGAGACCAAACACTTCTCCAACGGACAACTGACCGATATTAAAGTCGTCGACATCTACCGGAACTGAGGCGAACTGGAAAGTGCGCCCATCGAGAAAGAGAAAGCCCGCACTCGCACGTTTGATCTGCGCCATATTGAGCGGAGCCAACTGACCGTGACTCGACCCGGATGAAGATTGACGCGCCACACCAACCAGTGGAGTGCCGTCTGCCCGGGAGACAAGCATGAAGTCGAATCCCATGTGCTCGCCGAGTTCACGTAGCTGATCTTCAACTGTGCGTCGCGCGGCGCCGCTTTGAGGATTGTCGAGCAGAAGTTGAATGCCCGCCTTGAGTGCGGTGTTCTCACCGGCGACCTTGAGAAAACGGCTGTTCTGCAGATCACCCTTGGCGTGAATGCTGGCAATGGCCACCTGGCTCTCGCGCAAAGATGCTTGCAGTCCTTGGCGGACCGTGGACTGCACGAATCGCTGAATCGCCCAGAAGCTGGTGGCAAGCAGCAGCGCAAAAGGAATGAAGCACAAGATGAAAGCGCGCGTTCTGAACCTGGTCTTCACCGCAACTCCGCTGCTTGAGCCAGATTATGATCCCTCTGCGCTTCCTGTTTTGAGTCGAGATCGAGAGGAATAAAGAAATCGGCAGTTGTGGACTGCTCGGCAGTCACATCAATTGGCTTGCGAAAGTAGCCGGCGGACTTGTGCCAGGCAACCAGGGTGTAATGACCGGGAGGCACGTTTGGAATGTGGTATTGGCCATTTCGGTCGGGTTGCGCAAAGAAGCGAGACGGCGCTACAACGACGGTGGCCGCCATATTGGGATGTAGATGACAATAAACTTCAACGATGCCCGCTTTCGGAAACACGACACGACGAGTCTCGCCCTTGTCATATGTTCCAAGATCGAATGTCTTCACCTTCGAAAGCGAGTAGATGTTGTGAAAGATGGGGTCCATGTTCGGAAAGGACACGGTAGACCCTGCAGGAATCACAACAAGTTCAGGAAGAAAACTGCGGTCGACCTGGCGAATTTCCTGTGGTGCCGAGGACGCGGCTGCATCGGTTGCGGCAAATTGCCCTTCAAGGTAGACAACAACGCGAGAGCGTTCATAGGCAACAGGATCATCCTCTCCGCGCTTGCCAAGCTTGACTGCAGTCCCTCTCTGATAGAGGGGTACGGATGCCGTTATGCTCGGGCGGGTAAGTTTCTTCTTGATGATGATGGTGCCCGAGATGTCCTGGGCCAATCCGGCAATGCTCAAGCACGCCCATGCAAACAGTATGGAAACCCCGCGCAGTCTCATGGAAACCACCTCAGAATCTAAACGCTCAATTTTTGACCATTCTCGAAATCGAGCTGAAAGGGGAAGCTCAAGGTGAGAATTCAGCGGCCAGTCTACGGCTGCTCAAAGGCAGGCAGGAATAGCACTAACTGGGCAGGTAATGCCGCAAAGGGTGTGCAGGTAACCTTCGGGCTCGATTTCCCGTCGCCGGTTGTCTGAATGACGTTTGGGATGATCGAAATCTTGTCATTTACTTGTCATCTTCGCGCAAGTGAACCGTTTGGCGTGTTACGGAATGCCTATCGGTACATCTAAAGTAGATAGGTGTCAGGTTGCGGAAGAAAGTTGCTCTTGCGCGGCATGCGATTCCCCGAATCACGAAATTCAAGCAAAAGGCACGACCGGGAACAGAGTAAGCCCGGCAAGATCTGCAAGGCGAGGACCCAGCATCTGATGGCAAAAGCGTATCTGCAACGAATTGCAACGGCAGTTCCGGAGAACGATATTCACCGCCAGTTCGTTGAGTTTGCAGCCGACATGCTTCAGGACCGGCGCGCACGCTCAATTTTCGAGCGGCTGGCGGCTAGGTCGGACATCCATCACCGCTACTCCTGTCTGCATGTGAACCGCGGACAGGGCGGCGAGGCGACGGACGCATGGCGTTTTTATGGGAGCGGGCGTTTTCCCACCACTGCCGAACGGATGAAACTGTTTGAGGAATGTGCGCCGGTGCTGGCGCGCAAGGCCCTCAACAAGCTTGCCGTCAGCGATGAGGAACGGCAAAAAATACGCCATGTGCTGGTGACGTGCTGCACTGGTTTCTACGCACCGGGGCTGGATTTCGACATCATCGATCATCTCGGACTGCCCGACTCGACTGAGAGGACGATGGTTGGATTCATGGGCTGCTATGCGGCTATCAATGCGCTCAAGCTGGCACGGCACATTGTCCGCTCTGATCCTGATTCGATGGCGCTCGTGGTGAACCTGGAACTCTGCTCGCTGCATTTCCATGAGACACAGGATCTGAACGAAGTGATTTCATTTCTGCTGTTCAGCGATGGGTGCTCCGCGGCGCTTGTCGGCGGCGATGCGCGCGGATTTGAGTTGGAGAGCTTTTCTGCTACGCGCATTGAAAACACGCGCGAACTGATCACATGGCGGGTCGGCAACCTCGGATTCGACATGTTTCTTTCCGGGCAGGTTCCGAACCAGATTGCGAAAGCAATGAAAGAGAAAAAGGCCGCAATCACGGGAGATGCGCCTGTGGACCTTTGGGCCATTCATCCCGGCGGCCGCGCCATCCTTGACGCTGTCGAAAACGGGCTTGAGCTTGCGCCGGATGATCTGCTCGCATCGCGGCGCGTGCTTTCGTGCTTCGGCAACATGTCGTCGGCCACGGTGATGTTTGCAATGGAAAAACTGATGAGTGAAGCAAAGAGCGGCCAGCGCGGATGCGCGATATCGTTTGGGCCGGGAATGACCGCGGAGACGATGCGCTTTAATGTCGTCTAAAGCCTTCGATTTTGAGCAGCGTGCACAGCTCACTGAGCTGATGGATGAGCCATGCAGTTACGCAGAGCTTCGCGACTGCCTGCGTGACTTGATAAGCGTGAACCGTACTGTTTTCACTTATCGACCAACGCTTGAGTGGCTGGAGCAGTTTGCCGGCCCGGATCGTGAGCCATTGCACATTGTCGATGTTGGCAGTGGCGCGGGAGACATGCTGCGGCGTATCGAAAAATGGGCGCGCGATAGGCGGATCGCGGTTCGGCTGACTGGTATAGACCGCAACCCGTATGCGGCGCGGGCCGCGCGCGAGTTCGGCGGAAATGACTGTGCGATCGAGTGGGTGACGTGCGACGCATACGCGTACCGTCCCTCGGCAAAAATCGACATCGTGATCAGTTCGCTGTTTACCCATCACCTTGCCGACGCAGAGATTGTCAACTTTCTGCAATGGATGGAGCTGGTGACTACGCGTGGATGGTTTGTGAACGACCTGCGGCGTGGCCGTGTGCCTTACTACGCGTTCACTTTGCTGGCGAACACCATGAGATGGCACAAATTCGTACGTCATGATGGACCAGTATCGGTGCGGAGGAGCTTCTCTACGGAGGACTGGAGGCGCTACTTGTCCGCTGCCGGACTGGATGCAATAGGCGCAGACGTATATACACGGCGGCCGGGACGGCTCTGTGTTTCGCGGGTGAAGCGATGACTGACCCTAATGAAGCGCTGATTATTGGCGGCGGACCTGCGGGCGCGGCGGTGGGGATTCTTCTGGCACGAAGCGGCCGTGAAATAACAATTGCCGAAAAGAGTTCGACGACGCACGACAAAGTTTGCGGCGAGTTCCTGAGCGGCGAGGCGGTGCAGTATCTTGCCCAGCTTGGGCTGGATATTCGTGCGCTTGGCGCCGCTCCCATATATGGAGTGCGGCTGGCGCGGCGGGAACGCATTGCGGAATGCGAACTGCCCTTTCCCGCTATGGCATTGACGAGACGAAAACTCGACGAGGCGCTGCTTGAGTTGGCCACGCATGAGGGAGTTTACGTCAGACGCGGTGTACGGATCGACGGGCTGCGGCGCCGGCAGGCCGTCTGGAGCGCGCAAGTTGCAGATGGCGAAGCATTGCAGGCCCGATCGGTTTTTCTTGCGACAGGCAAGCACGATCTAGGCGGATGGCGCAGGCCGAAGGGAAAACAGAACAACTTGGTCGCATTCAAAATGTATTTCGCATTGGTGACTGCACAGCAGAATGCTCTGCGCGGATGGATTGAGCTCGGCCTCTTTCCCGGTGGTTATGCCGGACTGCAACTGACGGAGGATGGCAACGCAAATCTATGTTTGCTGGTGAATCAAAAGAGGCTACGAGCTTGTGGCGGCGACTGGCAAACATTGCTGGCATACATCCTCGATTTTTCTGAACACATGGCCGAGCGGCTTGAAGGGGCGGTGCCACAACTGCAAAAGCCGTTGGCGCTTTCATCCATTCCCTACGGAATGCTGTTGCACGACTCTGAGCCGGACCTTTGGCGGCTTGGCGATCAGACCGCGGTTACGCCTTCCTTCTCCGGCGATGGTATGTCGATTGCGCTGCACAGCGCAAAAGTTGCCTCTGATCTTTACCTGAATGGCGGCACGTCGGCCGAACTCGCGGCACGATTGCACCGCGAATTGCGGGGATCGATCGCGTTGGCAACAACAACCTCTCGGTTGATGATTGCGGCGCCTGAACTCGCACATCTGCTGCGAGTGTGGCCCCAGTTGCTGCGTGTGCTTGGCACACGTACGCGCGTACCACAGACCGCATTGGTGGGTTGAACATGAGATTCGCAATGAAGTCCCTGCTCATCGCCCTCGCATTCGGCACCGTGGCCCAAGCCCAGCAGCCCGAAATCACAGGACAATGGATTGAACCAACAGGTTCCGCAATTCGCATCGATCACTGCGGCTCTCAGCTCTGCATGTGGGTTGTCGCCATCAGCCGAAGGGCGCCGGCGCCTTTCGACGTCTACAATCCCGACCTCGCAAAACGCGGACGTTCCCTATGCGGCCTGGAGATTGGTCGCGGCTTTACGTTGCGCACTCCAGGCGAAGCCAGAGAGGGGACCCTTTACGATCCGAAATCTGGCAAAACCTATCACGGCCAGCTAAAGCTCAATGGAAACAAGCTGGAACTTCGCGGATACATCGGCATTCCGCTATTTGGCGAGACCCAGATTTGGACACGGCCATATGCTCCAGTAAAGAGCTGCGCAACCGCCGGCGAAGAAAAGTAGAAGCCACCCTGACACCTTAGTACTAGTGCGCCGGTGACCTTAGTGCTGCTATCGTCGCTACCAGATTCGCGCGAACTGCGCGCGTCTTTTCCACCGAGGCGCTTATGAGGTTGAAGGTTCCATTTATATTTATTGCCGGCCTTCTGGTTTGCAGCCAGTATGCGTTGCCGCAGGCAATTGGCCAGGGTGTTCTGCTGAATCAACAATCGATGCAAAACGCCGGCAGTGCCAACGTACAATCGCCGCGCACTGTGCAACCGAGTAGCTCGCACGCCGCAGGGCAGGACGTGCAGCCTGCCACATTTGACCCGAACGCGACGCCGCGCAGCTTTGAAGAATCCGGGAGATCCAGACAGCCCTTTCTCTCAGAATATGCAGGCTATGTCACACCGGGAGTCGCGCTGACCATCTCAAGTCCCGACCCGGCAGCGGTAATTTACTACACGATTGACGGTTGGACTCCGACACAAGATTCGCTTCGCTACGTAAACCCGATCACAATCAATCACGACATGCGGGTGCAGGCATTTGCCGTTGAGCCAGGCATGTTTGCCAGCCCGATCGTGGATGCCACGTACATATTGAAGCCGCAGCCTCCGCCTGCGCCAAAAATAAAAAAAATTGATGACAACATTCTCCACCAGGGAACAGCATTGCGCCTTGTGACCGGCATCGACGCCAGATCGGATTCAGCGCAAGTTGGCGACACGCTCCTGTTGAAGCTGGATGAGAACGTGATGGTGGGCGACACCATCGTTGCCGCGAAGGGTTCTCTTGGCAAAGCTACTTTGACGCGCGTGGAACGCGCGGCGCCCGGCGGCAAACCTGGAGTGATCAGTTTCAAAGTTGAGTCTCTGGATGTGCATGGAATCTCAGTGCCGCTGAATGCAAATCTCACGCTTGCCGCGCCGGATGTCGCGGCACAGGCCGTAAAAATTTCCAATCCAAGTGTGGTGCGCATTTCAGGCACGCTGCCCAAGGGCGATGAAGCGGTGATCGAACCGGGAATGCCTCTCATTGCAATCGTGAGTGCCGACACTCCACTGCACTAGGGTGAATCGCGCAAAAGATCGCGAATCTACAACCAAAGTGTTACCTCAGAGTGGTTACAAAAGTTACTGAATGGGCTCAATATAGTAACAACCGGAGTATCATCAATTTCTCACTAGAGAAACCAGAAGCTATACGGACACGTTTGCTTCGCAGATAAGTCAGCGGTTTTTTGGCGGTTATGTTTACCGCTTCGAAGTACTTTCCCCGAGTGCAGAACACCACGCTCCTGCTCTTTAGGGGTGGAAACGGATTCATCGAGAACTCGCCCCAAAAGACCGACTGGGGCGAGTTAACGCACGAAGTAACGCGGAGGCGCGGTCATTGAAATGAGTGCAAACCTCTCACCGAATTTGGATATGAATTTTGCCGGTGCGCAGCCTGCCGAGCCGTTTTCGATCGCATTGATCGGGCCCGACGCAGAGAAGCGCGAAGCGGTAGCAAACGCATTGGCACAGTGGCCGGGAGCAGAGGTTCGCCAGTTCCCTTCTTACCCTCCGGCGATCGACGATATTACCGGGCTGCTGAAGCTCGCGTTCGATGTGATCTTGGTTGACGCCGAGAGCGATCCGGAATACGCCGCGAAAATTGTGGAAGCTATCAGCAGCCGCAATTCTGCGACTGCGATGGCCTATGCGTGGAAAGCGAAGGAGGAGTTGGCGGGGCGCTTCAACAATGCAGGCGCACGCGAGTTCCTTGAGGCACCGTTTGAGTTTAGCGTGCCTAGCGCACTAGAGCGTGCAGTGGACGCTCGTTATTCAAAGACGGATCCCGCCAAGAGCTGGGAAGCAAAGCTGCTGGTGTTTTTCGGAGCCAAGGGTGGCTCGGGGACTACGACGCTTGCCTGCAGTTACGCGATTGCGCTGGCACAGGAAACAAGGCAGCGCACCCTGTTAATCGATCTCGGTCTGCCGCTGGGCGATGCGGCGCTGAACCTGGGACTCACGTGCGATTATTCGACTGACGATGCGCTCAAGGATCCCGATCGCATGGATCCATCATTACTGGAAGCACTGGCCGTGAAGCACGAATCGGGAATCGAAGTGCTTGCTGCTCCCAGCAAAGTTCCCGAGGTTACTCCTTCAGGCGCTGCAATTGACAAGCTGATGAAATTGGCGCGCAAGGTATACACCAACGTGATTGTGGATGTGGGCTCGAGAGTGGACCTGATGAGCACCACACTGTTTACAGAAGCCCACAGAATTTACATGGTGAGTCAAGCCAGTATTTCGGATCTGCGCAACGCAGAACGTCTGATATCGAGGTATTTCGATTCGGACGGCCAGCGTTTAGAGATCGTGATTAACCGGTTCGAATCGGGCGCGACGCGCATGACTGAAGATCAGATGGCCAGCGCACTCGGCCGAGCGGTTCGCTGGATGGTTCCTGCCGACAACAATGCCACTCATAACCTGCAGAGCTCGTTTGCACCGATGTCGCAAACCGATTCGCCATTCTCGCGATCAATCTTGGACATGGCGGGTTCTATTTCGCTCCATCCGGTCCGAGCCAGCAGGAGCGAAGCAACCGCAAGCAGTGCGTGGCAAGGAACCGTTCAGACAATATCCAACACCACCCAAGACCATAGCCCTGAGGTCACAGAGAGAACAACCGATGAGCCTGATGGACCCGGCGGACTGCCGAATGTTCATTGGGCAACGCCAGAACCGATAACCTTCGGAACTCCGCTAAGCGAAGCTCAGCTGAACGCAACAGCCCAGATTCCTGGCACGTTCGCCTACACACCTGGTCCGGGTTACGTACTGCCGGTGGGCACCCACACACTCTGGGTCACATTTACGCCTGCAAACGGAGCAATGGTGCAGTCGGCTGTATCCATCGCAGTGTCCAAAGCCACACCGACGATCATGTGGCCTGTGCCGCGACCGATTTCCTGCGACATGCCATTGGGCGAGGTGCAGTTGAATGCGACGGCTACAGTTCCAGGCAAGTTTGAATATTCGCCCGCGATAGGCAAAATATTGACGGCTGGCGAACACTCACTGACTGCGGTGTTCACTCCCGCAGACGACAGAAGCTATGCCGCGACTAAGGCCACCGTTTCCATTTCGGTTGAAAAGCTGAAACCCGGAATTGATTGGCCCATACCGGAGAAGATTAAGTGCGGCGCCAAGCTGGGACCAAAGCAGCTGAACGCGAAGGCAACTGTTGCAGGCACTTTCGTCTACAGCCCCGAAGCAGGAGAGGTTCTTGAGCCTGGCGAGCATGTGCTCACTGCGCACTTTACGCCTGCAGACGGTTCCCGCTACGCAATGGCGCAAAGCAACATCACCATCACGGTGATGAAGGCTCCGCCGAGAATTACGTGGACGAGCCCGGAACCGATCGTATACGGCACCGCACTGGGGCCGGGCCAACTGAATGCTACGGCGTCGGAAGAAGGGACATTCGAATACACTCCCGGCGTAGGTGCAATCCTTGCCGTTGGAGATCACACGCCATTAGTGACATTCAGGCCGCGCGACAATTCCGATTATCCGTCTGTGCAGACCGCAGTGCTGCTGTCGGTAGGGATGGCGCGTCCGGCGATTTCATGGATTCCGCCTGCATCTATTTCAGCCGGCACACCGCTCAGCGCCAATGAGTTGAATGCGACAGCATCGGTTCCAGGGACTTTCAGCTACAAGCCGGCGCTGGGTGAAGTGCTGCCGGTCGGCAAGCATTCGCTAACCGTCACCCTTACTCCTGGCGACAGCATGAATTACGAGCCGGTAAAGGCTGCTGTGCCGCTCACCGTCACTGAACTTGAGAAGGTGGAGATCAATTGGCCCGCACCCGAACCCGTTCGGTACGGAACATCGTTGAGCGAGCAGCAGCTGAATGCAACAACTTCAGTGCCCGGAACATTTGCCTACGGACCGAGCAAAGGCAACGTGCTCCCGCCGGGGAAGCATACCCTGGTGGCCGTGTTCACACCCGATGACCCGCATACATACGCAGTAACCAATGCGACGGTATTGCTCAAAGTGGATGCGCTGCCAGATGTGTCGTCGTTGCTGACGGCGCATACGCAAGGCCCGATTGGTCGCGAAGTGATGGACCAAGCCTTACCGGAGATTAACGAGCGGGAAGAAGTGGTTAAAAAGAGTAGCGCCCCGGAACGGCTTGAGTCTGTTGCCCAACGCTCACCGGCTAAAGAACAGGCACTTGTTGTGGAGCGCGTGGCAGAAGAGCCCGTTGTTGCAGCGCCGCGCGAAACACGTGCATATAAGGGCGTCGTTTATGAGAAGGGGGATGACGGACAATGGCATCGCCAGCAGAAGTAGGACAAAACATTCCGGAAACTCTGCCCGCGGATTTCGGCGAATGGGATTCTTCGGACTCGCAAGCAGCACCTCCCGTTGAGATACCCCCTCGGGATCCGCGCGAAGTTGCGCCGAAGGAATCGCAGCAGCGAGAATTTGCACGCAGAGAGGCCGAAGCGATCGACAGTGCAAAAAGGCCCTATCTCTCGCGCGAGGTCAGCCGCGAATTCGAGCCCGCCGGCAACGTTACTCCCTTTCCTCAGCCAGAAGCGGGATTAACAGTGCCGAAGGGAATTCCAGCCCCTGCTGTGAGGGCGCCTCGCACTTCCCCTGCGGCGCCGATGGCAGCTGCTGCGGTTGCGGACGACACAACGTTCCTGCGGCGGATGAAGTCCGTCGACACGGTCGTAGATACGCTGCCAGGTCTGGAGTCGCGCCTCGATGAGGTCATCGGCGGTCCGGTTCCCTTGCTCGATCGCAAGCCTGACAAGCCGCTTTTCTCATCCATTGCGGTTGAAGAGCTGGACACGGTTGACACTGAAGACGGCCCTCGACTCCTGAATGATCTAATCGAGCAGGAACAGGAACGAAAGACCCGGCGCAAGTGGATCACTAGCGGGTGTGTCTTCGGCGGGGCACTTTTGCTGGTCGCGTTCCAACTCTTCCATTACGGCACGGCTGGCAAAATCAAGCACATCGTAGCGCCAACGCAGGCAGCGACGACCGTTGTTACGGAACCCGATCCCGAGACCATCGCAGACATCAAGCCCACCGCTGCGAAACCATCACCAGTGAAGGAGGCGGGTAATTCGGAATTGCAATCAACCGAAAGTACCCCTGCTAAAGCAACGGAAAAAGCGCCCGCACCAGGCCAGACTCAGATGATGCAGAGTCAGCTCACGGCTCCCACGCGGCTTCCGCAGAACCTTAAAACAGTAGCACCAGACGACGCTCCCCCTCCAAGTGCAATCGGCGGAGCCAGCATCGCAGCAATGAATGGCAACAACACAGGCGCCAACATATTTGCAGGTGGGTCAGGTGCGAATGTCTCCGGACCGAAAGTCGTTAATGTGTCGGCCGGGGTTGCTGTGGGCATGCTGATTCGTAAAACACAGCCAATTTATCCGTCGATTGCGCGATCGGCCCGCGTACAGGGAACGGTCGTACTGCAGGCCAAGATTTCGCCATTCGGCAAAGTAACAAATCTGCAGGTAGTAAGCGGCCCACCCATGTTGCGGCAGGCAGCCATCGACGCGGTGAAGACCTGGCAATATAAGCCATACACGCTGAACAACCAGCCCACTGAAGTAGACACCAGCGTCAACGTCGTCTTTTCGCTGGGCGGATAACGAAAACTCGAAACCGAGCCGGCCGGAGCCCGCCGCAACTGCACCATGAGTTGCTCAGGCTCCGGCCGTCGCTTTTTGGTTGAAGTGAATGGAGCTACCTTCGGAAAGCTCCGGCGCTCTACAATCAGCTCTTGCTAACCGAGCAACAACGCGAACAGATTGAAGTGGTGCTGGTGTCGCCGCGCAATCCACTCAACATAGGCGCAGTAGCGCGAGCCATGGCCAATTTTGGCTTGTCGCGGCTTTCGGTGGTGGCGCCCTATGCACCGCACTGGCGCGAAGCAAAGTCAGCCGTAGGCGCCCCGGACATTTTGAAGAATGCAACCGTCGCCGAGTCTCTTGCGGTCGCCGTGCGCGACTGCACCCTGATTGCAGGCACGGGAACGTTGACATATCGCAAGCCCGAGCAGCGCGTTGTAAAGCTACCGGATTTGTGCCCGTTGGTCCGCAAAGAACTGGAACGTGGCGGACGGTTCGCCTTGGTGTTTGGACCGGAGAAACACGGCCTGACTAAAGAGGATCTTTCCTACTGCCAGGTGCTGGTTGAAATCCCTACGGATGAACAGCAACCTTCGATGAACCTTGGCCAGGCAGTGGCCGTCTGCCTTTATGAATTGGCCGCCCATACCTACTCGGGGAAGGATCTGGCGATAGCCGGCAAGCAGTCAAGCGTACCTCCGCCGGTTGCTGAATCCGGAAGCCTTGAGCTTCTGGCGGGTGTGGTGGAACAGGTGATGGACGCTGCGCACTACTCCCCGGCAACTATGCGCGAAGCAAATCGCCACGACGTGCGATTGTCGCTACGCAGGCTCGCACCCACTGAAAAGGATGTGCGGCGAATCCTGGGACTTTTTCGGCGAATTCTCTGGCGGTTGCAGCGGTAAATTGAGGTTGAGATCCCGCTGAACGGCATCCGGCCCTAACTCGGTTTGACTAAGCGGAATTTAAATATTGGTTACTTATGCCATACTTGGCCGCGCCCATTGCTCTTGACCATGTACATGCGAGTGTCGGCGGCGCCAATCACAGCATGTACAGTCGCGCCGTCAATTGGCGCCGTGGCAAGCCCCACGCTGGCGCGCACGCTTAGTTCCATGCCGCCCTTCATGCGGAAACGCGTGTTCATTAATGCGCTCAACAAATTGTTTGCCCGGGCATGCGCTTCTTCCGCGCTCGTCTCCGGCATCAGGATCACGAATTCGTCGCCGCCATAGCGGAAGCACCAATCCTGCTTGCGGCTCAGTTCGCGCAGGCGTTGGCCGGCCCGCGCCAGCAGCTCACTTCCGATCAGGTGACCATGCACATCGTTCACAAGCTTGAACTGGTCCAGATCAAGGAATGCCACGCTCAGCGGTAATTTCATCCTGCTGCACCGGCTTAGCTCGCGGCCAAGCACATCATAAAGATGCCGCACGTTGTACAGCCCTGTCGTGTCGTCGGTAATGGTCAGCTGCTGAATGCGCGCAACGTCGTGCGCATTTTCAATTGCGATAGCAGCATGGTCAGCGAGGATGTGTAGAAATGCGATCGTGTAATCGGTCATCTGCTCAGTGCGAGGATTAAAAATTTCAATCGCGCCGTGCGTTCCCTTGCGGCCGCGCAATGGCAGTGCAATCACCGAACGAATGTTATGTGAGGTTGCGCCGCCTTCTTCCATCAACCTGGGATCGGTGGATGTTTCCGGCACGATGAGCGTTTCTCCGTGCTGCACCACCCACCCTGCAACACCTTCGCCCACCTTTACGCGCAGGTCGCGCAACGCTTCTTGCTCTCCGCCTGCCGCAATCGCATAGTATAGTTCCTGCGTCGCCTCATCCAGCATCAGAAGCGTCCACAACTCCGCCTCCATGATGCGTTCCATCTGTTCAAGAATTGTGCGCAGAATCGTATCGAGATCGAAGCTCGACGTGAGTGAACGCGCTAACTGATGGAATACAAGCAGATCGTCGAGAGGGATACGACTTTCCGTCTCATTTGTCATAAGCGAGCCAGTTGGGGAACTCTTTGATGACATTCTTTCATATCAATGTGTAGTCACGTTTTTCTTGAGATGAATTTTGGAATCGCGGGCCCTGGCTAGCCGCCAATGTGAACCATTGACCGGGAAGGTTTCAGAAATCCCGGCTCTCCGATGTGATGCCGCGCTTCCTTCCCTTTGACGGTACGCACAATGTAGTCGCGCAGTTCCTCGTCGTCGGCTCCGGCGCGCAGCCTGCCATACAGGTCATGCTCCACTTGAGAGAACAGGCATGTGCGGATCTTTCCATCCGAGGTCAGACGCACGCGGCTGCATGCTCCGCAAAAAGCCTGGCTCACGGGAGCGATAATGCCGATTTCGCCGACTCCGTCCGCAAAGGTGTAGCGCCGCGCTGTCTCGCTTGCTTCGCGGGCAGGCATTTCCACTAAAGGAAGCACCCGGCCAATGCGCTCCACAATTTCCTTGAGCGTGACCACGATTTCCGGTGTCCACAACCGGCCCTCTTCCAGCGGCATGAACTCGATGAACCGAACCACCACGCCTTCTTCGCGAGCAAAGCGGGCAAAGCCCTCAACCTGGTTGTCGTTGAAGCCGCGCAGCAAGACGCAGTTGATCTTGAGCGGAGTTAGACCGGCAGCCCGCGCAGCACGAACGCCGCGCAGCACCGTCTCGAAACTTCCGGGAATGCGGGTGATTTGTTCGAACGTTGCCGCGTCTACGGCATCCATGCTCACGGTGACACGGTTCAGGCCCGCTGCTTTGAGCGGCGCAGCCAGTTCTTCCAGCAGATGTCCGTTGGTGGTGAGCGCCAGATCCAGCGGCTCGCCCTCGATTGTGCGCCAGGTGGCAAGCTCTTTCACCATATCGACCAAGCCGCGGCGCAGCAGTGGTTCGCCCCCGGTGAGCCGAACTTTGCTGATACCCAGGCCGACAAACACCCTGATCAGCCGAAGGTATTCTTCGATTTGCAGTTCGGGATAGTGCGCGCCCACTTCACCGGTGCGGCAATAGACACACTTGTAATTGCAGCGATCTGTGATCGATACGCGCAGGTCGTGGATCACCCGGCCGTGGCTATCGGTCAGCCGGGGTTCGAGAGTCGTGAACGTAAGGCCGGAAAGGGAAGCAACTGCCATCATCACCTACAAGGCTATACCGTTTCAGATGCTCGTGCCCGCGAATACGGCTCAACCCCAAACCTGCCCGCAAAGGTCTTGCGTGCACGGATATCGGGTCCACCGGACAGCGCTCTGAAAACAGCACGCTTGCCGCTAGTCAAGTCGCGGTGTTCCGCGGCGAAGCACCATGCCGGTGATTCCGAATGTTGCGATCAGCCCGAGCGCGATGAAGAAGTAGTACGCCATGGGGTGAACCCATCCCGGCGAGTACTCCAGGTCCTGACCTACCCACAGCAACAGAACCGTGGCAATGACCGAAAACTGCCCGGCAATCACCAGGAACGTATGCCCAAGCTCGCGCCGTTTGTCCAGCGCCTCCACTTGGTCGGGGGTCAGGTTGCGCTCTTCGAGGGGAAGAAGGGGATTCGCCATCTCAATTTCTCCAGTACAGCAGACGTGCCCTGCTTTCAGCCTCCGGGCGAGCCTGCTCCTGCTATCGATTCAATCACATGCGGCGGCTACCGCGCCAGCCCGAAGCGTGTCGGATCAGTGCCATAAGAAGGCTGAAAACGTACAGGGCCGCGGCGATGCAATACGGGGCACGCCGGCAGCGTTTTTGGATTGCTACGGCCGATAGCCAACCGATTGACCGTAAAGTGCTTTTTGCCCTTCAGGCAATTTGAGTGCGATCGCAACGTCGGCTCCGTGGAGCGCGTAAAACCACGCGTTCACTCCTTCTGAAGCTGCGAATAAATATACGTTCTGGCCGATGAACCCCGCATCCACCTGTGCGTAATCCAGCTTGGCGTCGGCAACATAGATGATGGTCGCCGCCGCGTGCGCACCGGCTCCCTGGGCTACCTTCGCTCGCACATCGCCTGCCACAACCGGGCGCAATTTGTTCTGTTCGGCTTCGTATACGTACGCTCCATCAGCCAACACGACATAAAGCGCGACTTCCTGCTTGTTCATGGCTGAGGGCGCAGTGCGACCGAGCCCGGTTTTCACATCGCGTGATCGGTTCACACCAAACGCCGCCCACAGCAGGTTCGAGAGTGTCTGCATCGGTAGCGGTTTGTCAGCAAATGCGCGTGCGGTCTGGCGCTGCGCGAGCGCCTGCATCAGCGGCATGCCGCCGGTCATTTGCGGAGCTGGCAACTGAATCGGCGCCTGCAGGCAAAGTGCGGGTGCAGCAACAATGATAAAGATGAAAGCAATGAGAGAAAAAAGCGCAACGGAGCGGAGTATTCGTTCCGATAGTGCAGAGATAACGCGCATGGTGACTCCTCGAAAACAGACTTGTTAAGCACGCCTGCCTCCAAGGGTGTGCATATTCGAGGGGAAGAAGACTGAACCGCGTCATCGCATCGGCGCGAAATTTACCACTAGTCGATGCCGCCGATGCAACGGCATTCACATTCCTCGTCGCATCGTCGCCCGCTTAGTCCGATAGAAACGCCAGCGACTGCAGTTGCGTAATCTCGAACGGCTTGCGGCAGCGCATATTTGCGCAGGCCAGCTTATCATCGCGTCTGACCATGTACGATTGCGCCTTGGCAAACTTGGCGCGATCACGTTCATCTGCTCTGGGCGGCAATTGCGCCCGCTTGCGCCGCACCACCCAGGTCACTTTGTACTCCGCCGCCTGACCGCACTTCGGACAGGTGAGGGTGTGGGTTCGCATCTCCGTCGTTTCATTAAAAAAATCTCGCTCTTCCATGGTCAGCTTAACCCTCTGGTTGAACGCCCGCTATCCAGTCAGGCGAAGACCCCCTTGCGGGGGTCCGGTTCAATTGAATCGGTGGTACTTTTCTTTCACCGGATTCTTCTCCATACTCATCCTAGCCGTGACGAAACGCAAGCCAGCCCGATTTTCTGCCACAAAAGCCGTTAAGGCCAACGCCCGCGAGCGCGTAGGCCAGCCCAAACCCGCGCGTGTACTCAGCGACAAGCCGCGTACTGGCCGCCAGGCCAAACACAAGCCTAAAATTCAGGATGTCTTACAGCAGGACGAGTAGGTATGTCTCCGGGTCGGTCGTATGACAATAATGTAGGCCGTAAGCCACAAGGATATGCGGCTAAGACTCCGAATTTTCCCTGGATTAGGGCGTAAGACCGGCTTGTAAGACAATCCGTAAGACGTAATTCGTCATGTAAGACAAAACATTACGCGACTTTTCCGATGTCTTACAGCGCGTCTTTGAACTTGGCGCGCTGTAAGACAATTGCCCACACTTGCGGAGCTTTCGCCTTACTGATTCGCACTTGACGGGAGTTGCACGCTGTACGGACCAGGCAAAGATGGCTCGGCTTGTTTGTCGCTTGCCGGAGTGCTACTGGTCTTCGCCGTCCGCTTGGAAAAAATGCGGAACTGAACCACCAGATCCAGCAGGACGGGGACCGGCTTCCCATCCTTCATTGCCGGCTCAAACTTCGCTGCGCGGATGGCCTGAACCGCGTTTTCGTCCAATCCAAAACCGATTGGCCGCGCCACTGCGATCTCTCCGGGCTTTCCGTCAGCGCCAATCACGACATGATAAAGCGACATGCCGGCCACGCCGTGGTCCTGCGCATACTCGTTGGACGCAGGTTCGAATTTCGAGATCAGCTTTGCCTTCTGATCCACCATGTTCTGGCGCAGCACCGTCGGGTCTGACGGTCTGTAGTCCGTCTTAGCTGCAGCCGACTGGTAATACAACCTCCAGAAATCCGGCATCGCCGCGATCATGCGCTCGTCAATCGTTCCGGCGAAAATGCGATCGAGTGCGCCGCGCAACGCGGTGGCCGATTGCGCCGGCGAAGTTGTCTTAGTCGCAGCATTTGGATCTGCGGGTTGATCCGCCGGCAAATTTGCAGCAGCTTCGGTTTTGGGTTCCGCAGCGGCTTCTCCGGCTGCCGGCTCATCATGAGAGCCAATTTTCGCTTTCGGCGTTTTAACTTTCTTAGCCTTCACAACAAGCTCACGATCAATCGTGATCTTGAGCGTCCTCTTTTTCTGAGTGATCTTTACGCGATCGACGGCCTTGGTGGGATCTTCGTAAGCGAGCGCACCCAGAAAATGCAATCCATATCGCGCACCCACGAGTTCTACTTTGCGCTTGCTCAAGTGCACCTTGTCTATCTGAACGGCGCATAGCGTAAATGGCGCGGGCGGTGCGTTTCCATCCAGCTCGCCATGTGCCCCATAGCTCAGTGAGTCAGAAATGTAACTGCCCCGCAGGAACAGTGGCTTGCCCACAAGCATGCGCCGCAATTCCTCTTCAGTAATACCGCTCGTTTGGTCGTCCGGGGCGGTGGCTTTTGCGGCAGACGATGTCTTCTCTGCCTTCGTTTTTTGCCCTGACATTGCCTGAGCAGGCTGGGTCTCCGCGGGCTGCTGAGCAGTCGCAGTAAGACCGGCAGACAGAAGTGCCGCGGCGAGGACGAGACGCATACTGTTGTAAGTCTTCGGTTCTTTCTGAAAATCGTGCAATTCAAACCTGCCTTGGCGCAACTTTATCAGGAAGTTGATCTTCGCCGTGAGGAGATTTTTGCCTGAGGACGCAGAGGCGTCAATGCCCCGCGCTCTAATATCCCAAATGCTTTTCGACAATGTTCTTTAGCGGCTGCCCGCTTGAGAAGCGCTGGTACTGCTCCAGGAAAAATCTCATGGCGTCATTGAGCCAGTCTTTCGTGTTGTCTGCACTATGCGGTGAGATGAGAATGTTCGGCAGCTTGAAAATGGGATCATCCGCCGGAATCGGCTCCTGCTCAAATACATCGAGGCCTGCACCCTTAATTCTCCCGGCGGCAAGTGCGCGCACCAGCGCAGCCTGGTCGATAACCGGTCCGCGGCCAATGTTAATGACAACAGCGTTGGGCCGCATCGCAGCGAGCGCATCGTCGCTGATCAGGTGGTGAGTTTCTGCCGTGAGCGGAGCCGCAACAACGACGAAATCGCATTCGCCAAGCATTGCGTTCAGCTCAGTTGGGCCGTAGAAACGCTCAACAAACGGATCAGGAGCAGCAGGCGCATGACGCTTGAATGCGAGGACGCGCATTCCCATGGCCTGCACGCGGCTGGCGACCGCACGGCCAATATCGCCGTATGCCACAATGCCGACCGTCCGGCCGGGGAGCTCTTCCACATCAAACGGATCCCAGCGGCATGCTTCTTGACTGCGCAACAAACGGCGAATGTCTTTGGCGAAATAAAGAATGACGGCCAGCGCCCATTCGCCAAGCGATTGCGAAAACACGCCGGTGCCATTCGTCAATGGAACGGGGCTCTGGACGAGTTCAGGAAAGAGCATTTTGTCCAGGCCAGCCATGCGCGAATGAATCCAACGGACATCGGGTGAGGCAAGAAAGGTACTGCGAAGCAGATCGCGCGGCCCTGACCAATACAGAATGGCTTCAGCGTTTCGAGGTGCGGCATCAAGTGCCGCAGCCGAGTTGATAAGAAAGTGCGGAATCTCCGCAAGCATGGCAAGCTGCGGGTCGTTGGCGTCGGATATAGCCAGGACCAGGGGTTCATTCTTCATTGGTATGGATCGCTCCCGTTGTGAATCAGTATTTCAGGACAGGGTCACTTTTTGGTGTCGCCGCCGATTTGGATCACAGCGTATTTTGCAGGACCGTCGCCGACGTTGGCAACGAAATGCTCCGTGCCGATCTTGACGTAGAGAATGCTGCCGGCGCCGGCGCGCTCCACTACGCCGTCGTGATGGTATTCAACGGTGCCTTCCTGAATCACGATCAGCTCTGAGTGCTGGATTTTGTGCGGCGCGGGGGGAACCGTTCCTGCCGGCTGTACCGATTCGTGCACGCCGATCGATTCACCCGTTGCCAATGTGCCGCTAAAAAAGTTGCGGCTTTCAGAACCGTTGGCGTTGGTCCGCGGCTTCATCTGTTCGAAAACAAAAGCGCGCGAGGTTACCAGCGGATTGGGAGCGGCAGTCTGCGCACCTGCCGACGCCCATGCCGAGGAAACGATTGCGAGACAAAGGACGGGGATTCTCATTCGTTCACCTGATTGGCCGCAGTAAAAAGGCTGCGAGCCCGGAGTTCGTATGATACGAAATCCGAGGCCCCGCAGCCTTTTGGAGATTTAATCATTATGATTACTGGGCAGACGCTAGCGTGGCTGAATGTGTACAGGCTGCTCGAGCTTGAAAGTAAGCAGCGTTTCTGCCGGAAGCACAATTTGCTTATTGCCCGTCATCGCGCCGCCTGCTGTTCCTGCACCGCCACCGGCCAGCGCGCCAATGGCAGCGCCTTTGCCGCCACCCGCCAGGCCGCCAATCAAGGCGCCAAGCCCGGCGCCGCCGCCGGCGAATATCGCGGTGCGCTTGCCTTTGCCCTGCTCAGCGCGCTGTACGGAGCTCGTCGAAACAGGATAGCTGCCGTAGCTCGTCGTAACGCGCTCAAGCTTGACCACCAGTGCGGCGCCGCCCTTGAACTTGCCAAGTGGCTTCGCATCGATCACAGCGCCGTCGGCGCGCGATCCTCGCGCAATTGCCGTCCTGCCGTCGACTTGAACATCGTCGGCCACGGTCGCGGTAAAGGAGTCGCCCGGCTGCGAAATCTTTGAGCCGAGATCCTGATCAAGACGCACACGGATCGTCGTGCCCTCAGGCAGAACGATTGCCGTGGGAGCGGCCGGAGCCGGCTGGGACTGAGCTGCCTGCGGATATGGCCCCTGCTGTGCACTTGGAGCACCCTGTCCGGATGAAGTGCTCGACGATGGAGCCGCGGAAGAGCCATTTGGCTGCGCCGCGCTCGTCTGCGTATCGGCTGGTTGCGAGGTGGCCTGCTGCGTATTTGACTTGCAGCCGCTGAATGCCATCGTTGAGGCCAGCGCCACCATGGCAAATGGAACAATTTTGCGATAGGAATTCATTGCACGGACTCCTCGAGGAATGGTTCCAGGTGGCGGCAAGTGGGAGTGGGCGGATTCAGAATCACTCCCGACACGCCGCCCTGGTGGCTAGATATCGAGATTCTTTACGTCGAGCGCATTATCTTCAATAAACTTCCTGCGTGCCTCAACGTCTTCGCCCATGAGCGTGGTGAAAATGGCATCGGTTTCTGCGATGTCTTCGAGCTTGACCCGAAGAAGAGTGCGCCGCTCGGGATCCATCGTGGTTTCCCAAAGCTGAGTAGAGGTCATTTCGCCGAGGCCCTTATAGCGTTGAACCTGATAGTCCTTCTTGCCCTGTTCAACAATGTAGGAAAACAATTCGCGTGCTGTGGCTTTTTCAACTGGTTCGCGCATGGTCCGCGCAGCACGTCCTCCCGCTTTTGTTTCCGAGCGGACTTCCGCGCTGCCAGGAGGCGGCGCACCTTCCGCATCAGGCTCTTCCTCTTCTATGCCGGGCTCAGCGGCTGCAGCAGATTTGGCAGCGTATTCGATGAGGAACGGTGGCTCAAGATATTGCCTGATCAGCGAGTACTTCGACATCATCTGCCGGAATTCCGGACTGGAAGCCAGTGTCCAATCGATGCAGCGCGTCGCGTGCTGCGCATCTGTGTAGCAAATGGACCAGGTGTGATGCTCTTCGTCCTCGATCGGATCAGTCACCTTGATCTGGAGTTCCGCAGCAAGCTCGATAAGATCGGCGTGCAGCTTGGCGATCTTTTCCGGCACCAGCCCCTCACTCTTAGAACTGAAGTCGGCGCGATGGGTAAGTTCGGCGCGGGCAAGCATCTCCGTCAGCTTTTCATTGCGAATGCGCTTGTCTACTTTGTCGACAAAGCCGAGGTACTCATTGAGCGTGCCCATAAAACGGGTAAGGTCCGCGCCTTCAATCTTGCTGGCTGTCTCGCCGTGGCGCACCACCATTCCTTCGGATGCGCGCTTCACCATCACGATCACAAACTCGCGATCGTCTTTGATGTACTGCTCGAAACGGCCCTTCTTGATCTTGTAAAGGGGCGGTTGCGCAATGTAGATGTTGTCGCGCTTGATCAACTCTGTCATGTGACGGAAGAAAAATGTGAGCAGCAGCGTGCGAATGTGGGAGCCGTCCACATCGGCGTCGGTCATCAGGATGATCTTGCCGTAGCGAATCTTGGTGGCGTCAAAGTCGTCCTTGCCAATCCCGCATCCGAGAGCTGTAATCATGGCCCGGATTTCCTCGTGCCCAAGCATCTTGTCGTAGCGAGCCTTCTCCACGTTCAGGATCTTGCCTTTGAGCGGCAGGATTGCCTGAAAGCGGCGATCGCGGCCCTGCTTGGCGGTTCCGCCTGCGCTTTCGCCCTCGACCAGGTACAGCTCGCAACGATCAGGATTGCGCTCGGAGCAGTCAGCCAGTTTGCCGGGTAAACCACCGCCATCCATAGCGCCTTTGCGCCGTGTCAGGTCCCGAGCTTTACGCGCTGCTTCGCGTGCGCGGGCTGCTTCAATGGCCTTGTTGATGATGCGCTTGGCCACGGGCGGATTCTGTTCCAGGTATCCGCCCAGGCGTTCGTTCACAAATGCCTGCACGGTGCCTGCGATGTCGGAGTTGAGCTTGCCCTTGGTCTGGCCTTCAAACTGCGGCTGCGGAAGCTTCACGCTGACCACGGCAACAAGGCCTTCGCGCACATCGTCGCCGCTCAAGTTTTCTTTCAGGTCTTTGAATAGCCCGAGCTGTTGTCCGATGGCGTTGATGGTTCGGGTAAGCGCGGTACGGAAGCCGGAGAGATGCGAGCCGCCGTCAACTGTGTTGATGTTGTTGGCGAAGCTGAACACCGCGTCCGAATAGGTGTCGTTGTACTGCAGCGCAATGTCGATCTCGACGCCATCGCGCGACGCCTCCATCACAATCGGCTTGTCATGCAGCACGGTCTTGCCGCGATTCAGATGCTTGACGAATTCCGCGATGCCACCGGCGTACTTGAACTCCGCGCGACGCGCTTCTCCGGTCTTGGCATCGGCGTTGCGTTCATCAGTCAGCGAGATTTCAAGTCCCTTGTTCAGGAAGGCCAGCTCGCGCAGGCGTTGCGCCAGCGTGTCGTAGTTGTATTCAGTAACGGTAAAGATGCTCCTGTCGGGAAGGAAGTGAATCTTGGTTCCGCGACGCTTGCTGGTGCCGGCCTTGCGCAGTTCACTAACAGGAAGGCCGCAGCTGAAATCCATCTCCCACGTGGCGCCGTCCCGCCAGATCTCCACGTTGAATTCCTGCGACAAAGCGTTGACGCAGCTAACACCAACACCGTGAAGACCGCCCGAAACTTTGTAAGTGGAGGCGTCGAATTTGCCACCGGCGTGTAGCTTGGTCAGCACTACTTGTACCGCCGGCATCATTTCGCCATTACCAACCGACATCATGTCGACAGGAATCCCACGGCCGTCATCAACAACCGTGATGGAGTTGTCGACGTGAATCACGACATCGACTTTTCTCGCATAGCCGGCAAGCGCCTCGTCAACAGAGTTGTCGACGACCTCATACACGAGGTGATGTAGGCCCATTTCGCCCGTCGAGCCAATGTACATGGCAGGACGAAGCCGAACCGCCTCCAGGCCCTCCAGGATTTTGATGTTATCGCCGGTGTAGCTTCCGGGGTCGCCGTTAGTACCCGTGAGGGGGTACTCATCAGGTACGTCGATTGCCATTGTCTTAGTCGCCATAGGTATCCGTGTGCGCTGCTTTCCACTGCATCCCCTGGTTGGGAAGGGGCGGGTTCTGAAACATAAAACCGGAAGGAAAAACGGTGATTAACCGCATGAAAATCGAGTGCTTTCGAACCCTTCTGACTTCCTCTATTTTAGCACGCGAGTGCGGTGCAAAATAGGGCGAAAAAAGGTGCCTTCAGATGTACTTTTGAGGCCGATTTCGAGCCATTCTCAACGCTGAAAATAGACGCATTTTGTTACGTTAGTAATAGATAAGATTACTAATTGAGTATATGCTTGAAGTAATTAGACTTAATCGCAAGATTACTCTATGATGGCTCCTGCTTAGATGCAATGTTTAAGCTAGATCATTCCTGGATGAGGTTACTACCGATGAAATTCGTAATCAGGGCATTCGCATTGACCTTCGTTCTCGCCGGCGCCGCCGCTGTTTCGCTCTCCTCGGCAACCACCTCCACCGTAGCGAATCACCTCTCCGCGACCACCGGTTTGCCCGTGCCCATTTGCGGGCCGAACGCACCCTGTCCGCCGGATCCGTGGGGATCGCACGCCCGCTAGTTAGAAGCCAGTAACACCAAAGTGGTATATCGATGTCGCCTTTGCGGGTTGAGAGGGTCAGAGAATGGCGCTATTCTGAGAGGGTTCTTAAACTGAATGGCATTCAGCCCTATGACCTCACAACTCGCAATGTCGGCGTTGAGCGTGACTGAGTTCAGCCTTTGGGCGCTGATCGGCTTCCTGTTCTGGAATCGGAAACTGTATCGCCGTTTCCCATTCATGGGCGCCTATCTGGGCTTGCGCGTCGCCTCCATGCCGATGCTTCTGGCTGCCCTGTACATGTCTACACAGCCGTGGGGACACGACTACTACAAACTTTATTTTTATGCGTATTGGGCGGTATACCTTGCCAGCGCGGTGTTGCTGCTGCTGGTGAGTGTTGAAGTATTTCGCTCTGCGCTTTCGGCTCTGCCTGGCCTGATGAAGATCGGCATTGTGATCTTCCGCTGGGCGATCCTTGTTTCCGTGGTTCTCACTTTCTCGTCCATCTCCTTCGTCCACCACGGAATCGCCGCGGTTCCCGACGTAGCAATCGGACTCATGCGTTCGGTCAGCGTGCTTGAACTTTGCCTGCTGGCTTTCCTGTGTCTCAGCATGAATGCCCTGCGCCTGTCCATTCGTGACATGGCGTTCGGGATTGCGCTGGGCTTCGGCGTCATGTCTGCAAACGATTTTGTGTTTGCTGCATTGATCCCGAGAACGCCGTCGATGACTGCCAACCTGCAATTTATTTATGAAGCCATGATCCTGGTATCGCTGGCCATCTGGGTTTCGTACTGCGCATTCCCTGAGGCGGCGCGGAAACCACTCATGATGCCCGCGAATTCCACTATCTACCGCTGGAACGAAATCGCATCAGCCCTGGGCCACACCGGCACTCAGATCGCCGTGCAGCAGCCTGCCAACAGCTTCTTCCTGACGGACGTAGAAAAGGTTGTGGAGAAGGTGCTCACGCGAAACCTGAAGGGCCGCGAATCAGAATCGTAAGTTAAACCAGAAACAGGCCAGTGACAAAAAGACCGCGGCAATGCCGCGGTCTTTTTATTTTGCAGATTGCTAAGAACTGTTCGGACTCCAAGCCCGCGAACCGGGGAGCGCTATTCGCTGACCGGCTCAATGGAAGCAAAGCGACCACGATTGCCGTGGTCAGAGAACTTGACGCGGCCGCTCACCTTGGCGAACAGCGTATCGTCAGAACCCAGGCCAACGTTCAGGCCGGGTTTAATCTTGGTGCCACGCTGGCGCATGATGATGGAGCCGCCAGTGACGAGTTGGCCGCCGAAGGCTTTTACGCCCAGCCGCTGTGCATTTGAGTCGCGTCCGTTTGTGGAGCTGCCTCCACCCTTTTTATGTGCCATTGCCTTAATCCCTTCTGAATTCTGATTCCGCGCTTACTTGGCTGCGGTGTAGGTAACGCCATCGGCCTCAATGGCCTTGATGCGCACCTCAGTAAAATTCTGGCGGTGTCCCTGCAGCTTCTTGTACTGCTTCTTCCGCTTCAGGTGAAATACGAGGATCTTGTCGCCGCGGCCCTCGCGGACGACCTCTGCGGTCACCTTGGCAGTGGAGGGCTTGGCTACTGTTCCAGGCTCGCCGGAAACGGCCAGCACATCGCTGAACTCAATGGTCTGGTTGTCGGAGGCGGCGGTCTCAATCTTGACGACATCGCCGGGAGCGACGCGGTATTGCTTGCCGCCGGTGCGAATAACTGCGTACATGACAAATCCTCCGGCACTCTGACCCTTGACCTGATCAGGCGCCTTAAACTCTTGATCCGTGTGCTGATTACGGCGAAACCTGGGCGTCCCTGGCTGGGTATCCCTGATTTGACCGTGGGGCGGATACAGACAAATACTGCATCGGAAGGTGAGCCGCACACACGCCATAACCGGCGGAGACCCACAATACTCCCGCGCACGCCAAAAGGAGTGCATCGCCAAACTCTACGATTCTACCGTTAAACCGAGGGCTGGGTCAATCACAGCATGTCGAGCGAGTGCTTGCGCTGCGGCGGCGGATAAGCCTTGTCGATCGCTGCCAGATCCTCGGCGTCCAATTTCAGGCCGGCAGCCGCGGCATTCTCCACTACATGCCTGACGGCGCTGGCTTTGGGAATGGCCACGAGCGGCTGCCGCAGGCACCACGCAAGCGCAACCTGTGCAGTGGAAACACCGTGCCGTCCAGCCACGCAACGTAGGGCCGCGGACGAAAGCAGCCTGCCTCCCTGCCCTACCGGCGAGTAGGCCATCACGGTAACGCCGTTTTGCCGGCACCAGGGCAGCAAGTCGTACTCGATGCCTCTGTGCTCCGGGTTATAGAGCACCTGGTTGGCCGCGCATTCCGTTCCACCGGGCGTGGCAAACAGTTCTTCCATGTCGTCCACGTCGAAGTTCGAAACGCCCCAGGCGCGAATTTTGCCTTCATTCAGAAGGCGCTCGAATGCTCGGACCGTTTCGTGCAGCGGATAGCGGCCGCGCCAATGTAAAAGATAAAGATCGATCGCTTCAGTGCGAAGTCGTTTGAGGCTCGCCTCGCACGCGCGCACGGTTCCGTCTAAAGAGGCATTCGATGGCAACACCTTGGTGACGAGATATGCGCGATCGCGCTGGCCACCGATGGCTTCGCCCACCAGGCTCTCAGAACGGCCTGAACCGTACATTTCAGCGGTGTCGACCAGCGTCAGGCCGCATTCAATGCCACGGCGAAGAGTTGCGATTTCAGATGCTCGACTGGAGTTGGAATCGCCAATGTTCCATGTCCCCTGCCCCAGCACCGGAACCGTCCGGCCTGCCATTTCAACGGTCTTCATTCGAGAAAGAACCTCAAACATTCGTCAGAGCGAATCGGCCATCTTTTATTGAACCAGGCTTTCAAAATGGCAATCGATAATCAGACTCGGCAAATCAATGAGAAGCTTGTGAGCTTGTTTGGTTGCTTTCGACTTTACCGGTACCCGTTGCACCATCCAGGAAGCTCAAGGGCCGAAAGATGCAATCAAATTCCGTGGCCGATACTTTGTCGGCTCCGTGATAGCCCACGGGTTGAATTTGCGCAGGTGCAAAGCCAAGAGAAAACATAGTATCCAACGCTTCTTGAAACTGCCACTGTCCGTCGTAAATGCGAATAACAGGAAGCTCCAGCATGATCCCATACAGTTTCGGAAGGGTCTTCGCGCTACCTTCCAGCACCTGTTTTTCGTAGCCCTGGGTGTCGACTTTTAAAAAAATTCTGCCCGTCATTCCTGATGCGACTTCATCGATTGTGCAGACGGGAACTTCTTCAATGTGATCCGTGGCCACACGGTCGTCGTGAAGTTGCGCCGTTTCCGCGAGCCCCAGGATGGAGCTATAAACCGACAATTTAGAAACATGCAGTTGAGCCGTTCCAGCGGTTGCACCAACCGCGCAACGATGCGCTTCCCAATTGCCATCTGCCGCCGCTTTTTTTGAAAGGACTTCGAACTCGGCTCCAATCGGTTCAAACGATACGATCCGGCCTCGATATCCATCAGCACGCAGGGCATCGCCAAACTGGCCCAGGTTCGCTCCAACGTCAATGACCACGTCGATTTTGCGATCCTGGATGAAGTCCACCAAATCTATCACTCTGCGACGTCCGAGATGGAGTACCCCCATTCGCTTGTAGACTGCGCGTGGAATGCGAATCACTGTCAGTGCCCTCTTTGGCTTTGCCGAATTTTATTTCACGATGAAAATCACATGGGCGATGCACATGCCTGTCACATGAAAGAGAAGTATAGGATATTGAGCCGAAAAGAAGTTTCTACCCTGGTTTAGGACAACGCGGTGGAATCGAACCGGCACATTAACGTCCCGCTATACTGTCTCCATGCAGTCTGTAACCATTGTCGCCACAGTCCTCAACGAAGTCGGAGACATTGAGCGGTTGGTGACGAGTCTGCTGGCGCAGGAGCCTCCCGCAAACGAAGTGATCGTCGTTGACGGGGGTTCCACCGACGGAACATGGGAGCGGCTTGTCGCATTGCAGGCGAGGGATGAGCGGCTGGCGCCTATTCGCGATGAGAGCTGCAACCTTAAAAACTCTCCGGGGCCCATTGCGCGAGGCCGGAATGTCGCCATCAGGGCGGCAAAATCGGATGTGATTGCGTGCGCCGACGCTGGATGCCGGTATGCTCCTGACTGGCTTGGAAATCTGGTCGCCCCGCTGCTGAGCGGCAAAGCTGAGTACGCTCTGGGCGGTTCGTGCGTCGACGCGGAAATTTGTACTGTGTGGGATGTGGCGGCCGCGCCGTTCTTCGGAATCCGGCTTGCTGCTGACGCGCCGATCAAATCGTGCACAGCGCGGTCCATGGCATTCACCAGAAGCTTTTGGGAAAAGATCGGCGGATTTCCCGAACACGTGCTCTTAGGCGAAGACACCTTGTTTGATCTTGAGGCGCGGAAACAGACGACGCCCGCATTTATTTCCAAAGCGAAAGCGCTCTATGCTCCGCAGTTCACGTTGCAAACTGCGATTGAGAAGATGGGACGATACGCTGCCTGCGACGGTCAGGCGCGAGTGCGCTGGTCGCGCTTGGTCCGCAATGCCGAGCGATGCATTGTTGAGCTAGCAGCGTTGGCTCTACTGCCATGGAGCGTTATTCCTTTGTTGGCCGTTCTGGTATTTGAGCTGTGGGTTGCGTTTCGTTTCGATTGGAAAGACCTGGTCCGATATGGGTTGGGAGCTATTACGGCGCGATTTATTTTTTCCCTAGCATTGCCCTGGATCGTGACCACGAATCACATTCGCGGGCTGTTCTCAACCAAGCCCCTGATCAATCCGCAAAACGAGATAGCTACCGTGGAAAAAGGCAGCACACGGATCTGATTCGCGGTGATCTTGCAGCGGCTACTTTCGCCCTTCGCGTTTTTGCGCGATGGCAAGCCCGCGGGGTGTGGGCAGCAGCACCACTGAGATAAGCCCTTCGGCTTCGAGTCGAAGCGCCGATTCCCTGACGATGCCAGGATGTGAACTTGCGTCGTGCATCAGAATCAGACCCGTCGAGCTGATTTTGGGCAGGTATTGGCGTACTTCCTGCTCGCGCACTTCAAGATCACTATCGCTAAAGAACAGGTCGATCTGGCCGGAGGTTTCCAAGTCGAGGCTTGAAACATTGCGCAGGTCGATCCAATCACCCAGGCCGGATGCGGCAATCTTTTCCTGAGCTTTGGCAAAGACTACCGGGTCGAGTTCGCAACTCACAATGCGCCCGAATCCATTTTCGCGCAAACCCTCCGCCATCCACACTGTGCTGACACCGAGGAACGCCCCGGTCTCAACGATCAGGTTAGGCTTGAGCGTGGTAACCAGCGTGCGAAGGAATTCCAGAACCTCCGCTTCCGCAGTCATCGAGTCGTACATGTGCCAACGGCTTGGATTGGGGCATTCCAGAGTGGCACGGTGGTATTCGGGCAGCAGAGCACCCTTGGCACGTTCTGCCTGCAGCATGATCTTGTGTTCCTGCTTCAATTTCTTGCCAAAAATACCCATGATGCAACCCCGTGACAACTTCGGATGAGAGCTTTTCAGCAATTATAGTTTGGCCGTGCGTAGACCGCCGGTGCAGCTATTCTTTGACCACTGTTCACTGTCTCTGTGGAACCAGGTAGTAGTAGATTGCGAAGTAGTGCGCGATGCTGCCGGCAAGAACGAACATGTGCCAGGCGGCGTGGAAGTAGCGAATGCGATCGAAGGCGAAGAACACGATTCCCAGCGTGTAAGCCAATCCACCCGCTCCAAGCCACGCCAGGCAATGCCAGCCGACCGCTCCCACCAACGGTCTGGCCACGAAGACAATGAGCCAGCCCTGAAAGAGGTAGACCAACGCGGACAATACCGCCGGCCAACCGCGTCGAAAGCGATCAATAGCTATGCTCTTTGAAACCACGCCTGCGGTCGCCAGGCCCCACTCAATGCCAAACACCGTCCAGCCAAGCGAGCCGCGCAATGCAATCAGCGTAAAAGGCGTGTAGGTGCCGGCGATGAGCAGATAGATGGACGAGTGATCGAGAATTTGGAAGACGTGGCGTGCCCTTGTTCGCGCCAGCGAGTGGTAGAGCGTGGAGCAGAGATAAACCAGGATCAGCGTACCGGCAAATACGGAGCAGGCCGTAATCTGCAGCGCCGAACCGCGCGTCGAAGCGACGATGAGGAACGCCGCTCCGACAACAGCAAGCGCTGCGCCAACACCGTGCGTAATGGCGTTGGCAAGAATGTCGCCTAAATATTCGCGCTCAGGCACGCCTCGATCATAGTCCCGGCGCCAGCGCTCCCTTTGTGAGCCGCCGACCATAAAGTCCGACCTGAAGCCGTCCCCTTTGTGCCAACGAGCAGAAATCTTCTCCGAAATAGTTCTTGACATTCAGTGCTCTATTTTATAGAGTTCTCTACGTAGCGGCATTCGGAGATCTTTCCGAAGACGCCCAATGGAGGAAGAAATGCCTGAAAACGCGAATGAAATGGAACTCAAGGACAGACTCAAACTGATTGAAAATATGCTGGCAGCAGGTAGGCGCAAAACTGAGAACTGGGGATGGACGTTTGTCCTGTGGGGCGTGGCCTACTACGTGGCCATCATCTGGTCGGCCCGGGGAAATTCCGGCGTGGCATGGTCCGTGACTATGGTTGCTGCAGGACTGCTCACGGCCGCAATCGCGGCGCGCAGAAAAAGCCACGAACCGGATACCACTATTGGCCGGGCGATCGCTTCTATCTGGATTTCTCTTGGCATTTCAATGTACCTGCTCTTCATGGCGATGGGCTTTACCCACAGAATCGAAGTCCACGTTTGGGTGGCCATCATCGGAACCATGCTCGGAATGGCCAACGCTACTTCCGGAATGATCCTCAAATGGAAGGTCCAGCTTGCATGCGCCATGGTGTGGTGGGCTGCGGCCATTGCCGCCTGCTTTGGCGACGCGAATCAGAGTACGATCGTGCTTCTGATCGCTATCTTCTTCTGCCAGATTGTCTTTGGGATTTACGCCATGATTCGAGGATCGAAGCGGCAGCGCGAGGCCGTCCATGCCTGACCTGCCGGAGTTGAATCCAGTGGTGCATGGCAAGCTTCGACTGGCGCTGCTCTCGCTGCTGGCAGGCGTAGAGCAGGCCGACTTTACCTGGCTGCGCGACAAAACCGGCTCGACCGACGGCAACCTGGGCGCACAGTTGTTGAAGCTGGAAGAAGCGGGGTACGTCGCGGTCGAAAAAAAATTTGTGCAGCGCAAACCGCAGTCAATTTACCGCATGACTGAGCCGGGTCGCGCAGCGCTGGGCGAATACGTGCAGGCTCTCAGGCAATTGCTAGGCGGCGCTATCTAGCGCGGTTCAGCGACACTTGCCGGAGCAGCTTCAAGGCTGGCGCGCACGCGCTGCATGATACCCAAGTAATACGCCAGGTTGTGAATGGAATTCAGCGTGGCCGAAAGTCCTTCGCCAGCCTGCATCAGATGGCGAAGATAAGCGCGCGAGTAGCGGCGGCACACCGGACAATTGCAATTCGGGTCAGGCGCATTCTGATCCTCTGCATACTGTTTGTTCTTGATATTGATGCGCCCTTCGCTGGTAAACAGCAGCGCATGGCGCGCCGCGCGTGTAGGCAGCACGCAGTCCATCATGTCCACGCCCATGCGCGCGTACTGCTCAATCTCATCCGGATAACCTACACCCATCACGTAGCGCGGCTTGTCTTTGGGCAGCAGCGGTAGAACTTCAGCAATCATTTCAAGCGTGAGTTCGCGCGGCTCGCCTACGCTGAGGCCGCCAATTGCGTAGCCATCAAAATCCATCTCCACAAGCCGTTCGGCGCACTCGCGGCGCAGATCGGTATACATGCCTCCCTGCACAATGCCGAACAAACTTTGCGCGCGGCCCGGGAATTCGTTGCGCCACGGAACCTCATCGCGATGTGCGCGGTGGTGGTCGAGCGACCTGCGCGCCCACGCCAAGGTGAGGCGAAGGCTCTCTTCAGCGCGGCTGCGCTCGGCTGGATACTCCGTGCACTCATCAAAGGCCATCGCAATATCTGCGCCCAGCGCGATCTGCACGTCGATGGAGTGTTCAGGCGTGAAGAAGTGACTACTGCCGTCGAGATGCGAGCGGAAGCGAACGCCGTCATCCGTGACCTTGCGCAGTTCACTAAGTGAAAACACCTGAAAGCCGCCGGAGTCAGTAAGCATTGCGTGCGGCCAGCTGATGAATTGGTGCAACCCGCCAAGGCGGCGAATAATTTCGTGGCCGGGCCTCAGATAGAGATGGTAGGTATTGCCTAGAATGATCTGAGCGCCCAGAGACTCGAGCGCGTCCTGGGGAACGGATTTTACAGTTCCCTGCGTGCCCACGGGCATGAATACCGGCGATTCAACAGTCTTATGCGGCAGCGCAATTCGCCCGCGTCTTCCGCCCGCCTGAGACTCCGCGATAATTTCAAAACGAGCGCTCACCAGTTGATTCTATCGGCTAGCCCGCCGCTATTTACCTGCGCCAAGCCGCACCAAAAATCCGAAGCGAGCAACTCGTGGCTGGCCGAGAGTTGTGCTGGGCGTTTTGGACACTTCAATTGCGCGGTCAAATAAGTTTTCTCCGGCAGCGAATAGTTCAACCCGCTTGCCCAGATCGTGCGCTCCGTACACATCGAGCTGAAAGAAACCGTGCAGCAAAAACGCGTTAGCGTCATCGTCAAACTGGCGGCCACTTAAGCGGCTCTGCAGGCTCAACAACCCCAGCTTGGGCTGCGAGGCGCGCAGATTGAGGGTGGCCATGTTGTGCGCGACCTCAGGAATCCAGTTGCCCAGATCGAGCGACCCGCGCGAAACCGTAGCGTTTGCGTACTGGTAACCGCCATCGGCGTGCAGCCACGACCGCAGTGCCGTTTCGAAATCTATTGCTACGCCGCGGCTTTCAATCTGGCCAAGGTTCTCGCGCAGCAACAGAATCGGCGACGAATTTGGATTGGTGGTGACCGCGACAATGGGCCGGTTGACCTGCGTTAGAAAATAGCTGGCGCGCACCGTGCCCCAACTCCACTGCGTCGCTACGCCGGTCTCCCAGCCAGTAGCACGCTCGCTAAGCAGGCTGCCGTTCGGCTTGGTGAGTTTGCTGCCTACCTGCGTTGAGCGGTACAGTTCGCTCGGCGTGGGCGCGCGAAATGCGCGAAAGCCCGAGGACGAAATTGCCCAGTGCTCTGAGATTTTCCTTGAGACGCCAAGCCGCGGATCGAAAATGCGTTCGTCAATCTGCGGCGGCTGCGTTGAGTTGGGTATCCATGTTGTTCCGTTCCAATTCACCTGGTGCCCGTCGTAGTTTTGGAACCAGTCCATGCGGCCCGACGCGGTTACAGTCCAGGCGTTATGCACCCACAATGCTTCAGCCCATGCTGCCGAGTCCCGCTGGTGATCGTGCAGATTGGTAAGCGCTGCGGTCGCGCCGAATGTCTGCTCGCGGTCCCAGATGCGCAAATCGTGCACCTCTGCACCGCCAATCACGAAGAATCCCGCTCCGAGCGGCTGGTTCCAGTGCACGGCTGCGCCCAGTTCGTTGTCGGGAACAAAAGTAAAACGAGTCGGTGTTTCGCCGCATCGGAATGTGCATTGCGGATTCGCCGCATTGGGCGTGTTGGTTACGTTTGAGAACGTCTGCCGATATCGCTCATCTGAACCGTAGACGCGCGCAGTCAGCGATCCCGAGTGCGGCCCTTGCCAATCGCCTCCTGCAGCATAGCGCACCAGGCGCGTCGCATTGATCTGGTAGGGCGTACCGTTATGGCGTGACTCGTTGAATCCGCTGGCGCGCAGAAACAGGCGAAGCGGCCCTTGATCGTGTTCGCCCAACAGCAGCGCATTCTGGCTGTGCACTTTGCTTGCCATGTCAATGGGGCCACTCTGCGCGGGCGCCTGCTGAACGTAACCGTTTGTGCCGATCATGCCCGCGGCGCCCAACACTCCCCACGGCCCGAACTTGTCTTGCGCCAGCGCGTTCGTGTCGTAGGTTCCCTCGCCGCCGTAAAGGGACCGAAGCTCTCCGCCTGCTGCTGTCGGGCGCACGGGAATCACGTTGACCACGCCGCCGATGGCACTGGAGCCATACAGATCACTCGCGCCGCCGCGAACAAGTTCCACGCTTTCAATTGCGAGTTCCGGCTGCTCCTGCCAGTGAATCCAGCCGCCAACCGGATCGTTGAGCGGCACATCGTCTTGCGTAAGCAACGTGCGGCTTGCAGAGGTGGAACCCAGCCCGCGCAGGCTGATGCCCTGCGACGTTGGATTGGCCACCAGCGAACTGGAGCGCCGAAAAAGTTCGAGTCCTGGAATCTGGCGAATCTTGCCATCGAGCGTAACTGTGGCAGCGGAGTTGAGAGTCTGCTGTGTCAGCAATCGCGTGGTGACCGGGCTCTCCAGCGCTCCCAGCGGCGTGCGGTAGGCGGTAACGGTAACAGTGGTCACAGGAGCTGGCGCTGTTGCAGGCAGCGCCGATGGCGGATTTCCCGCAGGCGAAGCGGAACCTGCAGCCTGGCCGCTAAGGCTCGTTGCCACCAACAGCATCGGTGCCAGCGCCAGCACGCCAGTGCTCACTTCGAATTTGAACCACTGCTTCAGTGTCATTGTCGGGGACGGGGAAAAGGCTCTCAAGTAATTGTGACACGGTACGCGCCGAACGTGGGTCCGTTACACCAGGCGCGATCTCGTTAAGCGGGACGAGAACGAAGGCGCGCGCGGCCAAACGGGGATGAGGAATTTCCAGCGTGGCTCCGCCCACAACGAAATCGCCGTAGAGAAGAATGTCCAGATCGAGCGTGCGCGGGCCGTTCTGCATATTAAGGACACGATTTCTGCCGAAGTCCTTTTCGATAAGGAGTAAGGCGCCTAGCAATTCAAATGGCGTTAGATCGGTTTCGAGTGCGGCCACTGCATTAAAGAAGCGTGGCTGATCGTCAAAACCCACGGGAGCAGTGGAGTAAAGCGAAGAACGGGCACTTACACGGCCCAATTCTTCAAGCCGTGAAGCTGCCGCCGCCAGAGTGGCATCTGGCGGACCGGCGCTGCTGGGCAAATTCGCGCCCATTCCGATGTAGGCGGTGCGCACCTGTTCAGGTTAACGCGGTTCGCGCCGGCCGCGCTGTGCACAACCGCTAGTCCTCACGCAATGCCTGCATGGGCTCAATGGTTGCGGCTCTTCGCGCCGGCAGCAGGCCCGCGGTTATGCCAATGATCGAGAGCAGGAAAACGACAGCAACATATGTCCACGCATCCAGCGGACGCACATCGTAAAGGAAGCTCGTCACCATGCGTCCTGCAGCAGCGGAAAGGGCGACGCCCGCGCAGAGGCCGGTTGCGACCAGCATGCCGCATTGGCGCAGAACCAATCCCGCTACGGATTGACGCGTTGCTCCCAGCGCCATACGCACGCCGATCTCGTGGCGGCGGTAGCTTACGAGCTGCGACAAGATTCCGTACAAGCCGGCAATCACCATCATGACGGCGAGACCCGCAAAGCTACCGACAAGATACAAACCGAGACGCTGATTGAAAGTGTTCTTCTCGACCACTTCCTGCATGGTCTGAAAATTGTCGAGCGCAAATCCAGGCGCATCTTTGCGAAATACGGAACGGACTTCAGCCATAACTGGAATATAGCCGCGCGTCTTCACCACAAAATTAACTGCGGTAGCTAAAAGCGCCTGGTAGAACAGCGATGTGGTGGGAATCTGCTGCTGCGGCAGCATCACGAGTGGCTGCACCTGTGCGCCAACATTCGTATCCACCTGGTCTGCCAGCACACCCACAATCGCGTAGGGTTTGATCATGCCCGTGTCTTTGCCACCGAGGTTGATCTGCTTGCCGAGCGGGTCCTGCTTTGCGAAATATTGCTTGACGAATGCCTCGTTCACAACCGTAACAAATGGAGTTGATAGCACATCGCCATCATCGATCATGCGGCCGCGTACCAGCGGTGTACCCATAGTGCGCGCGTATTCGCCGCTAACAGCGCTCACCCTCGCCCGGTTGGGATTAGGTGTCTGATGCGGTTGTCCCACGACATCGAACGAACTCCTGAGATCCATACCGGAGAGTGGCGGACTGGTCGCCATGGCCGCGCTTTCAACTCCCGGCAAATGGCGAATGCGATCGAGCACGGGCTGGTAGATAAGTATCGCCATCGAGCTCTTTGCATGTTCGGTATCTTCTGAGACAGCCAGGTTTGAAAAGCCGGCAGCGTCGGCAGGCATGGCGGCAAACGTTGTCAGGTGTTCCGCATTGAAACCCATATTCGACTTTTCAAGATTCCAAAGCGTGTGAAACAGAAGACCCGTTCCCACCAGCAACACGGTCGAAAGCGCGACCTCACCGGCAGTCAGCAACGCGGTCAGCTTTCCGCTCACCGAGCGCGCACCAATGCCGCGCGAGGCCGATTGCAGCGCCGCCTGGGGATTGGAACGCGCCACCAGCACGGCTGGCAGAAGCGAAGAAATCGCCGTGGTAGCAATTGCAATCGCTGCCAGCACCAACACCACCGACCAGTGAATCGCAATCGAGTCGGCGCTGGGAATAGTTCCCGCAGGCAGCTTCTTTACCGCGACCATGGCGAGTTCGGCGAACACAACGCCCGCCCCGCACCCAAGCAGGCTCAGCGTGAGCCCTTCGCAAAGTACCTGCCTGAAGAGGCGTGAACGACCGGCACCGAGCGCGGAACGAACAGCAAATTCCTGCCGACGGCCAAGGCAGCGGGCGATCAGCAGGTTCGACACGTTGGCGCAGGCAATCAACAGCACCAGGCCAAGCGCCGCAAACAGCCCATAAAGTACCGGGCGCACCGGACCGGTGAGCACCTGCTGATACGGAATGGCCTGAAACGCGACCGCGTCGTGATGGCCATCTTTTGGAATGTGCGCGGCAATGGCATTGAGTTCCTGCTGGGCTTGCGCCAGATTCGCGTCGGGGTTCAGCTTACCCACAATGTTGAAGAAGCTGTAACCTCGATCCTTTAGCATTTCAGCCGTGGGCTGCAGCGGCAACCAAACGCCGCTGCCAAGATCGGGCCCGATGGAATCAGGAAAGTGAAAACTCCTCGGCATCACGCCGACAATAGTGTGCGGCTTGCCTGAAATGTTGACCACCTGCCCTACGATCGCTGGGTTGGCGTGGAAACTCCCGCGCCAGGCTCCTTCTGACAGCATCACCACCGGCGGTCCGTTCGGCTCGCCTTCAGCGTCGGTAAAGGTGCGTCCCAGCAGTGGCTGCCCACCCAGCAATGCAAATAAATTTGTCGTCACGCGCGGCGCAACCACGCTTTGCGACCCGTCAGGTGCTTCCAGCACGGCTATGTCTTCGGAGTATCCGGCCGAGCCCGCCAGCAGTTTTGCCTGCGTGTGCACATCCCGATAATTCAGCCACGACGTCGATCCAAAGCTGGGCTTATCACTCGGCGGCCCGATGTAGATCAAGCGGTTCGCGTCCGCATAGGGCAAGGGACGCAACAACACACTTTCAATCACCGTGAAAATGGCCGTATTGGCTCCGATGCCGAGCGCGAGAATAAGCACGGCAAGAAGCGAGAGCCCGGGAGACTTGCGAAGTTGGCGCAGCGCGAAACGGAGATCCGATAACAAAGTCGGCATAAAAGCCTCCGGTGGCAATGGTGAATGCTTATCACTCTTCTGAACGGCAACAAGCAGCATTGCCCGCGAACACGGATGCTGTGATGCAAGTGTAAAGAAGTGCTACGGAGTAAGTACGCACACAATTCAAAGGAAGTTCAGTGATCGGCGCAATCCGTTTTCGTGCGCGCCGTCGCGGATGGCTTTCTGCAAATTCTGGTAGCATCCTTGTTTGGAGAAACTTCAGGTCGGAGAGTCTATCGGATGGACGCATTAAATGGTGCAGGGCTTGGCGCCCGCCGCAACGAAGATATCGCGCTCGATTTGTTCAAGTACGTCGCCGCCACCGCGGGTGTAGGCAAGGCCGGTACACCCTCGACCGGGTTTGTGGGGTCGGCCGCGCCCAAGCCAGATGAGCACGTGACCCAGTTGCTTGAGCTTTATGGCCGCTGCCTGCGGGCCGTGGAAGGCAAACAGGGGTAGCAAGATCGCGAGCCTACCTACTTTACGAGTAGCAGTTGCGGGCGCAGGCGCGTTCGGACGCAATCACCTGCGCGTGTACCGCGAGCTGGAGTCTGCAGGGCTTGGCGTTGCCCTGGTGGCAGCTGTTGAACCTGATGAGGAACGGGCCGCCGACGCCGCCGCCAAATACAGCATTCCTGTCTTCCCAAGCGTCGAAAATCTACTTGCCTCCGATCTGAAGCTGGATGCGGCTTCTGTGGCGGTACCCACTGTGCATCATTGTGCTGTCGCGTCGGAGTTGCTCGCCGCCGGGCTCGACCTGCTGATTGAAAAGCCGCTGGCCGCAAGTCTGAGCGACGCTGACGACTTGATTGCGCTGGCCGAAACACACCATCGAATCATTCAGCCGGGCCACCTTGAGCGCTTCAACCCTGCCGTTGTGGCCGTGGAACCGAAGCTGCGCCGCCCCATGTTTTTTGAGTCGCATCGGTTGAGTTTATTTACACCGCGCGCGCTCGACGTGGATGTCGTTCTTGACCTGATGATTCACGATCTCGACATCGTGCTCACATTTGCCCGCTCGCCGGTGCGCGAAGTACGCGCGGTTGGTCTGCCGATTGTTTCTCCAAAGGTAGACATCGCCAATGTGCGGGTTGAGTTTGAATCGGGCTGCGTCGCCAACTTTACCGCGTCTCGCGTTTCTACTGAGACGGTGCGCAAGCTGCGCTTCTTTGAGCCGCGGCAGTATGTGTCCATCGACTACGCACGGCGCGATCTGCTCGTTATCGGCATCGACGCCAGCATCCCGCCTGAAATTGCCGCAGCCATTGCCGCACACAAACTGGATGCTGCTGCTCTTGCCAAGCTCGCTGCTGCAGCAACTGCCGCCGGTGGTCCCGCGCCGGGATTGAGCTTTAAGAAACCCGAGGTCGCAAGCGGTGAACCACTGCGCCTCGAGCTCGAATCATTTCTTGATGCGGTGCGTAA
>Ga0265339_10000194_pt1 | contig 50375 bp, 36 predicted proteins | sample 4CB219metaG_FD_202085 | JGI IMG/M metagenome (GOLD analysis project Ga0265339, IMG submission 202085) | Rhizosphere microbial communities from Carex aquatilis grown in University of Washington, Seatle, WA, United States - 4-CB2-19 metaG | ecosystem: Host-associated > Plants > Roots >... | reverse complement strand
CTTCTGATTCCCGACATCGCCTTTGCCCTAATGCGCTCGGTGAGCATTCTCGAGCTGTGCCTGCTGGCCTTTCTCTGCCTCTGCATGAATGCGCTGGGAATTTCAGCACGCGATGTGACCTTCGGGATTGCATTGGGTTTTGGATTGTTGTCGACCAATGACTTTATTCTGGCTTCATTCTGGTCGCGGAATACTTCGTTGACCTCACCGATTCAGTTCTTCAATGAAGCGCTGATTTTGGCCACGCTTGGGATCTGGGTTGTGTATTGTGCTCTTCCCGAGCCGGCCCGCAAGCCCGTGGTTTTGGCAGCGAACTCAACGATCTATCGCTGGAACGAGATTGCCGCTGCGCTGGGTCACGGGACCAAGGTGGCCGTACCGCAGCCTGCTAACAGCTTCTTCCTGACGGACGTGGAGAAGGTTGTGGACAAGGTGCTGACGCGAACCAATATGCAAGGCAGCGAATCGAAGTCCTAAGCGGATCAGAGAATCTCTAATGCGAAAAGCCGGTCCTTAGGACCGGCTTTTCTGCGTCAGCGGAATGCAGGCACGAAAAAGGCCACGGAAATCCGCGGCCTTTTTATTTGCTGCAAAAGTTGAGACTACTCAGTGGCGATCGGCTCGATGGAGGCGAAGCGCCCACGGTTGCCGTGGTCAGAGAACTTCACGCGCCCGCTGACTTTGGCGAAGAGGGTGTCGTCGGAGCCGCGGCCGACATTGGTGCCGGGCTTAATCTTTGTGCCGCGCTGGCGCATGATGATCGAGCCGCCAGTCACGAGTTCGCCGCCAAAGGCCTTTACGCCCAGGCGCTGTGCATTTGAATCGCGTCCGTTTGTGGAGCTGCCTCCACCCTTTTTATGTGCCATTGCAGAATCCCCTTCTAAAGTCTTTGGTTCCGCGCCTACTTGGCTGCGGTGTAGGTGACGCCATCGGCTTCGATCGCCTTGATGCGCACCTCGGTAAAGTTCTGGCGGTGCCCTTGCATTTTCTTGTACTGCTTCTTCCGCTTGAGGTGGAAGACCAGGATTTTTGCTGCGCGGCCTTCGCCGAGCACTTCTGCAGTGACCTTGGCCGTGGACGGCTTCGTCACGGTTCCAGGTTCGCCGGAGACGGCGAGAACGTCGCTGAATTCGACGGTCTGGTTCGCTGACGGGACGCTTTCGATCTTGACAACGTCGCCGGGAGCCACCCGGTACTGTTTACCACCGGTACGAATGACAGCGTACATAAATCCTCCAGAGCAGACACGCCGATGCGCGCGCTCAATCAATCCTAAAGTAGCTCGGGCGGAAACTTCTGCGCTACGGCTCACTCAAGCCCCTTAATTCTTTGGGCGAGCTGTTGGCACCGCATGCAACAGGCAGGAATCGCCAAACTAAGGTAGTTTACCTGTTTTGGCGGGTAAGGTCAATCGGGAGAGAACCCGGGGCGAGGCCTGACTCAAGCCCTGAGTGAAGCCACATGGAAGAGGATGGCGAAATAGTGAGCGATGCTGCCGGCAAGCACAAAAACGTGCCAGATCGCGTGGAAGTAGCGAAACCGGTCGAGGGCGAAGAAGAGTACGCCGAGGGAATACGCGAGGCCGCCTGCGATGACCCAACTCATGCCTTTCCAGCCGATTGCGAGCGCAAGGGGCCGCACCGCCAAGACTATGAACCATCCCTGAAGCAGATAAATGATGGCCGAGGCGACGGCGAACCGGCCGATGGCCAGGCACTTGAAGACAACGCCCGCGATGGCGGTCGCCCACACGATCGCGAAAAGAACCCAGCCGACCGGCCCGCGCAGTGTGACCAGAGTGAACGGAGTGTAGGTGCCGGCGATGAGGAGGTAGATCGCCGAGTGATCGAAAATCTGAAAGACATGGCGCGCTCGCGTGCGGACCAGGGAGTGATAGAGCGTGGAAAAGACATAGACCAGAATGAGAGTAGCGGCGAAGATGGAGCAGCTCACGATTTGCCAAACGCTTCCGCGGGCTGCAACCACAATGAGGTAGACCGAGCCGCCGATGGCCAACGCCGCACCGACTCCGTGGGTGATGGAGTTGGCGAGGATGTCGCCGAGCGGATAGGGATGATCCATACAGCTCATGATAGAGCTGCCGGAGTACGCTGGTGCTCCCGAGTTGCGCGCTAGCTTGCCACCACGGCAGTCGGTTTCTCGCCGCGCGTGTCCGCCTCATTCAATTCAATGTTGATGGTCTGTGTCTCCCCCGGCATGAGCGCAACGTAGTTGTCAGAGTAGATGGCGGGAAGAATGCGGTCGCCCGATTTGTCACGAACCGCTTTAACCCGCACCATGAGTGCCGGCCACGTGGCGAGATTGTGGAGGTGCGTCGTGAGCCGCCATTGATCGCCGTTGCGCTCTGCGATTGTTTCCGCATGAATATGGGGCGCGGGCAATTCACGAATCGCGCGCAGATCGCCTTCCTGCAGTCCGCGCAGGTAGAAGTTCGATGAGATGGTTTCAGAGCCGCGCGAGAGCGTCAGTCGCAGGAAATGGACGGGACTCAATTCGGCCGGATATTCCATCGGAATGCACGGCGAATTGCTGTCTTCGCGGCTGTCGAGGGTCGCGGTCTTCAGGCCCTTGCTGGTTCCATCGATATTCAGGATTTCGACTTTTGCGAGGAGCCCTTTCACATTGCCCGCGCTATAGTTCACTACTTCAATCGTCTCGTTGGCGCGATTCCATTGAATATGCAGCGGCTCGGAACCCTTTTTGCATCCGTAATAGGCTGCTGTCGGTTCGAAGAAATAGTCGTAGGTTTGCCAGACAAACGAGGGCCAGCAGGAGTGGCTCATCCACAGCAGCGTGCCCATGCGGTAATGGCTTTGCGCTTCAAAGATGGCGCGGTAGGTCTCATAGTTCACAAATTGCGCGAGCTTGACCCATTCTTCCGCGTTGGTGGCTCCACCATATTGGTTTTCGACGATGGAACGGAAACCTTCGCCGCCTTGCGCTCCATGCAGGCAGAAGTCGTGCAAACCCCAATCGAGCCCCTGCGGCCAGAGCGCGTCTTGCGGCATCATTAGGCGAACGCTTTCAATCGGGGGAATATTGGGCGCACCGATCTCGCTATGCAGTTTCGAGTCCGCGTTTGCGAAATAGGAACCGAGTGGCATCGCCTGATACGGGCCGTGCCCGCTGACGACATTGTCCGCCGAGCTGGGGATGTAATGCAGATCGGGATGCAGTTCGCCAACGATCTGGCGGATGCCTGCTTCGAGTGGTGGCGGCGGAAATCCTTCGTTACGTCCGCAATAGATACCGATGGAAGCGTGATTGCGAATGCGCAGGATGAAGTCCTTCACATTGCTGAGGAAGAGTGCGTTGTCATCAGGCTCCGGCCCATCCCACGGATTGGCGAGCCAGAAGTCGTGCCAGACCATGACACCATGGCGATCGCACGCTTCGTACAGCGCCTCATCCCCGATCTGGCCGACCCAGTTGCGGATCATGGTGAAGTTCATTTCACGGTGATAGCGAACCGCGGCGTCATACTCGCGCGCGCGATAGCGCAGCATGGATTCGCCGAAGCCCCAGTTGCCGCCGCGAGCAACGAAACGTCTGCCATTTACCCAGATTCGAAGCGCGTCGCCGTCTTCGCTGTAGGTCATCTGGCGAAGTCCGGTCCTAAAAGATTTGGTGGCTACTGTTTTTCCGCCTGCTTCAATGGACAACTCGACGTCGTAGAGATTCGGGTCGCCGTAACCAACCGGCCACCAGAGTTTCGGATTCTTGAGGTGGAGTACGGGTTGGGATGCAGGATCGAGCTTGATCTTCCTTCTCTCACCTGCGGCCAGTTGAACGCGCTGTTCGAATTGCACGTCGCCCAGTTGTCCGCGGAGAACTCCAGAAAATGGGCGTGAACCGTGATTGACTAAATCCACTTCGATGGTGACATCCGCAGTCGAGATGTCGGGTAGCGGAAGCCTGGTGGAGACAAAGGGGTCTTCGATGGTGATTTCATTCGTGACGGTGAGAAAGACGTCGCCCCAGATGCCGGTGTTGCGGCCGCGAATGGTAGGGATCCAATCCCATCCGATGGAAGCGTGATAGGTGGGATTGTCGGCGCCGAGTGCTCCGCCATTTTTGCCAACATTCTCAAGCGTCTTTTGCTTGGCGCTTCCGGGCGTCGCATTTTTCTCAATGCGCACTGCGAGGGCATTGGGTTTGCCTGCAACCAGCTTGCTCGTAACATCGAACTGTCCGCGAATGAAGCCGCCTTCGATGCGCCCGAGTTTCTCGCCATTCAGATAAACGTCGGCCTTCCAGTTGATTCCGTCGAAGTTGAGCCACGCTGCATGATCGGGCAAAACGGCTGGTGCGGTAAATTCCGTCCGATACCAGAAGTCGGAATGAAAATAGGAATCGGAGATATGAAGCTGATTTTGGCCGAAGTTCGGATCGGGAACTGCACCGGCGTTCAAATACGAAGCGAGAACGGTGCCGGGTACGGTCGCGACCAACCACGCGGAGTCCACGAAGCCAGATTTGGAGAGCGCTTCGCCTGCGTCCTCCACTAGATTGGAACGCTGCAGTCGCCAGGCGCCACCTGCCAGGTTGAGACGGCCATCTGCGCCGGGCTGTGCGGCGGGTTTCGGACGAGCGATGAAACCGCCGCGGCCGTACACTTCGATCTCGCTCAGTATGTAACCGTGCGGCGAAGATGGACGAGTCATCAGGACGCGCACATAGCGGCCGCGAGCGGGCTGCGCAAGGTGGACGTCGTCGACGGCTTCAGTGCTTGAAGAAAGTCGATGCAGGTCGTGCCATTTCTGGGCGTCATCCGAAACTTGTATTGAACCCTCGGCTGCGCGTGCAATCCAGAAGAGCTTGACGCGGTCGAATTCGAATCGAGCGCGGAGGTCGACGTAGACCCACTCTTCGTCCATGCCGGCGCTCATCCACGCGCTGGTGAAACTGTAGGGGCCGCCGACCTGGACGCGTTGGGCACCATTAAAAAATGCCACCTCGGCAATTCGCCATATCGGCTCAAACGAGAGCCGGGTCTCCCGTTCAAAATCACATTCCACTCGATAGAATCGGCTGTGGCTGACAGCGTTCAGCGAGATGAGCGGCGCATAGATGGGACCGGATGCCACAAGGTCGGGAGGCAAGCCTGCGGTGGATGCGGGTTCTGGCCCCGAAACATGTCCTGCTTCTTTCCACGTCCGTCCATCTTCGGAAACTGACACGGTGAAGTTCAGCGACTCGCGCGAAGACTGCTGTGGTGCAACGAGGAGGATCTGAATGCGGTCGATTTCGAGCGCGCTTTCACCACCTCCCAAATAGAAATCAATGGTGGGACGATGGCTGGTGATATCCATCGCGCTCATCGGGCTGTGATCGAGAAGCGTTTCGCGTTCTTCCTTCGGCAGCGGACCGCGCGCGCCTTCAGATACGGCCACCCATCGAGGCAATTGCGTGTCTTTGATGCCGTCGGTCACGAGTTGAGCGGTCAGGTTGTAGTCGTAGCTGCTGGAGTGAAGGGCGGGCCGATGCAGCGCGAGATTTCGATAGGTGGGAATGTCGAGCACAAGTTTCGGGCTGAAGTCCTGGGCTGGCGATCCGGGGTAGACGCCTATTCCGCGTGTGAAGGCAACGGGACCAGGAGAGGCTGGCGCCGCGCTCGGAGACTTGGCAACAGAGCCATGGTTTGCGACATCCTTGGGATCTGCCCATCCGGAGATGCCTTCGAATGCAACTGTTGCGCCCGCAACTGCGGTGGTCTTGATGAAATCTCGTCTCGATGTTGACATGCCTTGATCGTCCCCCACGTTGCTGTGGTCTATGTTTTTTCGAATACGCGTGAATTATGGGGAAGGTTTTGCTCTAGCCCCGATGCGAAGCGATTCCGTTCACATTGGAGTGAACGGACCGTTTCAATCCACGTGCAAGCATACAAGATTGCGGATGGGGGCGATGAATCACTGAAAGTGGTTTACTGGGGATCGGTTCCCGCCACGCCCAGTGCAAAATCGGCGTCTGCTGAGCTTCGGCTCATCACCGGGTGTTGATGCGCGCCGCTGGCTGTGACGCGTTGGGCCACCGCCGCGTAGATTGCACTCATCGGAGTGTAGCCCTTGCCATTTTTGAGGGCCTCAAGCAAATAGTAGGTAAAGTTGCCGTGCTTTAGTTGGGCGCTTTCCATGGATTCCTCGTTCTCCTGGCTCGCCGCAAGCACGATGCGTCCGGTGCCCTCGCTCATGCGCGCCAACATTTCTTTCGATGGCGGCTTGTCTGCCATTGAAGAACCGGGTTCGCTTTGATTGCCTTTGATGGAACCGCCGCTGTAGCAGGTGTCAAGAATGACGGCTGTGCGCAACGCATGCATGCGGGTTGCGACGGCATCTGCCAACTCAACCATGGGGTAGGCTGTGGCATACATCGCGTCCTCGTCAAATGCGCCGGAGCGGTAGACCTCAGTGTCGTACGTGACCAGGTAATTTGCACCGCCCGCAGAATCCAGGGTTCGCGGAGTTCCATGAGTGGCCACGTAAATTACGACAAGATCATTCGGCTTGGCGCGACGCGCAATCCAGTTCAGACCTTCCTTGATGTTCTTGGTCGTCGCCTGATCGTCAGTGAGCACGCGGACATTGGCAGCAGGGAAGCGGCCGATGTTTGGATCCCGCAACTCCTCGGCAATGGCGTTAGCATCCGCGGTTGTGAAGTTTAATCGGGGAATGCTGCGATCGACGAACTGGCTAATGCCAATTACGAGCGCCCATTTTTGCTGGACGGGGCCGGGTGTAACGACAGTGGCAGCAGGCGCTGGAGTTTTCGCTGTATCCGATTCAACGCTGAGGCCGCGACCGTTGGGCGTGGAGAGGACCAGCGGATTTAGCCCATCGTTCAGTGCCTCCGAGCCCACGAACCGCGCCTTCTCCATTGCGTACTTCGCCAATGCATCGTGCCCGAGGCGTTGCTCCACCAGACTTCGGTAGTACCATGCATCGCCAAGCTCGCCGCATTCTGAAACCGCATGCTTCAGTAGTTGCAGAGCATCTTCAAAGGCGCCAGTGTCACTCTGTGGAGAGATTCTCTCCAGCGCCTGAACCACGAGATCTCTGCCGGCTCCGCAGCGTGCGTCTTGCCCCGACGCGCTCGTGCAGACGATGCAGGCCAGAAGCATCAATGAACCGATTCGAGCTTGTTTGTGTTTCGTCATGGAGGGTTTACGGTTTCCGCGTTGAACGAGTTTTCATTGCTGTCAGAATCCGAGCGCTTACGCCACTGCTGGTCAACTGTTGTTGACCTGAAACGCTGAGGTCAAAGTTTGCAGCCCTCGAGGCACGTACAGCCTGGACCACAGCGTCGTCATCCATTCCCGCTTTGACCATCGCGATCACCTGTGCATTCGTGAGCGCTTTCGCGGTTTTCGCTGCGGTTCCCGCGGAAGGCTTTCCTCCCGGAGTCGCGGGGGCGATGGATTTTGGATGCCCCGCTTCTTCTTCAGCTTGCTCTCTCTGGTGTTGCGACTCTTCAAGTTCCTTGTAGTGGGAGATTGCGGTCTCAATGCGCCGTTGCGGCTCTAGGAAGTACTTTTCCGCCGGCTTCGCGTCAATCGCTTTTCCATAATTGATCGCCGCTTCATCGAGAAACTTCATCGCGGACTTCGCGTCTCCCGCGGCATAGGCCAGCGCCTCGTAGGCCACGCCGATGTCATAAAGCCGATAGGCATCTTCGACAGGCTTAGACGAGGGCGGAGCCGTCTCGAAAGTCTCAAGGGCCCGTTGCCAAAGGCCCGCTTCAGCTTGTTTGTCGCCCTCGTCGAGCGCTCCCTTGCCTTTCGCCAGGTAGACTTCAAGTGTTTCGTTTGTGTTCACGATGTGCTCGGCAATTTTGTGGACTACTTGATCGATGAGCTTCGCACGGAGTTCAGCATCCGTTGGTGGATTGAGGTCCGCGCTGTCCCCTTTGAGCCGCTTCCATGTGTCGGTCATCGCACCTTTTACGCCGTGCGACGCGCTATTCCCGGAGCTATCGAATTCTTCGTCATACTTTGCTGAGACATGATCGGAAATGAGTGTTTTTCCACCCGCGCTTTTTGCCTGGAACGCCACGCTCAGAGATCCCGTGACCCGCGTGTAGGCCTGGGTCTTCGGCGCGTTCTTGCCCATAGCCAGCGAGGGCTTCGCCGTCACCGTCGGCGGCGGATGGGCATAATCGGTAATCTGGCATGTGATCACGGTGGACGCATCGGTTTCATCTGCGCGCAGATGTGGATCGTCCTTGAGTAGTTCGGTTTCGAGCAGTGCTTCGAGATCGTGGGTGAGGTCGCTCTGGTTATCGTGTCCTGTGACCTTCACCTTGAACGTGGTTCCTGTCAGTTGAGCGAGAGCGGGCAACTTGCGCTGCAAGACTGCCTTGGTCTTTGCCGCTCCAAAATTCTGGGCGCTCACAGTCGCTGCAAGCATTCCAATGATGAAGAACGATATGAATCGTGTACCCTCGACTTTGGCCATCCTGTCCCCTTGGCTCAACACGGCTTAATCCTTCACATCAATGGAAAAGGATCAATCTCGACGATCCTCGCGTACGCTGACAGTTCGGCAGCATTTTGGCGCAGGGCTCAACCGAGCGATAAATTGTCGTTCTTTCGGGGGAGTCGGCCTGCACAGCAAAAAACACGGGAAGCTTGCGCGAATCAAATGTTTTCATGGCGCGCGCCGCTTGCCAAGAGAATTATTGACCTGGCGGGTAGACCACGGGCGCGGACATCACTTGGATTGACGCGATGAAAGTCCAGAAGGATGACCTGGTGGGCTCAATGGCGAAGTTTTTGTCCAGGGCGCGAGCGTACATGGGCGGGCGCCTTCAAAAATGCCGAATGGTTTCGCCTGTTTCGCTTCTGGTCGCGGGCGGAACTTCGGCGCTGTGTTCTGAGGCCCGCTCCACGCGGTTCTCGAGGGAGCGGCTCACCAGGTCGCGCGAGCCCAGGCCGACTGCCAGTGAGAGGGTTAGCACGATGCCGCCGAACAATATTCCGAATGCGAGGGAAACGACGACGCCCCCGATCTCAAGGTGATCCAGAATCATTGCCGCGGTCAGAACGAGGACGAGCCACTTCACACCGAGCGAAAGAAACCGCGCGTATTGCAGCTGGGCGTTTACCGCTCCGATCAGCACCGATCGTGCAAGGAATCGCGCGATCAGGGTGCCGGCGATGAGCAGGAAGATGGCGCCAACGGCGTGGGTGAGGTAAGGCAATAGCGAGATAGGTAGTGTCGCGGCAGTGGCATAGGATGCGTCAAATGCGGAGACGCCGATCATGAGCCCGAGCAGGACGCAGCCCCAGAATGAGACGCGGGCAACGATTGCTGTCGGCGAAGTGGCGGGAGTCCAATCGCCTGTTGCGCGATAACGAACGAGGCGATTGTCAAAGTTGATGAGAGATAGTCCCCACCGCAGGACCGCCGAGATCGCCATGCCAATCAGCGTGAAGACACCCAAAGCGACAAAGAACGCAAGGATGCCTGGAAGGACCGCGATCAGGAGCGAAAGGACGCGATAGAGGGATTGATGGAGCGCGTCGGACATGTGGCGCCAGATTGTGGCGTTATCCGCATAAACCTGCTGCGGAAGTCCGCTCGGCGTCTGAATCATCGTTGCAAGGATGTTGAACATCATACTCACTCCTTCAATCGATCATCTTGCGGATTCACGGAAAGGACCGCCACGATCGCACTCGCCGATCATGGATTGAAACGATCGGGCCAGCGCCATCGAGCCACGAGATAGGGTTTGTCGGCTTCAAACGCGGTTGCGAGCGCCTCGATATGGCGATCGGGGTTCGCTCCCGAGGAGATGATATTGATGTGGCTCGCGACCCAAGCCAGATAAAGGGGAATGAGAGCGCCAAGCAGATGCCCTCGATTTAACGTGCGTAACCGGTATGCAACCAGAAAATCAAAGACAATGCGAACCCACAGAGCCTCAGGCATTCTGAAGGTGGGGGCATCGACAAAAGAAAGCCGCTTGAGCGCGAGCAGAGAATTTGGCGGCAAAACCAATCTCCAGATCTCCTGGAGGTTGGAATAGGCCAGATGAAAACCCTGGACCAGCGATGCAACTTCCGCGGATGCATCAGGCGGCTGAGAGTGGGCAGTTGGCGTCGTTCTTGGCGCCGGAGGCGTTACGCGAGCTCTCTGCCAAAACGCTGCTTTTGCCTCGATGTCTGAGAATAGCGACCCGGTCACAAAGGGTAGCACCGAGTTGAGGTCGGGATCGGCGGGATGCGGCAATGCACGGGTTCCCACCTTGACTTCGTCAATTGTCATTCCCGCAACTGTGGCCTCACTTACAGGCCAGACAGGGGCGTCACTTTGATTTGCGGAAAGCAACCGTTGCCCCGCCGCAGCAAGCCGCTCGGCCATGCGAAGAGACAATCCCAGATCGATCGCGAGGGGGAAGTGCACCCGCGTGGCAAAGAGGGCGCGGTTTAAGGGGTAGAGGATTGAGGAATTCACGAGGCCCGCCTGGGGCGGGAGTTCATAGCAGGGAATAGCGAGATCGGCCGGGGCGGCGAGAACAGCGTTGGCGAGGTCGCGCAAACCGGAAGTGTCGAGAGATTGGGACTCCGGGCCCAGCATGAGAACGGCACGCGCTTGATTCTTTGTGGCCGCCTGATGGGCGTTCACAAAATCTGCTGCAGTCAGAGTCCACGACGTCTTTGTCGGAGTAGTGGTGGCGAATCGAAACCCCGGATAGGCGTCGGCAGAAATCCCCTCTGGCGCTGAAATCACCAAATCCTGTGCCGGCAGTGCAGTTCGCAGATTGGCCAGGATCGCCTCGAAGGCAGCCTGCTCCAAGGGAGGTAACATGACAAGGAGCGCGCCTTCCGATTGCGCGGAAGGGGCGTTCGAGTCAGTCATCGTTTGCGACGTCGCCATCTGTGAATTCTCGCTAAGATTTGCGATTCTATAAAGCTAAGATGCCGGCCAGCGGAATCGTGAGCCAGGTTGGGCGGTTGTTTAATTCGTAGAGCAGTTCATAAAGCGCCTTCTCAAGTACGTAGGCATCGAGCAGCAGCTGCGCTTGTTGCGGCGGTGGCAACAAGCGCGGATCTGTGGCAATTGTTTTTTGATAACTTGAAATAAATGCATTAGAAACAATGGCTTGCCAGAATTTCTCCCAAACCTTGAGTCGTTCCTGTTCGCCTTGCTTTGAGCTGTTGGTGTGCGCCCTGAGATGCTCTTCGAGCCCAGCATGCGCGGCGTACGCGAACGAACGCAACATACCTGCGACGTCCTTCAGCGGCGACTGTTTCTGACGGCGTTCGGCAAGGCTGCGCGCCGGTTCTCCTTCGAAATCAAGGAGGACAAAATCTCCGTCCTCCGCGTTTGAACTGGCTGGACTGTTGGTGCGAAGCGTCTGACCGAGATGGTAATCGCCATGGATTCGAATGCGCTGGCCGCCGGCCGTCGAGATGGCGATTGCGCGCGCCCGGGACAATAAATTGTGACGCCGCGTAAGCAGTTGAATGACGGCGTCGCTGGTCGGTTCGTCGAAGGTGGAGAGTTTTGCTTTGAGAACGTCGAAGACTGAATAAACTTGCGACTCGATACGGCGCGCGTCCTGAGCGAGCGCGTCGGCCGTGAATGCTTCTGCCGTGAAAGCCGGATCGGGCGTCGGCGTGGCAAGAGCGAGGTGCATTTCGGCAGTGCGCCGACCCAACAGGGCGGCGGCCCTTAGCGCTGGAGCCGCATATTCTTCGGCTTTGCGATCCGTGGGCCGCTCCTCATCGAAGCGGGGCGACGGCTGTTCAGGCGGTGCGGGCAATCGGCTGACCTTCGCAAAGAAATGTCCGAGTTGTTCAAGGAACCACGCCCATCCGTCGCCCTGATTAGCTACAAGGCACTGCAGCATGGCGATCGTTGTCTTCTCGCCGATCGCGGGAGTGATCGTGATTTCGCCGAGAAAAGGGGCGATCTGCGAATAGTGGGCGACCTCGGTGAGAAATCGCCCTATTTCGACATCGGGGTTCTCACCGGGTTGCAGACGGCGAAAGAGCTTCAGGATCAGTTTCTGTCCATAGATGATTGAAGTATTTGACTGCTCCGCCGAGCCAACGCGGGCCGTCAAATCCTCTGCTGAATACGTGGAAGTGAATGCACTGGAAAAGTGCGCGTCCAGCCGTCCCGCTTCAGCCGCAGCGCTTCCAGCGTAGGGTGACTCTCGCGGTCGCAGTCGCTGGGCTCCAGCGGATGACGCGGGAGCACTGGTGCGCGGCTCTTGGGCGGCCTCGCCCGGCTGCGCACTGATGGCTACTGGCGCAACGGTTGTGCCTGAGGAAAGAGGATGCGGCGAGGGTTCTGCTGGCGGCTCCGCTAATTGGTCAGATACGGTTCGCGCGGTGTCTCCCGCTGCCGAAGACTCGGATGGGCGTTGATCTACAACGGTGGGTGGCGCGGCTGCTGCAATTTCCCTTGCGGACGCGCGCGCCGTCGACAACGGAAGGCTCGCTTCTCGTTTGATCAACGCCAGCAGGCTTTGACGCGTGTCCTCCCGGATAGTTGCATCGTGTAGGACGGCTGGTCCTGAGGGCGATGTAAAGGTGGTGAGGACGGCCGCCGATTGTGCGGCCATGATCTCGTCGGCAGCGGCGCCCACGCTGACTGCGACGGGAACCTGATACACATCTCGAGCGTCGTCGGAATAGTCGACTTCCACGAAGAGCAGAACTGGGGAAACGACCCGCGCAGTCGGTGAATCTTCAGCAGAGACACTGGGGCTGCTGTTCGCGTTCGCGCCAGGAAGCTCAATCCAGTCGAGAACGTCGACGGCGCGAATCTCGCGGGTTTTCGCTCCAAACCAACGCTGGCGTGGCAGCCACGCCGGTAGCCAGGACTCGAGAAGTGCGAAGCCGTGGCCGGCGAACCATCCTTGCCAGCCCTTGGTCAATAATTCGACAGCAAAGGTGCGATCTGGAGCGACTTCGTTTGCAATCTCAAGGTCAGATTCGCTCGGCTCTTCCATTTTTGGCCGGGCCGGCTGCAGTTCGAGCCACAAGAACGAATATGGTGCGAGGGTCAGGGGGTACGGAGACTCAGTAATGGTGGGAAATGAAACATAGCCGAGCATCTCCACCGGTTCCATCCCCGCATATAATGCCAGATCCAGCGAAACGGGCTGCGCAAAACGGCTGAGGTTTGCCACGCAGAGAACCGTTTCGTGCGAGCCATCCGATCGTTCGAGATCGCGAAGGTAGGCGAGAACTTTTCGATTTACCGGATTGAGGAATGTGAGCGTGCCACGGCCAAACACCTGGAACAGCTTGCGCAGCGCAATCATGTTGCGCGTCCAATGCAGAAGGCTGGACTGATCGCTCAACTGGGCTTCCGCGTTCACGACCTGGTAGCCGTAGATCGGATCCATGATGACTGGAAGATAGAGCCGGGCGGGATCGCCCTTGGAAAAGCCGGCGTTGCGATCTGACGTCCATTGCATGGGGGTGCGAACGCCGTTGCGATCGCCCAGGTAGATGTTGTCGCCCATGCCGATCTCGTCGCCGTAATAGAGAATCGGCGTACCCGGAAAACTGAGCAACAACGAATTTAGCAACTCGATGCGGCGCCGGTTATTGTCGACGAGCGGCGCCAGGCGGCGGCGGATTCCCACGTTGACGCGCATGCGCGGGTCTGCCGAATAAGCGAAGTACATGTAATCGCGCTCATCATCGGTCACCATCTCGAGGGTGAGCTCATCGTGATTGCGAAGGAACAGTCCCCACTGGCAGTTGTCGGGAATGGGCGGCGTCTGCGCCATGATGTCGGTGATGGGCAAGCGGTCTTCCTGGCGGAGCGCCATGTAGATGCGCGGCATCAAGGGGAAGTGGAATGCCATGTGGCATTCGTCGCCTTCTCCAAAGTAGGGACGCACGTCGGCAGGCCACTGATTGGCTTCGGCCAAGATAAGCCGGTTTCCATACTCGGCGTCAATCGCTGCCCGGATGCGTTGAATGATCGCGTGGGTCTCGGGAAGGTTTTCGCACGATGTTGCATCGCGCTCGACCAGGTAGGGAATTGCGTCCATGCGCAGGCCATCGACGCCCATGTCGAGCCAGAATCTCATGGCCTTCAGCACTTCTTCGAGGACTGCGGGATTGTCAAAATTGAGGTCGGGCTGATGCGAAAAAAATCGATGCCAGTAGTAGGCGTGCGCCGTTTCATCCCAAGTCCAGTTGGACTTTTCAGTATCTGTGAAGATGATGCGGGCATCTTTGTAGAGCTGATCGGTTTGAGACCAGACATACATATCGCGCTCTGGCGAGCCTGGGGGGGCGAGACGCGCTGCTTTGAACCAGGGATGCTGGTCGCTGGTGTGATTGATAACCAGCTCGATCATCACCTGCATGTTGCGCTGATGGGCGGCGTCGAGGACCGCCTTGAAGTCGTTCAGCGTTCCGTAGGACGGGTTGACGTCGACGTAATTGGCAATGTCGTAGCCGTCGTCGTGCAGCGGCGAAGGGAAGAACGGCAGAAGCCAGATGCAGGTGACGCCGAGGTCCTGAAGGTAATCTAGCCGCGACAGCAGGCCGGGAAAATCGCCGATGCCGTCTCCGTTTGAGTCGGCGAACGCACGGACGTGCAGTTCATAGATAATTGCGTCTTTGTACCAGAGCGGGTCGAACGCGCTTGCCAGCTTTTTCACGCTTCACTTCTCCAAACAAGTTGGATGCGCACTCTGTGACGGGGCTTGCTCGCGGTTGATTTGGTGGTACTGCATTTCCGCTTAAAGGATGTTAGACGACCCAACTCGCCGTCCGCACATACAAGGCAGGTACTTCAGTGTAACGTGACCGCGAATTGAAGGCACTTCAATCCGTACGGCGCCAATCGGGGAAAAGCTCTTGAGCTCGGCTTACAGGAAGTACTCGAAATCCGTTTCAATCTTTAGCCGGCGGTGGATCTTGAGGATGTGTCCCGACCTGCGAGCCGGGTTCAACTCGATGTAGTTCCGAGGGCCATTCCAAAGATAGCGCTCTCCACTTAAAAGATCCTCTGCCTCGTATCCACGATCCTGCGGGATTTCCAATTCGTCCAGCGGGAGCGTGACAAATCCAACCTGGGTGTAATTGGGGTCCAGATTCACGACCGTCAAGATCAGGTTCGAGCGGTCGTCCGATTCCTTGGAGTAGCAGAGGAGCTGATCGTTATCGATGAAATGGAACTTGAGAGACCAGTCATTTTGCAATGCCGGATGGGTATTTCGGATTTCGTTGACGCGCGCAATCAGGCTCCGCAGGCTATCGGGCCGGTCGAGGTCCCAGTGCCGAATTTCGTATTTTTCTGAGTTGAGATACTCTTCGCTTCCATGACGAACGGGCTGATTCTCAAGCAGCTCAAAGGCGGGACCGTAGATTCCATAGTTCGCACCCAGGGTTGCAGCCAGGAGCAAGCGAATCGCGAATGCAGGCCGTCCTCCGATTTGAAGGAACTCGGTGAGGATGTCGGGAGTGTTGGGCCATTGGTTAGGCCTGAAGAATTCGCGTACCGGAGTCTGCGTAAGTTCAGTCAAATACTCGGTGAGTTCCTGCTTGCCATTGCGCCAAGGGAAGTACGTATAGGATTGACCGAAGCCCAGCTTGGCCAACCGATACATGATCTTGGGACGCGTGAACGCTTCCGCAAGGAAGAAGACCTCGGGGTGATCGCGCTTGATGTCATTAATGGCCCATTCCCAAAAAGGAAAGGCCTTGGTGTGGGGATTGTCGACGCGGAAGATCGTAACCCCCATGCCGATCCAATAAAGAAAAACGTCTCTCAGTTCATCCCACATCCCGCGCCAATCTTCGCTCTCAAAGTCGAAGGGGTAGATGTCCTGGTATTTTTTGGGAGGGTTTTCGGCATATTGAATCGTGCCGTCGGGCCGCTTGCGGAACCACGTTTCATGTTCGCGCACGTAGGGATGGTCGGGCGCGGCCTGGAAGGCAATATCCAGCGCGACTGACAAATTGAGCTTCTGTGCTTCCGCGACGAAATGCTTGAAGTCTGCGGCAGTTCCCAAATCGGAGAGGATCGCTTTGTGGCCGCCCTCCTCGGCGCCAATGGCCCAGGGGCTGCCGCAATCGCCGGGCTGAGATTCAGGGGAATTGTTCTTGCCTTTGCGAAATTTTCGCCCGATGGGATGAATCGGAGGCAGGTAAACAACGTTGAATCCCATCTCAGCAATGTAGGGCAGGTGTTTCTCACAGTTCGCGAAAGTGCCGTGTTTGCCAGCTTCTTCAGCGGTCGAGCGAGGAAAGAATTCGTACCAGGAACTGAAGCGCGCGCGCACGGGATCAACCACGATGCTGTATTCATGATCGGACTCCGACGCGAATTCCTTGTCTGGATATTTCGAAACAGATTCGTGAAGAATGAGTTCGGTGGCAAGCGTGCGAAGTTTTGCCACAGTCTTGGTGGCGCGCAAGACCTGTGCCCGCTTGCGGAGCCACTCCGCATCAGGGCTTGTGGCACGCTTGCTGGCTTCCTCGATGAGATCGGCACCGATCAGATAATCCACTGGCGTGTCGGTTTCCGCGGTTATGCGCTTCAGCAGATCGCGGTGCCAGGTTTCGAAATGATCGACCCATCCCTGTACCTTGAATGTGTATCGGCCTAGTTCGCTCACGCGAAATGCTGCGAACCATCGATCGTTCACAAGGGCCTGCATCGGAATCTCGGTCCAATCCTCTGTGCCTTCGCGGCGGGCAAGCAGCAAGGCGGCGATGGCGTCGTGACCATCTGTGAAAATGTCCGCTTCGACCCGTACCTGGTCTCCTACGGTCCGTTTGGCTGGGAAACGACCCCCGTCTACAGCTGGTGTAATGCCTTCGATGATGACGCGACGGCGTCCTTCGATTTCTGTCGCTTTCATGGTGTGCCTTGTTCTCAGATCACGCACGTTCAACTCAATGACTATTTCGCAACTGCATGTTGTTTTTCGATGAGGCTGCGGTAGAGGTCAATGGTCTGACGCGCAATCGCAGTCCAACTAAAGGTCTCTTCCACGCGCCGCCTTCCCGCATCCCCAAATCGTCGGCACTTCGCGGGGTCGTGCAGCAAGTGAAGCAACCGGACGGCAAGGTCTCTGGCAAATATCTCCGGGTGGCTCGGAAAACTCGTCACAGGATCCTGTTCGAATGGCACCAGGTAGCCCGTTTCTCCATCCACAACAACTTCTTTGATGCCACCGGTGGCGCTGGCTACGACCGGCGCACGGCAAGCCATCGCCTCCAGGTTGATAATTCCGAACGGCTCATAGACCGATGGGCAACAAAAGACGCGCGCGTGGCTGTAGAGTTGAATCGTCTCTTGCCTTGTGACCATCTTCTCGATCCAAACAATGCGCGGATGATTCTTGCGAGCCTGTTCAACTTTCTCTCGCAGCTCAGCGGCAATCTCCGGAGTGTCGGGTGCGCCGGCGCAGAGCACCACCTGCGTGTCAGGGGGCAGGTAGCGGATAGCGTCAACCAGATGGGTAACCCCCTTTTGGCGCGTGATGCGGCCGACAAACAAAATGTAGGGTTCCGACGCATCAACTCCGTAAGCCTTGAGCGCGGTGATGTCAGAAGTCTTTTGATATTCGTCGAGATCGATGCCATTGTAGATGACGTGGATTCGATCTGCCGCAACGTCGGGATAGGCGCGCTGGATGTCGGTTTTGGTGCCTTGCGACACGGCAATGATCGCGTCCGCGTCGAGAATCGCGGTTCGCTCCATCCATGAGCTCATGGCGTAGCCGCTGCCCAGTTGCTCGGCTTTCCAAGCACGCAACGGCTCGAGCGAGTGAGTGGTCAGGACGAAGGGGACACCATAAAGCTTCTTCGCCAGAAAACCGGCCATCGACACATACCAGGTGTGCGTATGCACAATGTCGATACCCTCAAGGGCTTTCACCTGCGTCAGATTCAAGCTGAAAGTTTCGAGGGCGCCTTTGAATTTGGCTTCAGTGCCATTGGAGATTTCAGTCCAGGGCTCGGCGCCGCGCACGTGGAGATTGCCCTCATCCGAGTTTTGTGGACCCCAGCAGTGCACTTCGACTTCGATTTGCTTCGCCAACTCACGACTCAGGTAGTCGACGTGCACTCCCGCACCTCCGTAAACCTGCGGAGGATACTCTCGCGTGAACAGGCCAACTTTCAATGTTCCGCCTCCAGGCAAATCCATTGCGCCCACAAGGATATACGGACAGGGTCGCGGGCTCAGGTCAAAGCTGGAGAGGGTGCAGCTTATCCTGCGTCGCCGAGCCAAAGCGCCGCTCGGGATGAGTGTACTTGCTTGCGGTGCGGGCGGCAAGAGCTAGAGGAATCAATAGGTTCCGGGCAGGTAGGATGGACCTCGCCACGCCAGAACACTGGTTGGATGCCGATCAGGATCCGAAGGCAAGAAGTTGTGCCGAGAGGTCTAAGGGCGGGCGTTTGGAATTTCCTATCTCGATCGAAATGAGGGCTCAGCAACGGTCGGGCAGAAACTGCTTCTTTGTCCGCACATGGGAAGGGGCCGGGAACGGCGGTGGTTCACTCGACTTAAGTCATGTTGGGAACGAGTCGGTGAGTTCGGAACATTTGGCGTCCCCGACGGGATTTGAACCCGTGTTATCGCCGTGAAAGGGCGGTGTCCTAGGCCGGGCTAGACGACGGGGACGCTGGGAGAGCAGAAACGGCCAGGGACGACCGTGTGCGCCCTTATGAAGGCTATCAACTCACCACATACATGTCAAAAAGAGTGACCGAATCGTTCAATTTGGCATAGCTAGGCTCTTCTTCATCGCAGGAAAGCTCGGAACCGCGCGCGACCCGCTCCAGATGGGTTCGGAGGCCGTAACGCCTTGCTATCCTCAAGAGGTGAAGCGAAGTTTCCGCTACCTCGATCTGTTGACCATGGGATTCGTGGTAGTTCTCCTCATTTCGAACCTTGTCGGTCCAAAAATCTGCCAGCTTGGGCCCCTGCGTCCCAGCGCGGCCGAGTTCCTGTTTCCGCTTACTTATATTTGTGGCGACATCTTCACCGAAGTGTATGGATACGGCTCGTCCAGAAGAGCGATCTGGCTTGGCACTTTTGCAATGGCCCTGCTGGCGGCGATGGGCCAGTTCGCGGTCGTCCTGCCTCCCGCTCCCGAGTGGAAAGGCCAGGAGGCTTTCGCCACAGTGTTTGGAGTGGTCCCGCGCTTTGCACTGGCCAGCGTAATCGCCTATTGGGCGGGGGAGTTCACCAACAGCTACACGCTGGCTAAACTCAAGCTGCTTACCGGGGGGCGCTGGCTGTGGACCCGCACAGTGGGGTCCACCGTGGCCGGTCAGGCGGTCGATACGGCGGTGATTGTGGTGGTGGCCTTTGCGGGGGCGCAGTCTTCTGCAATGCTCGTTCGCATGATGATTACCGCCTACGTGATCAAGGTTGCGGTCGAGGTGGTGGCGACCCCGGTGACCTATCTCATCGTCGGCTGGCTCAAACGCGCAGAGGGCATTGATGCTTTCGACCGTCGCACCAACTTCAACCCATTCGCATGGCAGAGGGAAAACGCATGACCCTTTCTGGGCCGGACCGCAACAAGGCGAGCCGGTTCAGCAGGTTTTTTGCGACAATGGACGGTGCTACGGCATCTGGTAGCGAGGCCCACTCAAACGATTTTCTGTCGTCCCGATACGGGCGCGGCCTGCATCACATCCGCGGCAAGCGACGACAATGTAGCATGGGGCGTGCAAGTCGCGCTGGGCGCCAGTTCGGTTGCGCGAATCCAGGTAGAGCTAGTTGTAAGCGAGGGTTTCCAAGTTGAAACGCATTCTTGGTTTGGGTTGTTCTGTCCTTCTCGGATTGGCGGTTGTCGGCTGCCAGAAAACCGCTGTCGCCCCCAAGGGGCCCGCCATGCAGGCTATGCCGGTCAAGACCGTCGACGTGAGCCTGGCCCCGGTTGCTCAGAGCAGCGATTATGTCGCGACCATTATGTCTCGTCGTTCGGCGTCCATGCAGCCGCAAGTCAATGGCAGGCTCACGCAGATTCTTGTCCGTTCTGGCGACCGTGTGAAGTCGGGTCAGGCTCTGATGAGCATTGACGCGCAGCCCCAACAGGCGACGGTAGAGGCGGATCGAGCCACGGAGCGCCAGAAGAAGGCGCTCTATGACTACAACACCATCGAGGTCGATCGCCAAAAGAAGCTTTTCGATGCAGGGGTCGTCAGTCGCGACGTCTGGGATCAGGCACAGCAATCGTTTGCCAACACCAAGGCGGATTATGAGTCAGCGGTATCCCTGCGCAAAACGCAGGAAGAGCAACTCGCCTACTATACGGTTCGAGCGCCATTTGACGGAGTTGTCGGAGACATCCCGGTTCACGTCGGAGACTATGTTTCGTCCAGCACCATGCTGACGACGGTCGACCAGAACAAGGATCTCGAGGCCTACATTTACATCCCAACAGAGCGCTCCAGTGAGGCAAGGTTAGGGCTGGCAGTCGAGCTCTACGACACCGGCGGCAAACTGCTGGAGAAGACCAAGGTTGATTTCGTTTCTCCGCAAGTCGACAGCACCCTGCAAGGAATTCTGGTGAAAGCTCCCATCAACGGCTCGGCTCAACTTGTGCGCAACGCTCAGATGATCAAAGCGCGGGTGATTTGGAGCACGAAGCCAATGGCAGTGATTCCGGTCCTGGCAGTCACGCGCCAGGGTGGCCAGAGCTTTGTGTTTGTCGTGCGCGGACAGAACGGTCAGTTCGTCGCCACCCAAACGCCCGTGACCCTGGGCGACACCGTTGGCAACACCTATTCGATCACGTCGGGGCTCAATGCCGGCGACAAGGTGATTGTGTCGAGTACCCAATTCCTGGTCAATGGCATGCCGGTGATGCCACTGGGCGCCTGAGTGCGCTCTCGGCAGGACGCCCGGCAACGGCAATGAGGCGTGTCCTGCGCATCCGGTCTGCTTGAAACAAGAAGGAAAGTAGGCTCATTTTGTTTGTAGACTTTTTTATCCATCGGCCGGTATTCGCGACAGTTTGCGCGCTCATGATTATTCTGGCGGGAGCGATCTGCATTCCCAATCTTCCTATCGCCATGTACCCCAGCCTGACGCCGCCACAAGTGGGAGTGAGTTGCAATTATGTGGGCGCCAATGCCGACACCGTTGAAAAGGCCGTCACCATTCCGCTCGAGGAAGCGATCAATGGCGTCGAGGGCATGCGCTACATCAGTTCTTCCAGTACCAACACCGGAACCAGCTCTATTACGGCAACATTTCAGACCGGCTACAGCCTCGACATCGCGGCAGTCGATGTCCAGAATCGCGTGGCCAGCGTGACGGGTCGTCTTCCTTCCGCGGTGAATGCGACCGGCATCACCATCAGCAAGGCGAACAGCAATTTTGTGTTTGGAGCTGGCTTCTTCACGCGTGACGGCCGGTACTCGCACGAATTCATCTCAAATTACCTCGACGTCTACGTAAAGGACGCGATCAAGCGCGTACCGGGCGTCGGTGACGTGATGATCTTCGGCGAGCGCAAGTATGCCATGCGTGTTTGGCTTGACCCGCTCAAACTGGCAGCTCGCTCGCTCACTGCGGCAGACGTGGTCGCCGCTTTATCCGAGCAAAACGTTGAGATCCCGGCGGGTCAGCTTGGGCAGCAGCCTGCCAATCCGAAGCAGGCTTTTCAGATTCCGGTGCGCGTGGTGGGCCGCCTGACCAGTCCGGTCGAATTCGAGAACATCATCGTTAAGAATAATGCGAACGGACTGGTGCTTCTGAGAGATGTGGGCCACGCTGAGGTCGGCGCAGAGGACTACAGTTCTTCTCTTGAATACGACGGATTTGCCGCTCAGGGAATCGGCGTTTCGCAACTCTCCAATGCCAACGCGCTCGACGTCGATGCGCGGGCCAAAGCTGCTTTGAAGGAACTCTCCAAGAGCTTTCCTCCTGGGCTCGAGTATGCCGTCGCCTTTGACTCAACCACCGTCATCGGCGACTCCATCCGGGAAGTGCTCACAACACTTGCAGAAGCCATCGCCATTGTCATCGGCGTCATCTTCCTCTTCCTGCTCGATTGGCGTGCGACGATTATTCCCGCCGTCACCATTCCGGTTTCGTTGATCGGCACGTTCGCCTTTATCCGCGTCTTCGGATTTTCGATCAACTCGCTCACACTCTTCGGCATCACTCTCGCAACTGGATTAGTGGTCGACGATGCAATCGTCGTTATTGAAAACGTGCAGCGTCACATCGCCATGGAACACTCCGACCCTCACGAAGCCACTTCGCGCGCCATGGGCGAAGTCACCAGCGCCGTCATTGCGACCTCGCTCGTGCTGATTGCCGTGTTTATCCCGGTCTCGTTCTTCCCTGGAACGACCGGCATACTCTACCGGCAGTTTTCGCTGACCATTGCATTTTCAATCGCCATTTCGGCCTTCAATGCGCTCACCCTGTCGCCCGCCCTCTCTGCGCTTTTCCTGAGAGGCGAAGAGGCCCGGCCGCGGCAACTCGATTTTCTCCACATTCGCCCCGTCTCGCGGGCCTTTGCCGCCTTCATCCACGGCGCCGATGCCTTTATCACGTGGCTGTCTAAGACCTATGCGCGCATCATCCACGTCGCATTGCAATTACGTTATGCGCTACTTCTGATCTTCTTCATCGGCCTTGGTGCAACCGTCTGGGTTTACAGAAGCGTGCCCACCGGCTTCATTCCGCAGGAAGATCAGGGTTACCTTATGGGAATTGTCCAGGCGCCTCCGGGTTCTTCGCTCACCTATACGTCAGCCCTCGCAGAGCGCGCGCAAGCCATCATATATTCCAATAAGGATATTGCCGGCTCATTCTCGATCATGGGCTTCAGTTTCTCCGGCGCTTCTTCAAATGCGGGTTTGATGTTCATCAGCACCAGGCCCGCCGATCAACGCAGGGGCAAGGGGCACTCCGCGGCGGATATTGTGGCCGATCTCACTCCAAAGCTTACGTCGCTGCTGTTTCAGCCCAACGGCGGGCTTGTAGCAGTCATTCAGCCTCCGGCAGTACAGGGTGTCGGTAGCTACGGCGGGTTCCAGTTTGTGTTGCAGGACAGTGGCGGCAATACCCTGTCGGACCTCGACCGTGTGGCTCACCAGATCGTAGGCGCAGCCAGGGCGCGTAAGGACCTGACGGGTCTCATCACCACATTCTCCGCAAACGATCCGCAGGAACTGGTCTCCATCGATCGCGAAAAGGCAAAGACAATGAGTGTGCCGCTCTCGCAGATCACCACGGCGCTTGGAGTCTTTATGGGCTCCCAGTACGTCAACGATTTCGATTTCAACAACCGCACGTACCGTGTCTATGTGCAGGCCGATCAGAACTTCCGCATGACTGCCGCCGATCTGCACAACTACTACGTCCGTTCGGATACGGGCCAGATGATTCCGCTCGACAATCTGGTCACGGTGGCTGAGAGTTCGGGGCCGCCGGTCATTTCACACTACGATCTCCTCCGCTCGGTCGAGATCGACGGTTCTCCCGCGCCCGGGTACAGTTCGGGGAAGGGAATCGAGGGCATGCAGGATCTGGCCAAACAGGTCATGATGCCCGGTATGCGCTTTGAGTGGACGGGGCTAACCCTCGATGAAATCGAGTCCAGCGGCAGGGCCCTCATCATCTTTGGCTTGGGTATCCTTGTTGTCTATCTCACACTTTCGGCGCAATACGAAAGCTTCGCTTTGCCGTTCATCATTCTGCTCGCAGTGCCAATGGCCGTACTCGGCGCGCTCGGCCTAGTCTCCTGGCGTGGATTGTCCAACGATGTTTACTGCCAGATTGGCCTTGTCATGCTCATCGGATTGTCGGCCAAAAACTCGATCTTGATTGTCGAATTCGCTGAGCAACTGCGGCGCAAAGGCCGCTCCATAGCGGAAGCCGCCATTGAAGCCGCCGAACTCCGTCTCCGCCCCATCCTCATGACGTCGTTTGCATTCATCCTCGGCGTCACGCCGCTGGTGTTTGCCACCGGCGCAGGCGCTCTCGGACGGCGCTCCGTAGGCACCACGATTGTGGGAGGCATGTTGCTCTCCACTGTCCTCAACCTGATCTTCATCCCTGTGCTGTATGTGTTGTTGAGCCGGCTGCTGAAACGCGACGCTCAACCAAACGACGAGCCGGTGCAAGCATAATCGGGATCGCTCACTGCATGTCGCGGTGGGCGATCACGTAGTCCTTGATTCTGTTGTAGAGCTCAGTCGTTACAACGCCGTGATCTACAAGATCGCTCTTGGCACGATAAGGCCGGAATCGCACAATACGTCCCGCCCAGCTACGTGTGATTCCCGGCACTTTCATCAACTCGTCGATACTGGCGTGGTTCAGATCCACGCGAATCTCGGGGGAGGCTGCGGTGGCTTTCGATTGCGCTGCGAGCCCACTGGCGGTCATAGCTGCCAGGGCAGCCCACAATCCTGCAACGAATTGACGCCGGTTCATCAAGCATTCATTGTCGTCCAGCGCGGACTCGCCCGCAAGAGTACCCAGCGGGCAGAGGACTTCCGACGAATCGGTTCTCAAACCCGCGTATAGCCTGTAACAATGCATCCATGACGACGCCCCCCGTCTGTGCCGATTCACACGCGCCACACAGCCCTAAGGTGCTTGGTAGAACCCGTCTCGTTGCGCTGATCACATTAGCCGTGCTCTTCGTGCTTTGTGTTGCCTTCTCCTGGAACGCCCGTATCCCGGCAGGCGGCTCCGGAGGCAGTCGTTTCGACGCCACGCGTGTGGGCGAGCGGCGAACTCTCGTGGACTTGCGCCCATGGCAGACAGCGCAGACCCTTTCCGCGCTCGCCATTACTGCTGAGGAGGCGGAGTACGCACATGATGCACTGCGTCTGGCTGATCATGAAGTGGACCAGGCCTTCGCCGCTGCTTTGCGCCAAGCCGCCGTGCAGTCCGAACATCGGCCAAACACCGCAGCCGTCCAGGCTGCCGAGCACCGAGTCGCAGAGATGCAGGATCTCGTCGCACAGGATCAGAACATCGTACAAATCCTCACCGACGCCCTCAATCCGAAAACGAGCAGCAACAAAGACGCAACAAAACCTGATCCCGACATCAGCGACGAATTGGAAGTGATGAAGGCGCAGCTCGGACTTGACTCCGATGAATTGTCGGATGCGCAGCTCGATCTGAATCGCGCCTCGGGTGACAACAGCACGCAGATCAAGGAAGAACTGGCGGCTCACGAGGCATCGCAAGCGCAATATGACAGCGCCGTGCGCACAGGTACTGAAGTCGCCGCGGTCTCAGTGCAGCGACGCGGCACCCTCGCCGGCAGACTGTCTGCTTGGTTTGCGCAAGTCGATCGCAATCGCTCCATCGCGCAAGCTCAACAGCAGGCGCTCAGCGATGCAGCCGAATGGACCAAGGAGCACGACGTATTGGAGGCCAGCGCCAATGCAGCGCAGAACGAGACTGGCGCCTCCGCTGGCCGTACCGCGCGCCTGGCGGCCATCGGCGATCTGAGCGCCGAACGCCAGATTCTTAGTATCTATGACGACCGAATCCAAACGAGCCAGCAGCTGGCGGTTGTGTATGGCAAGTGGTCCGCTCAGGTCCAGTTACAGCACGGGGTCGTCGGTCGCCTTATTCTCCAGTCGTTTTCTACCATCCTTCTCATCGCAATTGGAGCGCTTCTGTGTGATGTGCTCGTTCGACAAATCATGAACCGCGCCGCGCTCGAGCGCCGCCAGATGCAGACGCTGCGCAGCGTATTCAGTCTCGGCATTCAGGTGCTTGGCGGCCTGCTGATTCTCCTCGTCATCTTTGGTCCGCCCCAGGAGACGCCGACGATCCTCGGCCTCGCCACCGCGGCACTTACGATCGCCTTGCAGGATTTCATTCTCGCCTTTCTCGGTTGGTTCGTGCTCATGGGCAAACGCGGCATGCATGTGGGCGATTGGGTTGAGATCAACGGTGTTGGCGGCGAAGTCACCGAGGTTGGTCTGTTCAGTACGTCGCTGCTCGAGACTGGAACGCTCGAAGACAAAGGCCATCCCACGGGTCGCCGCATTACCTTCATGAACGGTTTCGCGATTCGCGGACAGTTCTTCAACTTCACCACCAGCGGCCAGTGGATGTGGGACGAAATCAGCGTGACGATTCCTTCCGACGGCGATACAACTGCCACCGTCGAGCGCATCCAAAAAGCCGTGCGCGAACTGACTGAAAAGAACGCACGCCTGGCAGAGGAGGAGTGGAAGCGTGGAGCTCGCGGCCAGGGACTGGGTAGTTTCAGCGCCGAGCCCGTGGTCAATATACGGCCATCCTCTTCCGGCATCGACACGAAGGTGCGCTACGTAACACGGGCCTCGGAGCGGTTTGAACTGCGCAATGTCCTCTACCAGCGCATCGTCGAATTGCTGCATCACCAGGACAAGCCGCACGATGCGTCGCCGGCGTGATGCCCTACAAGACACGCCTGCAACATCGCAAGGGGAATAGTTGACACCGTGAGGGGTTTGCCCTTAGGTTCTTAATAGATGCAGAGCCTCCGCCATCACGGTCACCACCACCATCATGGGATTCCCATGCCGGCGGACTGCCATGGCCTGATCCAGTAGGCCAGAGAGATCAGAACACAGAAGCCCGCCGGCGACTCCGCCAGCGGGCTTTTTGTTTGCCCACAAATCCCAAATTCAGAACGAAGGATGAAACGTGACAGCTGCAATCGACTTCGACAAAATGGATGGCCTCGTGCCCGGCATCGTGCAAGATGCGAACACCGGCGAGGTGCTTATGCTCGGCTTCTTGAATCCCGTCAGCTACGCGAAGACACTTGAAACGGGCTTTGTGACCTTCTGGAGCCGGACTCGCCAAAAGCTCTGGATGAAAGGCGAGACCAGCGGCAATCGCCTGCGCATTGTTTCGTTATCCACTGACTGCGACAACGACACATTGCTCTTCCGCGTGGTAGTCGAGGGGGATGGATTGGTATGCCACGAAGGCACGGTCAGTTGCTTCACACGCCCCATTGTTGTCGGCGAGAAGAAGGAGGCCCACCGTGGCTAACAAACTTCGCCTGGGCCTGCCCAAAGGCAGCTTGCAGGATGCAACCATCGCTCTCTTCAAGCGCGCTGGTTGGAATATTTACGCTGACGGCCGCTCCTACTTCCCTTCGATCGATGACGGCGAAATCGAATGCATGCTGATTCGCGCGCAGGAGATGGCGCGCTACGTCGATCACGGCGTCCTCGACGCTGGACTCACCGGCATCGACTGGGTCGTCGAGAGCGGGCTCGACGTCACCAGTGTCACCACGCTCACCTACGCCAAGCAAAGCCGCCGCAAAGTGCGTTGGGTGCTGGCAGTTCCCGAGGCAAGCGGATTTCAAAAGGCTGAAGATCTCGAGGGAAGAATCATCGCCACTGAACTGGTCGAAGTCACGAAGCGCTACTTTGCCGGGAAGGGCGTAAACGTAAAAGTCGAGTTCAGTTGGGGTGCGACGGAAGTCAAGCCGCCGACCCTTGCCGATGCCATCGTCGAAGTAACGGAGACAGGCAGTTCACTCAAGGCCAATCACCTGAAGATCATCGACACGGTAATGGAGAGCGAAACCCACCTGATTGCAGGCAAATCCGCGCTCGAGGATTCCTGGAAGCGAGAGAAAATCGATCAGATCGCGCTCATGCTGCGCGGCGCCATCGATGCGCAATCCCAGGTCGGATTGATGCTCAACGTGAAGCGCACCGATCTTGATGCGGTTCTCTCCGTCCTTCCCGCGCTCAATTCGCCAACTGTTTCGCAGTTGAGCAATTCAGAGTGGGTTGCGGTGAACACGATTGTGGAAGAACGTGTGGCACGTGATGTCATCCCGCGCCTGAAAGCCGCAAAGGCAACAGGTATCGTCGAATATCCGTTGAATAAAGTTGTGTTGTAGTCTGCAGATTCGAACGAGGCAGGAACAATGAAGCTGATTCGAACCAAGGGCCGCGGTGCAAAGCAGGCAGCCGAGATACTGGCTGCCCAGGAGACGCGTGGGGCCGCATCGCTGGACGCTGTGATGCCCGCGGTCAAGCGCATCGTCGCGGCGGTGCGAAGCCGGGGAGATCGTGCGCTGCTGGCCTACGCTGAAGAATTTGACGGGCTCGCCGGCGCCGATCGCCTCCGAGTTAGCCGCGAAGAGATGGCTGCGGCTTGGGAGGCGATCGACTCAGATCTGCAGTCGGCGCTGAAGGCCGCGGCGCATCAGATTCGCACGTTTGCGCAGCGTCAACTGCCGACCACGTGGAATGCTTCGCCGATTCCCGGACTCATCACAGGGCAACTCGTGCGCCCGCTGGAAGCGGTTGGTTGCTACGTCCCCAGCGGTCGTCACCCGCTGCCTTCCACATTGCTGATGACCGCAATTCCTGCGCAGGTTGCAGGGGTGCCGAGGATTGTCGTAGTCTCCCCCAAGCCCGCCGCGGAAACACTCGCAGCCGCGCACCTGTTGGGAATCACTGAGTTTTATCGCTTGGGCGGTGCTCATGCCGTCGCCGCGCTCGCCTACGGAACCGCGAGCATTCCGCGCGTCGATAAAATCGTCGGTCCCGGCAACCTCTACGTCACAGCTGCCAAGCGCCTAGTTGCATTCGACTGCGCGATTGACATGCTCGCCGGTCCCACTGAAATCGTCGTGACCAGCGAGCGAGGCCATCCCGCGGATATCGCCTCCGATCTGGTAGCTCAAGCGGAGCACGACCCTGAGACGCTGGCGATCTTCATTACCACCCGCGAAGAACTCGCGAAGCAGGTCATCGCAGACGCAAAACGAGAAAGCCGGACCAATGCCATCGCGCGGCAAGCCCTCAGCCGCAACGGCCTAGTGATCGTCGCATCGGGCGTCGGTGAGGCAAGGGCAATCACCAATCGCCTGGCTCCTGAACACCTAACAGTGGACGCTCCGAGCGATCTCGACTGGGTTCAAAATGCAGGCTCCGTATTCATCGGCCGGTGGTCCGCTCAGCCCATGGGCGACTATATTTCAGGCCCGAATCACACTCTGCCCACGGGCGGGATGGCACGAGTCCGCGGGGGGCTCAGCGTCAACGATTTCGTCAAGCTGATCACAGTGCAGAAGTATTCATCGCAAGGCGTCAAAGCACTGGGCCCCACGGCGGAGTTGCTGGCGACTGCCGAGGGACTGTTCGGTCATGCAGAAGCGATCCGCGTTCGCTTGAGCAAGCGGAGGGCCCATGTCTGAGAATCCGCTCACTGCGCATCCACGCCCGCGCGCCCGGGTGCAGGCCATGAAGGAGTACCATCCGCCGCTCGGCAGCCGCGACAGTCTTCGTCTCGACTTCAATGAAAACACGCTCGCTTGTTCGCCGAAGGTCCAGGATGTTCTAGCTCGCATTAGCGCAAAGGCGCTCACGCGCTATCCGGAGCGCGAACCGGTAGAGGCGATGGTCGCCGGACATCTGGGTCTGCAGCCCGAACAAGTCGCGCTCACGAATGGTGTCGATGAAGCAATTCATGTTCTCTTCGAAACATTTCTCGGAACAGGCGACGAATTGCTCTTTCCGGTTCCGACCTACACGATGTACGAGGTCTACGCTTCCGCGACAGATGCCCGCACAATCACAGTGCAGGCCACTGACGACCTTCAATTTCCATTCGAACGCCTGATGGCTGCGATCACTCCGCGCACCAAGATCATCGCGATCGCAAATCCGAACAGTCCATCGGGATCGATTGCGACGCGTGAGCAAATTCTGGAAATTGCCCGCGCCGCGCCGAATGCCGTGATTCTCGTCGATGAAGCTTACTTTCACTTTCATGGCGAAACAGTTATCGATCTGATCGGCGATGTCCTTAATCTTGTTGTGGCGCGCACCTTCTCAAAGGCTTACGGTTTGGCTGGACTGCGACTGGGCTTGCTTGCCGGATCCGCGGAAGTGATTCGCTGGGTACGCCGCGTGTTGTCGCCCTACAGCGTGAATTCGCTGGCGCTCGCCTGCCTTCCACCCGCACTCGAAGATGTCAGCTATCTCGATTGGTACGTGAGCGAGGTGCTAGCCGCGCGGAGGGAATTCGAAGGCATCCTCGATCTTATCGGCCTTCGACATTGGCCTAGCCGCGCCAATTTCGTGCTCGTTGATATCGGCACGCGGCACGCGGAATTCACGCAACTCATGCGGGCCGGCGGAGTGCTGGTCCGCGATCGCTCCAATGATCCCGGCTGCGACGGCCGGGTTCGCATCACAATCGGCACGCGGCAGCAGATGCAGCAGGCCGCCACTGCGCTCGATCAGGCTATGACAATGATGCGTAAAGAGGCTAAGGCGAAATGAAAACACAAACAAAGCGCACCAAGCCCAAGGGTGTTTCACCAATTCGCACTGCGGGATTTGAGCGCAATACGACCGAAACCCGGATTGCAGTCAAGCTCGCCATCGAAGGTCGAGGACAATACAAGGTTTCGACCGGCATTCGTTTCTTTGACCACATGCTGGAGCTTTTCACGCGGCACGGTGCCTTCGATCTGGGCCTCAAGTGCGACGGTGATCTCGATGTGGACCAGCACCATACGGTTGAAGATGTAGGTATAGCGCTGGGTGAAGCCTTTGATCGCGCATTGGGCGATAAGCGAGGGATCCTGCGTGCGGGATACTTCCTGATGCCCATGGATGAGACTCTCGCCATCGCCGCCGTCGACCTCAGTGGTCGTGCCGCGTTCGCTGTCGACACGAAGGTCCGCACTCGCCTCGTTGGAGATCTTCAAAGCGAGCTGGTGACGGATTTCTTCGAGGGTTTTGCACGCGGTGCGCGAGCGAACGTCCATGTCAAGACCATGTATGGCCGCTCAAACCACCACAAGATCGAAGCCATATTCAAGGCTTTCGCGCGTGCTTTGCGCGTGGCTTGCTCGCGGGATAAGCAACTCGGCGAGATGCTTCCTTCGACTAAAGGACTTCTTTGATGCAAGTGACGGTCATCGACTATAAGGCAGGGAATCTGACTTCAGTGCTGAAGGCACTGCGCCATTTGGGTGCGGAAACTGAAGTGACCGATGACGATCCTGCGCCCGTCGAAAATGCTGAACGCATCGTGCTGCCCGGCGTCGGACACTTCGCCGCCACTCAACGCCTCGACAAGTCAGGCCTTACGCCGGCTATTCGGTTAGCCATTGCGCGCGGAGTCCCGTTCCTGGGCATCTGTGTCGGCATGCAATGGCTCTATGCTGGATCAACCGAGGCTCCCGAACAGGCCGGCCTCGGCCATTTCGCGGAGCCATGCATGCGATTTCCCGAGGGACGTGAAAAAGTTCCGCACGTCGGGTGGAACTCAATTGAACCGCATTCCGAGTCACGGCTGCTGGCAGGGATCAATTCCGGAGAGTACGTCTACTTCACACATTCGTACAAAGCGCCCGTCACCGCGGACACCGCGGCGATTTCGCACTACATCGAGCCGTTCGCCGCAGCAGTGGAACGAGGCAACGTCATGGGCGTTCAATTCCATCCGGAGAAATCCGGCGATACGGGGCTGAAGATTCTCAGCAACTTCCTGGGGATGAAGAGATGACGATCGAATACTTTCTCACTTCTGACTTCATGAAAGCCATGTGGAATCATTTCCGTGGGTATACGACTATCTCAATTGCTAACGCGCGTATATTGTATGTTGTCGCGCCGACTCTGAGCCTCACGCTTCTGCTGACGGGAATTTATTCAGGCTATACCTGGCTAAAGACACCGGGTAGTGTATTCCTATTTGCAACTCTAGTCTCTATCCCCATTCACGTTGGGTTTGATAAGTGGAAGTTTTCTAATTGGTTCAAGGGCAATATTTCACCCGATCCTGAAAAGGAAAGGTACAGATTCATTGCGAATGAAGAGGGGCTCATAGTTGCAAAACTCGATTCGATCGAGACCCGAGTGGCTTGGACTGAAATCACAAAGTTTCGCCAAGATGAAGTCAGAACGCTAATTTACCTCAGTCCGGACAATTGTTTCTATCTTCCTACAAAAGCGATGACTAATGAACAACGCGCAGAACTAAATGACCTTGTCGCCCGTCATGTCGCGAGGAAGAAGACATGCTGACCAAGCGCATCATCGCTTGCCTCGATGTCCGCGACGGACGTGTCGTCAAAGGCGTGCAATTTGTCGACATTATAGATGCCGGTGATCCTGCAGAACTCGCGGCGCGCCACGCTCGCGAAGGCGCTGACGAAATCGTTCTGCTCGACATCACCGCAACTCATGAAGGCCGACAGACGCTGCTCGACACCGTGCGCCGAGCGGCACGTGAGCTGTTCGTCCCCTTTTGCGTGGGTGGAGGAATTCGCAGCGCTCGCGATGCGGAGCAGGTGTTCAATGCCGGAGCCGATAAAGTCAGTGTGAATTCTGCCGCGCTCGCGGACCCCGCCCTTATCGATGCAATAGGGCGAAGCTTCGGCGCGCAAGCAGTCGTCGTCGCAATTGATGCACGTCGCGATCCCAGCTCTTCTGATCCCGTGCGAAACGCGGAGGTCTACGTGCAAGGCGGGCGCAAGCCGACGGGACGCCGTGTTGTAGAGTGGGCCCGCGAGGCTGAGTCCCGCGGAGCCGGCGAAATCCTGCTCACATCGATGGACGCGGATGGAACGCGTGCCGGCTTCGATTGTGATTTGACCGCAGCGGTCAGCGAGGCCGTCAGCATTCCTGTCATCGCCTCAGGCGGCGCAGGCACAGTTGCCCACTTCACTGATGTCTTCGCACGCGGCAAAGCAGACGCTGCGCTGGCAGCGAGCATCTTCCACTTCGGGGTCTCCAGCGCACGAGCCCTCAAGCATGACCTCGCATTAGCGGGTGTCTCGGTGAGAATCCCATGCTGATACCATCGATTGATCTCCTCGGCGGACGCATTGTGCAACTAGTGCAGGGCGAGAAACTACGCCTCGCATTTGACGACTTTGATTACTGGATCGAAAAGTTTACGCGCTTTCCGCTCGTTCAATTGATTGATCTAGACGCCGCCATGCGCCAAGGTGACAATTCAAACCTCGTCGAGAAAATAGCAAAACGGCTGCCCTGTCAGGCTGGTGGAGGCATCCACTCAATCGAGCGCGCCCGCCAGGTTCTCGATGCAGGTGCGAAGCGCGTCATTATTGGCTCTGCTCTGTTTTCGGCCGAAGGCACGGTAAACACAGGGTTCGCGTCTGCGCTTGCCGCAAGCATCGGTTCGGACCAAATCGTTGCCGGCATTGATACCAAGAACGGGCGCATCGCCGTGAAGGGATGGAAAGCCCAAGTCGCGCTCACTCCTGACGAAGCAATTCCTCAGCTCGAGCCTCATGCCGCCGCATTTCTCTACACGCACGTCGATGGCGAGGGGCTCATGCAAGGGTTTCCGTTTGAAGCCGCCTCGCGCCTGCATAAGCTCACGCGACGCCAGCTTATTGTCGCAGGCGGCATTCGCAGCCAGCAGGAGATCGACGCGCTCGACGCGATTGGTGCGGACGCCGTCGTTGGTATGGCCGTGTATACCGAGCTGCTCGCAATCTGAGACGAGAGAGCAGTAGTAGCGTGCTGCTCGCCCAGTCTTAGCGAAGTCGCAAATTGTGTCGGTTATTCTAAAGACAGTCTGCTGATCCAGCCCTTGCGGAAGGAACTTGAACGATGACGACAAGAAAGAGCGGAATTCGCCTGGCGCGGCGCCTTGACGAAGTTGGATTTTCTGACATTGTGCAGATTCGCAACAAGGTTATGGGGATGCGAGCCGAAGGACAGCAGGTGCATGCGTTGCACGGCGGCGAGCCATACTTTGAAACGCCCGAGGATATTAAGTATGCCGCGATCCATGCATTGGTTGAAAACCACACGCACTATGCACCGTCATCCGGACTCTTACCCTTGCGAAAGGGTCTCGTTGAAAAGCTCGCGGTAAAAAACGATCTCCAGGTGACGACCGACGAAGTGATTGCAACCGTAGGAGGGTCTCAGGGATTGTATGCAGCGTTCCAGAGCGTTCTCGACCCGGGCGACGACGCACTGGTCTTCTCTCCTTACTGGACTCCGATTGGCGACTTGGTGACCGGTGCACAAGCTCGTCCGCTGCTGGTTCCAACAATCACCGCGCGCCGCAATGGAATTCGCAAGACACTCGAGCAGTTTTCAACTCCAAAAACTCGGGCCATCTATTACAACACACCGCAGAATCCAAGTGGATTGGTATTTACGCGCGATGAAGCAGAGGAAGTCGCTGCATTTGCCATCGAGCGCGATCTTGTCGTGATTGCCGACGAAGCCTACGAGGACCTGGTCTACGAAGGGAAGCATGTATCCATCGCCTCTCTCCGTGGCATGAGCGAGCGAACAATTACGTGTTTCACTTTCTCCAAAACCTACGCGATGACGGGTTGGCGTGCGGGCTATGCAGTGGCTAAAGAGCCCTTCATGACAGCCCTGCGTAAGATCGTGCTTTACTCCACCAATGGAGTGACAACGCCAGTGCAGTACGCCATGATCCACGCTCTCAAAACTCCCGAAACGCAGATTGCAGCGTATCGTGAGGAGTATCGCAAGCGTCGTGATTTACTCGTCACTGCACTGAATGAAGTTGGACTCGATTGCGAGCCGCCTGCCGGCGCATTCTATGCGTTTCCCAACGTCGAAAAGATTAACAAGAAGAGCCGAACCGCAGCGCAGATCCTGCTTGAGAAGGCGCACATTGCCACCATCCCGGGATCAGTTTTCGGCGCCCAGGGCGAGGGCCACTTGCGCTTCGGCTATGCAATTACGATCAAGGAAATAGAAGAGTGCGTGGAAGCGTTGCGCAGGTTCTTCGCCTAGTTGAGACGAACTATCTCTGGGCTTCTCCGATGGCGTTGCTCGTCTCAACTCGCGTTGCGCGCAGCAGTCGCGCGATCTGCTTCAGGTGCAGCTGCACAGCATATGCGCGCAGAATCTCAGCTTGTGAAAACTGAGCGCCCGTGTGCCGTATCTCCGCCATACGCGCTTCAAGTTGCGCTATGTCCTCTTCCAGATTGATTCCCTGCGGCGGTACATGAAATCGCCAGTCGTGAATGCACCTGCCGAGATAGTGAAATCCGCTGCGAATGTCCAGACTGAGCCGCCCAAGCGCCGGCTCCAATTGCTGCACATACACATCCTCATGGCTGCCTTGCACGGCATATTCAAGCGCCACCAGGGCGTCGAACGCGGAACGGCCAAACTGCGCCAGCATGCTCAGGCCTTCGCGACCTCCCGGGCCGCCCGAAGGTTCATTTCGAGCGGCTTCCAGCAGTTGATTGTTTGTGCGCAAGGCAGCTAGAGCATCCTCACGAGCCGTGGCCAGATTCTCCGCAGGCTCGCCTCTGAATCCCCGCAAGATCGCTTCGAAGAATGCAGAGAGCAGCAGAAACTCCTGCGCTAGGCCATCGCGCAACCGCAGTCGTGCGCGGTCCGGGAAGACGAGTGTGGAGACGATCAGGGCCACAAGGATTCCCAGAACAACTTGTCCGACCCGGTCAAGTGCGAGCGTCCAATGTGACCCCGCTTTCTGCACCAGCATCACAATGGCGATCGTGACTCCGGCCAGCCTTGAGCTGCTCCGAAATCCCAGGAGGCCGCAAACTGTCATGGCTGCCAGAACTGCGAGAACAAAGTTCCAGGGAAGGCTGCCAAACAGGCTGAATGAGAAGCCAAACGCTGCACCAATCAATGTCCCGAGCAACCGGTCGCGCGATGCTGTAATCGTTGATCCGAAGTTAGACTGAAGGACGATGATCGCGCTGATAGCACCCCAGTAGCCGTCATGCAATCCCAGGCGCGTCGCGAGCCACCAGCACAGGCCTGCGGCAAGAGCGGTCTTTGCGGCGTGGATCAAAAGCCGGCGATGTTCCCAGCTAAACAAGCCGTTGCCTTGGCCGGCTCCAACACTCAGCTTCGTCGCCAGCTCTTGCTGGGACCGCGTCTTTTTAGTGTTCAGCCACATATTTCTAGACCGTTCTCCAACTCCGATAATTCTAAGGATGCGCGATATTCAGTATTCCCACAGTGATCATAAGCACGATCCTTGATCTTCGCGACTTTCACATCTCATGCGGGGTTATTTCGCCTTTGGTTCCATATAACATAGGTAGAAGCCCATAATTCGGGTTCTAACAAACTCATGCTACGTGTAGGATATCCAGCCACCATCGCCGCTGAGCTGTTCGCCGTTCTTCCTCAGGAAGTCGAACTTGTTTCACTGCCTGAAAAGCTCGACCACGATGTCGATATCGACGTCTGGATTCCCGATCCCTATCCGACTCGAGCCCAGCGCATTGTGCCGCACTTGCACGGCGTCAAGCTTGTGCTATCGCTCATGGCTGGCACTGAATGGATTCCCGCTGCCGTAGGCCCCCACGTAACCATCTGCAATGCTCACGGCGCCCATAATATTTCCACCGCCGAATGGACACTGTCAGCCATTCTGGCGACACTCAAATACTTTCCGCTCTACCTTGACGTGCAACGCTCCGGGCAATGGAAACGCCGCTTCGAAGCCACCGCGCACTACGCGACCATCACCGGCGACGCCCGCCCGATTTACCCGCCTGTCATGCAGGAAGAACTCACCGGCAAGACCGTTCTGTTGGTCGGATATGGTGCGATCGGGAAAGAGATTGAGCGCTTCCTGGGCCCATTCAATGTCGACATCATCCGGGTTGCGCGAAGCGCACGAACTGCCCCTCCGGTTCACACGGTCGGCGAAATCGATGATTTGATTCCGATTGCTGAAGTGATCGTACTGATCTTGCCTTCAACCGCAGAAACGCGCCACCTCATTGATGCGCGCCGGATCGCATTGATGAAGCAGGGCACCTTGCTCGTTAACGCCGCGCGCGGACCGATCGTAGACACCGACGCGCTCGTCGATGCACTCAATGGAGGCCGGATTCGCGCTGCGATTGATGTCACTGATCCGGAGCCCCTGCCTGAGGGCCACGCGCTTTGGAAATGCCCCAACCTGTTGCTCACGCCGCACATCGGCGGGTCAAGCCCACAGTTTGCGCCGCGGTCCATCCAAACCGCAGCGAACGAACTGCGCCGCTACATCGACGGCGAACCGCTGCGCAACGTGGTGCAAGCTGCAATCTGACCAGCTGATTCGGCGCGTCGCCAGTCGCGCAGCCCAAGCACGGCGAGCGCTACCAAGCCTGCGGAGAGCACCGCTGTCAGCCACAAGTCTTTATACGCGTACTCGCCGATATACACGCCATCGATCGCAATCCACAACCACCAGTTGGCCGTGTGTTTGCGAGCCTGCCACCAACTGGCCACCAAACTGTAGCTCGTTAATGCCGCGTCCAGATGAGGCAAGGCTGCGCCGACTCGCACCATAAGCCAACCCAGGGCCACAGCGCCAAATGCTCCTGCGGCCAATCCTGCAATCCATCCCCGCACGCTGAGAGGAGCGACGCGCACTTCGCCTTCTTCACGGACACCGCGCCACCAGTGCCACCAACCGTAGAGAGTGAAGGCGATGAAGAACACTTGCAGCAGCGCATCAGAGTAAAGGTGCGTCTCATAGAACACCACGAGATAGAAAATATCCGCAGCCAACACAATGGGCCAACAGATCAACAAGCGCCGCGTCGTTAACCAGATGCCCACCCAGGTTGTGATAAACCCCGCCAGTTCGACCCAGTGGGTGGATAAATAGTTCAGAATCGTGACTGCCGTCATTCTTTCTCGTTCCTCCGCTGGCTGCGCGTCCGGGACCACACGCGCAGAGCATTCAGCAAGTCCTCTCCGCTCTTGCTGCGGAACCACCGCGCGTGCGCCACCAGGTAGCCATCTGTGGCCATTCGAGCCTTTTCCTCCGAATGCAAGACGCCGAGAAAGTAATCGGCTTCGGTCAGTGCAAATTCTGCGTGGCACAACGCAAGCATCGGAGCCAGGGCCGCGGCCTCCTCCTCAGATAGCCGGCGCACTTCCTCATAGCCTTCGAGCAATGCAAATGCGTGGTCCAGATACACGGGAACATCTCCCGAATGCGCCGGATCGCGGACCAGGTCCAGCCACTCGACCACATTTCTTTCCAGCGCAAGGGCCAGATCGTGGACGGCGGTGCTCCGATCGGCCAGGCCGAAATCGATGATTGCTGTGGCCCGTGCGTCCTGGCCCGTGTCGGTCCAGAAGAGATTCGACGCGTGCAGATCGTTGTGCGTCCACAGCGGATTCAGTGCCGGCAACAGCGGCGACAGTTCCGCGTGGAATGGCCAGAGCAATTCCAGAGAAACATCACAATGGCGACGCGTCTCCGCGTGATCCCGCAGTGCCGGACGATCTGCGCAGTAGCGCTCCATCGAGCCGGCAGGGTCCGCGCTTGCAAAGATCGAGAAACCCGCTACGAGGGGTTGAATCTTGCGAACCGGTGCATCGAACCCGCGTGCCGCCTCGTGCAGAGAGGCCAAGGCCTTCCCTGCCGCTCTGGCGTGAGTTGCTGAGCGAAAGGGCGTCCACGAAACCGCGTCTTCGTAAAGATCAATTCCGTCAGGCAGCTCATGGACTTCGTAAGTCCATTCACCGATTTCGATCGCTGATTCGCCCTTTGGCGTTGCCAATACGCGAGGAACCGCCGCGCCATTGCGCCTGAGATGATCCATGAAGCGATGTTCTTCAGCCAATCCTTCGTGATCCCTGACAGCTCGATGGTGCCTCTTCACAAAGACCTTCCGGGCTCCGATTTTCACGACACTGGCTGCAGAGAACGGGCGTGGGCTAGTCGAAATAATTTCGAGCGGCGCAGCGAAATCTGGAAAGCGCTCGAACAACAGCCGCACCTCATCCAACGCAAGCGGCGGCCAGTCGGCCTCCACGAGCGTGCCATCCATTCCGTGTGCCTTTGCAGCCATGCCCATTGCGCGCGAGTCAGCTCTTTCCTAAGCCCGGTGAAGATTCTAGAACGTGTAATGTGCCGAAATCCGCACCGTTGTTGGCGCGCCTTGATGGATAAAGGTGTCCCCGTAATTCGCACCAGTATCTTTCCAGTAGCGCTTGTTGAGAAGATTGTCGGTATAAAGACGAAGCGTCACGCGGCCCTTCTCGCCGCCCGGCGAATAGCGTGCTCCCAGGTTGAACAAGTTATACCCGCCTACACTTACCTGGTCATCTCGCGTAGCCTCCTTACGGCTTGTATAACTCCAACCCGGCATTAAACGCAGCCCGCGCGCGTGCGGCAGCAGCAGGTCCGCGAAGATCGTTGTGCGCACGCGTGGCACATTAATCACCTGTTTGCCGTTGTAGATCTCAGTCTGCGAATCACTTGAAATCGCGCGTATCGCCGCTGCCGATGCAGTCAACTGCAGCCAGGATGCGGCCTTCCCCTGCGCATTCAACTCAATCCCGTCGTGCGTTTCATGCCCGTCTGCTTCAAAGCACAGGTCTCCAGGCGCCACATCGCTACCAGCCAGCAGATTGCTGGCGCAGAAAGTGTCTGCAGCATCTATCACGCGCGGATAGAAGAAGGGTTGCCGCATTCTGAAGAGGGCAGCCGTCAGCAGAATCTGACGCTCATACTTGACTCCCACTTCCGATTGCCGCGTGAAGAACGGGTCCAGAAACAAACTTGAGTTATCCACCCACCATGGCGCCTGTGGACCGAGCGACAGCAAAACGCCGTAGTTTCCATATACAGTCAGATCCTTCGCCGGCGAGTAAGTTAGTGCGTATTGCGGTAGCCAGAGCGAACGCGCCTTCGCATAGTTGAAGTCACTCACCTGCGCGTAACGGCCGCCTGCAAGCACCGTAAGGCCGCCCGGTATATGAATCCGATCCTGCACAATGCCGGATGCCTGATGATTAAAGTCGGCCAGCGTCGCCGGTCCGGCCTGCTGATAGGGGCTCTCAGGTGCGTAGGCAACTTCAGGTTGATATATGTTTTCCACTCCTAATGGCGTGTAGACAATGGTGGGTGACAAATCCACGCTGCGATGAAACAGCGATCCCCCGCCCACCACATCATGCGTGAGGGGCCCCGTCGTGAAATGACCTTGCAATATCGCATCGCCGACAGCATCAATGCGCAGTTCGCCGGGACTGCGATAGTCGTAAATCTCGTAGCTGCCGTCGGGGCAGAAGAAATAAGCTGGCGCATTCGGGCAAAGTGAATTGCCGTCTGCGTCAAGAGCCGCGCCGTAGTGATAAATCACGTTGTCGTCGATCAGTGAGTGGCTGTAGGAACCCGTGATCCGCCCACTCCACTTCGCATTGAACGTATGTTCCAGCCGCGATCCTGCATTGAACACATCGAGGGTATTCGGCTTTCCCCAGGATTGATATCCGAGCATCGTCGACGGAAACACGTCCATCGGAACGGTTGTGCCACCCAGCAGTTGATATCCCGCCTCCGACCGCTGAATCCGGTGCTGATACTCGAAATCCGAATAGAGACGCGTATTCGCATCGAGTCGCAAGTCGCCGTCCGCCGCGCCAACGCCGCGCCATCCATTTGCGTGCTGCACGTAGGTGTGGATGTCTTCGCTTGCCAGATTGAGTCGAACGCCTGGGGCAAATGTCGTTTGAAAAATGTGGCCCACGTCGAGTGCGCCATACGACGTACCGCGATGATCGGTTGCGACGTCGATCGACGGTCGTTGCCATGCGTGCGGTTCCTTCGTTACATAGATGATCAGCCCTCCAGCCGACGCCACGCCGCTTTCCAAGCCTGCAATGCCTTTGACGAATTCAACGCTCTCCTTGTTTTCCAGAGGCACATCCTGTTCGCCCGCAATGGTCATCCCGTTAATTTGCAAACCAGTGGCCAAGTCAATTGGGAATCCGCGAATCTCAAAGTCGCCGTAGTAACCGACAGGCGCGTAGTCTTCGCCGACCGAGGCATCATTCTTCACCACGTCGGATAACACACGCGCGACCTGGTCGCTGAGTACCGCTCGCGACACAGAAGTGACCGAGAGTGGCGTTTCTTTGAGCAGCGCCCCGTCAAGACTTGCAGCGGTCGCCGCACCTGAAAGATAGTCGTCTGTCACTTCGCCGTGTACTTCCACCGTGGTCGTGACGCGCGACAATTTTTGCGCGGAGGCCTGTTGCGGTTCCGATGGCGGCGCGGAGCCTTGCGTTGGTTGTGCCGCATTTTGCGCGATCAGACACGCGGAATACGCTGAACCAACCAGCAGCACACACACCAACCAATGCCATCTGCCCGCACCGGGCCAACGGCGATTGTTCCATCGATAGTTGTCTTGAATGGCGGTGTTAAGAGCGGCGTAAGGCCCTGGCATGAGTTCTCCCTGCTTCGACTCACTCAAACAGGAGAACTCGCACGACGATAGAGGAAGGCCGTTTCGCTTCGGAAACTTCCCACGCCGGTATTATCCGGATCGGGTTCGAGGGTATTTCTCAGCCCCATTTACTGGAGCACCCCTGTTTCAATAGTTAAGGTTGACACACATGCCGAATGTTGCGCAAATCGGCGATGCAGTAGATTACCTCGAGTTCGATAGGATGATTACTCCTAGCTCTTAGGTAATCAAGGAGTTATTTCTGTGCTAATTGATCCCGTCATCGTTTAGACTTCGGCTGAGCCAATCTATATTTCCAGGCTGAGCGGTCCGGGGCAATCGTCATCAAAGTTGTGATTTGTCTATGTTCCGTGGCCGATGGTGACAATTGGAAACCGCCTCCATCCAACAGAGGTGACTGCAGGTTTCTCATTTTGACACTGTGCTCACTTCGAGTACGAACGTTGGTAGCAAGAATGCCAGTCGAACGAACCCGTCCGCGAGTCAAGCTATCGATAGCCCGTTCCCCCATTTCAGAGTGGAGGGGCGGTAAGCCCTTGTTCCTGCTTCAGCATTTGGGCGGCGAACCGGCGCATTGCGTTCAAGTTGTGCCGGTCAGGTCACTACGCAGGCGTTCACTCCAGATTGACTTTCCGCAAGTGGAAACGCTGGATGCCAAAGAGAGTGAAGTCCTGCTTCCCGCGAAGCTTGTCTCGCAGGCTCCGGATGGCGTTTCGGGGCTATGGGAGAGCTTCTTTGAAACTGACTGCCAAGGCGCTGGTTGTGTTTCCTATCCAGTGCGCATTCGATATCAGTGGGAAACGAAACAATGCGAGGAACAGACCAACCTGATCTGGGATGCTAAGGAACGTACTCTTAGCGTGCTTGCGCCGCTTAGTTGAAACCTCAAATCTTATAAGCAACAATTCCTACGGCTCCCAATCTTGTTCTGCGTCTGATTACGATTTACGCTCATGCGGTCTCAACTCCATAGTCTCTCGATAAGCGGCCGATAGGTGGCCAATTCCGGAACCCTTAGCCCGTTCACTTTTGCCGCGTCGTCGGCATGCCGTAGCACGACGGCATCCTGCGCGTGGGGCAATGCCAGAAACGCTTCGCCCTCTGCTCCGCTCATGGGACCTCCCTGCAGGGTAAGGCTCTCTTTCGAGGCGGCGGAAAGGGATGCCAGATAGCTCGGGTCAATCGCGCACAAGTAGCGCTTCGCCGCCACATGCAGACGAATCGGATCGAGCACAGCATCCGCGACGTGCCCTCTCAGCAATTGCGCCGCCAGCTCTTCGTGCCGCGTATCCAGCCCGCGTTGAGCCGCATCTTCGCCTTCAGAGTGCAGCAGATGCCCCAGGTCGTGCAGAAGTCCCGCCGCAATCAGAGTATCCGCCGCGCCCTTGCGCTGCACAAACCACGCCGCCTGCAAACTATGCTCGAGCACGGTGACCGGCTCGCCAAAATAAGCTGCGCCTCCACCGGTCGCCAGCAGGTCGAACAGATCGTCAATCTGGTCAATCGTTCGCATATCTGGTCACAACTCAGCGCTTGCGAGTTTGTGAATGCGCTGATGTACCAACAACACCATGGCCACCAGAGACGTCACGAACGCAGCCGCAGCCAGCAGGAGAAACGCATTCTTCCATCCGAAAGCCACGGTGACCCGGGCCACTGTATCGCCCGAGAGCCAACCAGCCAGGTAACCCACGCCATCGATAATGCCGGCGGCCGTCGCGCTACCGCGCTTGCCGCCGAAGTCGAGGCTCATCGCTCCCGCCAGATACGAATAAGGCCCCAGCAATAGGAATCCCACGAGGGTCACCAGCACGACCGGAGTCCATTGGCTCGCGTGCCCAGGTGTGTGCGCCAGCACCAACAGGCACACCGTGCTCGCCACCATTCCTCCAACCAGCACGATGTTCCTGCCATTCAGCCCAAGCTTGTCGCTCAGCACGCCGGCCATAAGCACGCTGACGCCGCCGAACAACGGAAACAGCGCGCTGCGTCCCGCCGCCACGCTGCTCGTCAGCCCCACATATTGAACAAAATAAGTGGGTGTCCAGAAGTTGAAGGTCTCTCGCAGTAGAGTTGTTCCAAGGGAAAGCAGACAGACAAGCCAGAAAGGAAAACTCGTCAACAGAGGCTTCAGAATCGCTGCAAGTCCCGCATGCTCTTCACTGTGGTGTTCGCCTTCTTCGGCGTAAACGTTCAGTGGGTTTGCTTCCGGTGCGGGCAATCCGCGTTCCTCAGGAGACTCGCGCAAGAAGATTGCATTTGCCAACAGGAGTACGGCCAACGACCCGGCGCCCGCGACGAAGACGCCCCTCCAGCCAAGTCCGTGCTCCATCAGCACGCTCATGATCCAGCGGCACGCCGCGTCGCCAAACAGGTAGCTCAGGCTCAACACGGCCATCACCGTACCGTAGGTGGAGTAGGAAAACCACCGCGACGCGACCTTGACCAATCCCACCCAGCCTGTGGATTGGAATAGACGATTGCCCACCCATGCAAGCGTGAAGAGCGGAAACCCACCACTCAGCACGAATAGGATTGTGAACGCGATGGCTCCTGCCATTCCTCCCAGAAAGACGCGCCGCCCACCGAGCAGGTCGGCGAGCGATCCTGAAACAAACTTGCCGATCGCGTAGGCCATCGTTCCAAAGGACGCAATCAACCCCAGGCGCACCTGCGCGTCGTTCGCTCTGATGCCATGCCGCGCCAGGTCCTGGATCAGGTCCGGCAAGACAACCGACAAATTTGACCGACAGAAGTAATAGCCGGAGTAGCCAAGAGCCAGCAGCGCAATCGTGGCCACGTGCCAAGCCGTGAAGCGAGCATTCTGGTTGGGTGGGGTAAGAGCGCCTTCCGGATTCGCTTTCGCTTCCATTCGCACACCGGCAGACTATCACGAGGTCACTGCGTCGCTGCCCGAACACCAGCGACACGCCTGCCGCTCACCCTTCGCTGCCCTCCCGCACGATCCTTTTTCTGCAAAAATCTGGTCCCTCAGCAACCTCAGAAGCGATACATTTGAATAGATATTCGCTCCAAAGCGAAGAAACGTCGATTCCTCCGTAAATTTCTGTTAAAAGGTGACTGGATGACCTGGTTTCGTTCCCCTGTCTTCAATTGGCGCGTAATCGCCCTGCGCGGGCTGTTGCTTTGTTGTCTCACTGGGATTGCTGCCAATTCGGTCTTCGCGCAATCCACCTTTGGCGCAATTCTCGGCACGGTGCATGACGCGAGCGGCGCTCTGGTCGTCGGCGCGCAGGTCACCCTGCTCAATTCAGGAACCAATGCCACCCGTTCCGCGGTCACTGATGCCAACGGTAACTATGCCTTCCGCAACATCGACGTAGGCACCTACAAACTCACCATCGCCGCAGAGGGCTTTCAAACGGAGTCGCTTCCGACCATTGACCTAACCGCCCGCGAAACACGCCGCCTCGACGCTGTCCTCAAACTCACAGGCGAAACGCAGACTGTTGTTGTCCTCGATGACTCTTCTGCTCCCGTCATCACGACTGACGTGTCGAACCTCGCCGAAACCAAAGTAGGTGACGAACTAGTTGAACTCCCCGTTGCCATCTACTCGCGCTCAGCGGGCTCCACCAGCCCCATCTCCACGCTCACCACCGAAGCTGGCGTGCAGACGGACGACTCCGGCAACCTCGCCGTCATGGGCACCACCGCGGCTCTTCTCAGCGTCACCGTCGACGGCATCTCCAGCGTAGGCGTCGAATACTCCGGCCCCGTCAATGAAATGTTTCCGTCGTTCAACTCGATTGAAGAAATCCGCGTCAGCGAGTCGAACAATAACGCCGAGTTTTCTGGCGTTGCCGACATCACCACTGTCTCCAAGGCCGGCACCCTCCATTTTCATGGTGGGCTCTTCGAGAATCACGAGAACACAATCTTCAACTCCAACGACGCATTTGCTCTCTCCAAACCAAAAATCATCATGAATGACTTCGGAGGCACATTCGGCGGCCCACTCCGTCTGCGCCCCCGATCCGATAGCTCCAATCCCGCGTTCTTCTTCATCAGCTTTGAAGGACTGCGCCTGCCGCGCGAAACGCCCATGCTGCTCAGCGTTCCCTCCGTTGACATGCGCAGCGGCAACGTCAGCGACTACCTGTACCAACAATATTGCAATGGAACCGGGCCGACCGGCACACCGACGGCAAATTGCCCCTCCGGGAATTATCCAATCTACCAACCTGACGGGGTCACGCCGATCGATCCGACCAACGCGCCTGTCAGCACCATCTCCGCCAACCTGCTCAATTCCCTGATGCCTCTTCCTAACTACGGCGATCCCACCTCTTACGCGAACAACTACCAGATAAACTTCCCCTCGCCCATCTCGTCGAACCAGGGAGACGTCCGTCTCGACAAAAACATCTCTGACAAGCAAACGCTCTTCGCGCGCTTTTCCTACAAGAATCGCCAGGTGCTCACGGCGCCCTCTGCCGCCTGCACGTTTACCTACTGTGCCGAGGCGGGCAGCCCGCTGCAGGGGGCTTACAACACGCCGGAAATCGACGAAGGCCTGACCTTTGCTCACAACTACGTCTTCACGCCTCAGTTGCTGAACGAATTTCGCGCCGGCTTCAACGAGCAGCACACCTCGGAAACGCAGAGCTACTCCACCAACGACCTCCTCACCCAAACCGGCCTCACTGTTCCGCAGCCGGACACCGCATGGTCTGAGGCGCCGCAAGTGCTTATCAACGGCTTTATGTCCACAGGCGCCGGAAATCCCGGCGTGCAGCGTGGTCAGATCATTCAGGCGCTCGACAACGTCACCTGGACGCGCGGCAAGCACAACTTAAAATTCGGCGTCGACTTCAAACGACTCACCGATCACGACGACAACGTCTTTGGCAACTATCGCTCTGGATGGTATGTTTTCGACGGCTCGTCGGACGTGGGCACGGCCATCGGCGATCCCTACACTGCGTTTCTTCTCGGCAATCCCGATTACACCGAGGTCAGCACCACCAACGACCCCACCATGGACGGCCGTGGCTACTCTTACGCTTTCTTCGCTCAGGACGATTGGAAGCTCACGCCGAACCTCACGTTGAACGTCGGTGTTCGCTACGAATTGCATCCGCCGCTGCGCGAGATCCACTCCAATACCGCGGCCTTCCTGCCCGACTGGACAGGCGTCGGCACCGACGGATCCACCGCGGTGAATGGCGCTGTTGTCGTATCTAACGCCGCCGCTCTCGCCAACGCATCGCCTGATTTCATCTCCTCGATTGCGCCCACGCCCATCCTCACCGCGTCGCAAGCCGGGATTCCCTCGGCTCTGCGTTACTCGGACCATACCGACATCGGCCCGCGCATTGGTTTTGCGTGGCGCCCCTACGGCAACGACAAAACCGTTGTGCGCGGCGGATGGGGCCGCTTCATCGAGTCGCCTCTCGGCTTCTCGCTCGTCTCTGGATGGGCCGTCTCCTCCAGCAATGTGGCCACCTATAACCAGGACTACCAGGCAGACCTCGTTACGCCTCTGCTGTCGTTCTCCAATCCCTTCAACACAGCCGCAGGAGACTCGTCTGGCACCGCGGGTTTCTACTACGCGTTTCCCGTCCACTACAGCGACCCGACGGTTCAGCAGTGGAACGTGACCCTCGAGCAGGACTTCGGCCACAACATTGGCATGCGCCTCTCTTATAGCGGCAGTCACGGCAAGGACCTCGAAGCCATGGTCGACCTCAACCAGGTGCAGCCCAACACCGTCGGCTACAGCGTGGCGCAATACGACCGCCCTTATCCTGACTGGAGCGTCATTCAGAGCGTGCAGAACATCGCAGAGAGCAACTACAACAGCGGCACCGCGGAGTTGTCGCGCCACAGCGGCAAAGGCCTGACCTTCGACGGCAGCTATACCTGGACACGCGATCTATCGAATGCGGGGGGAGCGACGCCCAATGCCTTCGCCGTCGCGGGCGGCAGCTACCTCACAGACCGGTTCCATCCAGGCCTCGACTACGGCAGCGTCGCCTACGACCGCCGTCACCGCTTCCTCGCGACCTGGCTCTACGATCTGCCTGTAGGCAAAGGCCAGCGCTGGCTATCGACCGACAGCGCAGCAAATCGCATCATCGGCGATTGGCAGCTTGCCGGCGTCGCCATTCTTCAATCCGGACCATTCCTCACGCCCTATCAGCAATCGGTCGACCCGGCCAACACCAACATCCTGACGACCGTCGGCCAGGCCCGCCCCGACCAATTGAGTGGCGTCTCACTTTATGCCCCATCGCGCACCACCACCCAGTGGCTCAATTCCGCTGCCTTTCCCTATCTCAACCTGCAGAACCCCGACGGCACTGGCGTCGGTCGCTTTGGCAATGCACCGGTCGGCGGCGTTGTCGGTGCCGGCACCGCCAACTTCTCCTTCTCGCTCATGAAGAGCGTTGCCCTCTATGAACAGTCGCGGCTGCAGCTCAGCCTTGAGGCGGCCAACGTCTTCAACCATCGCAATTACGAACCACCCAACATGCAGGTGGATTCAGGCGGCTTTGGCGCCATCACCGCTCTGCAAACCGCTGAAGGCGCCGGGCCACGCAGCCTGGAGATCTCCGGCCGCATCACCTTCTAGACGGGCAAACATCCACAAAAACAAAGGCCGCCGGGTTCATCCCGACGGCCTTCTGCTTTTTAGTCCCTCAGTCTTTCAGTTTCCATCCCTACTTCCCGATCCCTTCGGTAATCGTGACAATCCGATCCACGCCCGGCACCGTAAAGTGTTCCACCTTGCCGCTCGGCCAGTGCACCTCGATGTCTTCGATCTTCGTCGTCTTCCCAAGTCCAAAATGCAGCCGCAAATCATTGTTTGAGGCATAACTCCCACCACTCAGCACGTCTTCGCGCTGGCGCATGCCATTCGCCTTCACATAAACTGTCGCGCCCACTGCATCGCGGGGACTTCCTTTGCTGGCTGCAGTCTTGTCGGCTCCCACCAGCTTCAACTCCAGCCAATGATTGTGGTCGTCGGTTACATTACGCAGCAGAACCGGATGCCCATCCATCACATTGATTACCACGTCGATCTTGCCGTCATTGAACAGATCGCCCACGGCCATGCCACGTCCCGCAATCACATCTGCGAGCCCCGTGCCTTCCACCGGCGGTACCGCCTCAAACTTTTTCCCCGCGTTATTGTGGAAGAGCATCGGCCGCTCCTTCCAACTCGTTCCCCAGGCATACTTGTCCGCTTGCGGATAGACATGTCCATCGGACATCATCAAATCCTTCCATCCGTCGTTGTCATAATCGAAAAATGCGTCGCCCCAACTGAGAAAGGGAACTGTAACTTCGCCAAGGCCCACGTCGTAACTCACGTCTGTCATGTTCGCGTCGCCTTCGTTGTGGTACAGCGGCTTGTAGTTGTCTGAGAACGTCGTGTCGAAAACATCCAGCATCCCATTGTTCTCATAGTCGCCTACCGCGATGCCCATCGACGCCGTTTCCTGGCCGACGCCATTCACCGCGAACCCCGACGCATAACTCACGTCTTCAAATGTTCCGTTGCCCTTATTCAGGTAGAGATAATTCGGCGTTGAATCGTTGCCCACCAGCAGATCGGGCCTGCCATCATTGTTGATGTCCGCGAACACTGCGCCTAGCCCGTAGTAGCCGGGCTTGTCGGCCACGCCCGCCTTTTCGCTGACGTCGGTGAAAGTTCCATCCCCGTTGTTGTGGAAGAGATGGTCCGGCTCGCCCTTCAGTCCGCGCGGCCCGCAACTCACTTGCTCCCCGCGAAACGTGCAGTACGTATTCGGCACTCCGTTCACTTCCGCCTGTGGCAGGTTGTTGCGATCGAAATGCACATAGCCCGCCACAAACAGATCCAGCCTTCCGTCGCCGTCGTAGTCGCCCCACGTCGATCCCGTGGACCAGTTACCCAGCGTCACCCCCGCCTTTTCCGCGACGTCAGTAAACGTTCCATCGTGATTGTTGTGGTAAAGCCGGTTTTTGCCCCAATTTGTCACATAGATATCCGGCCAGCCATCGTTGTCGTAGTCCGCAACCGATACGCCAATACCCCAGCGATCGTTCGTTACGCCCGCCTTGGCCGCAACATCCGTGAAAGTTCCGTCGTGATTGTTGTGAAAGAGCGCAGCATGCGGCGGCGTTTCTTTGCCATCCAGTGCGTCGAAGGTAGAGCCATTCACCACGTAGATATCGAGCCAGCCATCGTTGTCATAATCGACGAGCCCGATGCCGCCGCCCTTGGTCTCCACGATATAGGTCTTCGCCGAAGTCCCCATCTTGTGGGTCCACTTGGTCAGCCCGGCCTTTTCTGAAATGTCTTCAAATACAATCGGCCCGCTCTTGACGAATCCGCCCGCAGTAATCGGCCGATGCTGCTCGTCCAGTTGCAGGGCATGCGGCGACTCCGCCGCATCGCTCGACGAGTTGCCGGCCGCGGCCTTCTGCTCCTGTTGTGGAGTGGCCTGGGTACTGTGCGTCGCGATCTGACAAATTCCGAAGGACGGAGTCACCGCCGCCATGAACACAAGAACTTTTGTCTTTCTCAACATCAGGAACATGGCAGCCAGTATACGGGGCGGCATACAGAGCAGTCTCGACCGAAAGGTGGAGTGTTCTACGTCCCGGGCTGCACTTTCTGAACGAGCCATCCATTGCTGCTCTTTTCGAGATCGGCCGTGGCCGCGTGCTGCCCATTGCTATCAGTCGTAATCTTCGGGAAAGCCACCTTCATCTCTGGCGAATTAGCCCAACCGGCAATTCCACTCACTCCGTAGCGATAGGTCACGCTGTAGGTTGCGGCATTCGGGTCGGCAGGAGTGTAACCGTCGATCGAACTCACCTCAAGATGTCCAAAACAGAAGTTGCCATATCCCGGTTGCGTCGCATCAGGAGTCCAGGTCGAGCGTCCGACGTCCGAAAGATCGTAGACATTCACCTGCTTCGATCCGATCAGGAATCGGCTTTTCTCGGCGGACTTGCGCGTCAATAAACCAGCATCCGTGAGCGCGTCGAAGCCCTTCGTCTGTTCATCGTTTGACGTGTCGGCCTGTACCGGAAACTTCATCGGGTTCGACCAGATGCAGTCGTGCTTGCCGCTGTAATAACTGTTGAGTGCTGACTTGAAGGCTTCCCGGTCCACTGAATTCGAATGGCAGCCCGTGCCTAGACCC
>Ga0265339_10000191_pt1 | contig 51349 bp, 47 predicted proteins | sample 4CB219metaG_FD_202085 | JGI IMG/M metagenome (GOLD analysis project Ga0265339, IMG submission 202085) | Rhizosphere microbial communities from Carex aquatilis grown in University of Washington, Seatle, WA, United States - 4-CB2-19 metaG | ecosystem: Host-associated > Plants > Roots >... | reverse complement strand
GCGAGTTCGGTCGCCGTCGGCCCGGGCGACAGCACGTTTACCCGGATGCCGGTGCCCTTCAGGTCCTCCGCCCAGGTCCGCGCGAGGTTGCGCACTGCCGCCTTGCTCGCGCTGTAGACGCTCATTGTCGGGGCGCCCGTGGTGCCGGCGCTCGAGCCTGTCAGAATGATCGAACCGCCCTTGCCCATCAGCGGCAGCGCCTTCTGGACCGTGAAGATCGTACCCTTCACATTGGTGTCGAAGGCCTCGTCAATGTGCTCGGCGGTGATCTTGCCGAGCGCAAGCGGGCTTCCCGCCCCGGCGTTGGCGAAGACGATGTCGAGGGTTCCGCGTTCGGCCTTCACTGCCGCGTAAAGTCGGTCGAGGTCGGCCAGATCGGAGATCGAGCCCTTTACTGCGCGGGCGTTGGGCCCGAGGTCAACCACAGCGGCGTCGAGCTCTTCCTGCCGGCGGCCAAAGATGAAGACGATGGCGCCCTCTTCGATGAAGCGCTTTGCTGCTGCGCGGCCGATGCCGGTAGCCCCACCCGTGATGACTGCAACCTTACCTTCAAGCTTTCCCATCTTTACTCCCTTCGGAATGTGTGAAGCATTCGGTACATAACGTAGATTCTTTGGCAGTGGACGAAAACTGCTCAGGAGCCCAAATTATTGTCTATTCGTCCAGAAAGAGGGCTCAACTGAGCCGTTTTTCACCTCTTGATGGAGCTGGGACGCGCGGCTCGAGGAAAGGAGGAGTTGTGACGCTGGAAGGAAGGAGAATGTCCGTCAAGGCCTCTTCTACGTGATGTTGCGCTTCTCCGACAAACTAAGCTGTGCAGTTTTGTACAGCTCTCACAGAACACGGAGTCTAAGTTGGACCCGATATCAGACATGTTCAGAACGATGCACGTAACCGCTTTCGGTCAAGGTCTTTCGTCCCTCTGGTGTAGGGAGATGAGTGTCTTGCAACCTGCGTGAGAAACCCATGTGACAGTTCTGGGGTTGACGAGGACGGCCGGTGAGGCCACGTGAGAGGGACTCTTTCAGGAAGTAGCATCTCCGTCGTCATATTTGTCGTGGTGCCGGACCCAATCAATGTGGTTAGGATTGATCTCGTTGCGGCCCTTCGGTGTGAGATCCAGGTAGTTGTAGGTACCGATCAAGAGGTCGCCGCCGCGCGCGTACGAGGAATAGGTGTGGTAAATTCTGTCGTTGTCAGACTGATCCTTATAGAACACACTGATGCCGGGTTGTTCCTCACCCCGCGATTTGAACACTCGGTAGTTGTAGTACATCTCGCCCTTGGCCAGTTCTTCCTTTGTGGCCGAAACGTGATAGTCGAAATTGAAGTCGCTGCCAAAGGACGACACCCATGGAAAATGCCAACCCATGCGCCTCTTGAAAGCTTCGATCTTCGACAGGGGCGCTCTTGAGACCCCCAGCAGTGTCACGTCATGATGGTTGAGATGGGCGAGGGTGCCGTCGATGTGATCGGACAGAAACGAGCACGACGGACAACCCTCCTTCCATTCCGGACCAAACATGAAGTGGTATACGACCAACTGGCTGCGTCCGTTGAAGAGATCGGAGAGCGTTTCCTTGCCTTTCGGTCCTTCGAAGACGTATGGTTTTTCAACTCTCTCCCAGGGCAACTCGCGACGCTGCCGGCTCAACTCATCTCGCAGCTTAGTAAACTCCTTTTCTTTCCGGAGTAGTTCTGTGCGAGCCTCAATCCATTCGCTTTGGGGAACAACCTTGTGGTCTTGAATTCCTGTGTCAGTGCGTAGGGTCGCCATCATGTTCTCCAGTTCTGCTCGTGTTCCGGCAACTTCGGTTGTCAGTTGTCCCCAACGGGCCTTAGCACTCTTCGAGAACCGAGCCAGCTGGTATTAGCAGCGATGCGCGGTTATTTGTGCCCGTACTCAAGCTTGGGATACCAGTCAATACCGCGGCCCGCAGGAGTCAAATCCAGCATCAGCCAAAGAGGATCAAGGTCGGGGGCACCGCGCGGATCTTGTCCAGGATCCGCCATAGCACCGCTCATTTCGCCACTGTAAAAGTGCCTAACTACTCCGTCGTGGCGACTGAACACACTAAAGCCGGGGACATCCGCGTCATCAGGACTGACATAAGTCCGCGTGTAATCGCCCGTGAGATCGGACACGAACGGAAGGTTGGCGAAAACGCGCTGCCGTTTGTACTCCAAGAGGCGCTCGATCGGTGAACGGGCAGTCACCGCGATGGCAACGCGTTCACGCAAGTTGACTGCTATCCCATTCCATGCGCTGAGGAAGGAGGTGCACATGGGACACGGTCCCTTGCGCTGCGGGCCGAACATCATGCTGTAAACCATCAGGGTTTCCTTGTCGCCAAAAAGAACTGAGAGGCGAGTCGGTCCCACTTCGGAGACAAGTTCAGAGTCTTTGGCAAGCTTGCCACCGGGCGGCAACGCGCGTCGCTGAGCTGCGACGCGCTCGATGTGGCGCCGCAGTTCGATCTCTTCGGCAAGGAGTACATTGCGGGCGACTCGATACTCTGCGCTTTCGTTGGGAAAGTGGGCCTGATTGGCGGACACCAGTTCCTGGGCCGGAGATAGGGTCTGAGAATTGGACATGGTTCTCCTCAACTGTCCTGCGTCATTGGATGCGTTCACTGGGCAAGGTGTTAGGTCGTCAGATCGAATACAAGCAGAGAGCGATCGTAAGTCTATTCACGCCTCAGACACTTTCACTCCTGCCTGGGTTGCGTGTCATTGAGCCGACTTTGGCCCCTTTAACTGTTGACTTCAGGACAATGCACTCGCTGAGGCAAAATCCATTTTGGGCAGAGGTCTGCAGGACAGAGGTCGGGGGTCCGATAAGGGTCCAATAACGGTTACCAGAGGTACCTCAGAGCGCCAAAAGAAGCCATCCGTGACGCGTAGTTTCAATAGGTTACTGCCCGCCTCTGTGCTGTCACGGCAGAGGTCGCTGGTTCGAGCCCCGTCGTCCCGCAAGTCCGGCTAGGGGGCCGGGTTGGTTGCTGTTAACCGTATACCTGTACGGCCATGATCCCTCAGTTAAGGACGACGGCGCAGAGTCGTTGCCGATTCCGTTTTCGAAGGGTTGCACCCTGCTGCACCCAATTTCCAGTAGCCATTCTGTAGCCACTCTGTACCGGATTCCGTGCGTCTTGGTGCGTCGATATGCAAGGTAAAAACGAAGCTTATCTAATTGAAAATACGCATTATAAATATGAATGTCGCTGTTTCGATTGATCTTCGAGCTTAGGGCTTAAATCGGATTAAAAGGGCGTTGCTCTACCAACTGAGCTACGAGCTCTCGACAGCCACTCTTTCAAAACTAACACAGCGGAAAGTTGCGCTCCAACCCAGGGAGCGGGGCTGTACCATCGGGAAGTCCGGAGTAAACGGTCACTCTTTGAACGAGCGGAGCCGATGTCAACGGTGAAGGAAGGGAACATGGGGGCGATGCCGCAGGCGCTGGTGTTGTGCGGTGGATTTGGCACGCGGTTGCAGTCGGTTTACAGCGAAGGTCCCAAGTCGCTGGTTCCAATTGCGGGGCGTCCGCTGCTGAGCTATGGGCTGGAGTGGTTGCGCAGTGAAGGGATCGGCCGAGTGGTGTTGTGCACGGGGTATCGGCATGGGCAGATCAAGGCGTTGTATCCCGAAGGCGAAGGCGACCCGGAGATCCGGTACTCCGTGGAAGAGGAGCCGCTGGGGACGGGCGGCGCGGTAAAGAAGGCGGAAGGCGCGATTGATGGGGACTGCTTTTTCGTGCTGAACGGCGACTCGTTTCTGGACGTGGCGCTGGATGAGATGCTGGCGTTTCACAAGCGGAGCGGGGCGGTGGCCACGATTGCGACAGTGGAGGTGCCCTCCGCTGCGCGGTATGGCAGTGTGGCGCTGGACGGGGCGGGACGGGTGGTGTCGTTCCTTGAAAAAACGGAGCGAGTGGGGGCGGGTCCGCAAATGAGCCAAACCATTAATGGGGGGCTTTATGTGCTGGATCGGTCGGTGTTGCAGTTGATTCCCGGCGCGACGAAGGTCTCGATTGAGAAGGAAGTTTTCCCTGCATTGATTGGGAAGGGGATTTACGGCTTTAAAAGCCGCGGCTACTTCATCGATGTGGGAGTGCCGGAGGATTTGGAGCGCGCGCAGACGGAATTGCCGGAGCACTTCGCGCGATGAGGATTCGTGGAAGCGACCTGTTGCGAATCAGGGTTTTGGGGGAGGAGAGAGCGGTGGGCTGCTGCATCTCGCGCGAGAAGCGGATTTAGGGAAGGTTTTCGTAGACTTTATCTTAATCGGCAATAAACTAATAAAATTCAATTTTTTGTCTTGCATTTATTCATAAAATTAATTAATCTCCTGCCTGTAGGAGAAACGAGTTCATTTCACATGGCATCTGAGTCGCCCAATTTGACGGATTGGCAGGAACTGCTTCGCTTGGCGCAGGGCGCCGAGGTGGTGATTGAGCGGGTACGGATTCCTGCCAAGGGAATCGCCATTGAGGGCGCGTTTACGCTGCCGGAACTGGCGCGGTTGAGCCTGGAGGACCAGGTCTTTGTCACGGCCTTTTTGCGGTCGCATGGCTCGATCAAGGAGATGGAGCAGATATTCGGGGTGAGTTACCCGACGATCAAGGCGCGGCTAAACCGCATTGCGGGGGCGCTGGAGTTTGTCGATACGGATCCGTCTCCGTCGCGGGCAGATGTGTTGGAGCGGCTAAAAAAGGGTGAGATTACGCCGGCTGAGGCGATCAGTGAACTGGAGGCGATGAAATGACTCCGAACATTGCGATTTTGAAGATTGAAAGCCCGTACTGGCGGGGAATCCGGCTGTGGCTGCCGTTGTTTTTGCTGTGGATTCCAGTGGTTCTGCTTTCGCCGTTGATTCTTCTGGTGGTGCTGGGTGTGTGCGTGGCTGGCCGCATCAGCCCATGGCGGGCGATTGTGGCGTTCTGGGCGATTACGTGCAGTTTGCCGGGGACGGATGTGCGGGTGTGCACGGAGGGGAAGCGGATTACGGTGCGGATTTTGTGAGGTTGAGCATGAGTAACGATCGTCGCGCAATTTTGTCGTTGGTGGCGTCGGGCCACTGTACTCCGCGCGAGGCGGAGAGGTTGCTGGCGGTTGCTGCGGATGGGGATGAAGGGATGCTGCGGTTGGCGATCCTGCTGGCGATTGCCTGGCTTGCGCTGCCGCAGATTCAACAACTCGTGGCGGCGCTGGTGCACGGGCTTGGGGCCTGGCTGCCGGGACTGGCTGCACATGCGCATCGTGGGCTCGCATTGATTTCAGGAATATTGGGAGGAGTGTTATGAACGAGAATCGTCGTCAAATACTGGAGATGCTGGCTGCGGGAAAGATCACCGCAGACGAAGCCGAGCGGCTGTTGGCTGCGCTGGAGCCGGACTCGAGCACGATACCGAGCATGTTTGCGAGTGGTACTGGCGCGGGGAACGGGGCCAAACCGGCGGGGACAAAGACACACCCGAAGTATTTGCGGGTGCTGGTGGAGGCCGATCAGGAGATGACGGGGCTGAAGGGGCCGACCACGGTGAATGTGCGTGTGCCGATGCAACTGTTGCGGGCAGGGGTGCGGCTGGCGAGTTTGATTCCGAAGCAGGCCCACGACCAGTTCGACGATGCATTGGGCCGGCATGGCATTCCGATCACGCTGTCGCAGATCAAGCCCGAGAATCTGGAAGAGCTGATTGAGCACCTGGAAGATCTGACGGTGGACGTGGATGGGCGCGACGGAAACACGACGAAGGTGAAGGTGTTCTGCGAATAAGGCAGGGAATAGGGAATAGAGAACGAGGGAACCGGGGACGCGCTGTCTCCATCGTTTGGTTGAGGTGGGGCGGGCAGGTCACAGGCTAGACTCCGCGCCATGACAATTCCGACTGAACCGATTGGCAGTATTCCCCGATCTCGAGAACTTCTAACTGCGATGCAGGGACATGCGGGTGGGAGCGTGTCAGAGCAGGCATTGGAACGGGCTTACGAGGATGCGGTGCGCGACACATTGTCACGCTTCGAGGCGACCGGGTCGCCGGTGATCACGGACGGCGAACAGAGAAAATCGAGTTTTGCCACGTACCCTCTGGAAGGGTTGAGGAACCTGGCTGCGGATGGCGTTGTGATCCCCTTCAAGGATGGCCATACGCGACAGCTTCCGCGATTGGCGAAGGGGCCATTCCACTACGGCAAGTATGCGGGCGAGTATGTGCAGCGGGCGAAGCCGTATGCGAAGAAACCGTTGAAGCAGGCGGTGATTTCAGCATCGGCGCTGAGCCTCTTGTACCCGGCGGATGGGATTGCGGGGTATCCCCGGGAGCAATTTATTGAGGACCTGGTGGGCGAGGCGACGGCGGACATTGTGTCTGCGTTCACGGCGGGTGCGGAAACGGTGCAGATCGACTTCACTGAAGGAAGGCTCTCGCTGAAGCTGGACCCGAGTGGCGGGCTTCTGAAGAGCTTTGTCGAGCTGAATAACCAAGTGGTCGACCGGTTCTCGGATGCAGAGCGGGCACGGATTGGCGTACATGTTTGCCCCGGTGGCGATCACGATTCGACGCACTCGGCGGACGTGGATTATGCGGGATTGCTTCCGACGCTGTTTGATTTGCATGTGGGGCGGTTTTATTTGCAGATGGCGAGCGAGGCGGACCGACGGCGGGTGTTGAAGCTGGTTTCTGGATTGTTGGGCAAGGGGCAGAAGGTTTTCGTGGGAGTGATCGATCCGATCTCGGCGCGGGTGGAGACGGCAGACGAGGTAAGGGATCGGGTTTTGGAAGCGGCGACGATTTTGCCGGTGGAACAGTTAGGAACGACGGACGACTGCGGCTTCTCGCCATTTGCCGATGACGACTCGACGGCCCGCGATGTGGCCTTCGCAAAGATTCGCGCGCGCGTGGAGGGAACTGCGTTGGCGGCGGCGAAGTTGGGATTGTAAGGTGGAGTGAAGACCCCGGTTGCGGGCTACGCTTTGCGCAGTGGTTTGTGCATGGGAACGACCTGCACGGTGACGTCGCGAATCTGAGAGAGAAATTTGTTGAGCACCGAGCCGCGCAAAAGGATGTCGAAGCGCGAGCGGACGGGCTGCCCGAAGATGACGTGGGAGACGGTCTCCTGCTGGGCAAAGCGGATGAGCGCATCGGAGACGCTTTTATCGGTGAGGGTGACGACCTGGGCGCCGAGGTCGCGCGCCATGCGCTGGTACTCTTCCAGACGTTGGTGGGCTTCGGGGTCGCCATGGCCCTTGTCTTCATCGGGGCGGGCCACGTAGACGGCGTACCAGTTGGTCGCCAGGCGTCCAGCGACGCGTGCGCCGACGCGAATGAGGCGCTCGGTACCGGGACGGGTGCTGAGGCACACCATTACTTTGTCGGGGATGGGTGCTTGTTCGAGGCCCTGGGTACGGCGGTAGTCTGACGCGCGTTTGCTGACCTGCTCGGCGGTAGCGCGGAGCGACAGTTCGCGGAGCAGATTCAGATTGCCTTTGCGGAAGAAATTTGCCAGCGACTGCTCGACCTTTTCGGGCGCGTAGATTTTGCCTTCGCGCAGGCGCGAGCGCAGCTCTTCCACGGTGAGATCGACATTGACGACTTCGTCGGCGCGCTTGAAGAAGCTGTCGGGAACGGTTTCGCGGATGACGGTGTTGGCGGAGCGGTTGACGGCATCGTTCAGAGTTTCAAGATGCTGGATGTTGACCGCGGTCATCACGTTGACGCCGGCGTCGAGCAGTTCGATTACGTCTTCGTATCGTTTGCGATTCTTGCTGCCGGGAACGTTGGTGTGGGCCAACTCGTCGACGATGACGGTGTCGGGGTGGCGGGCGAGGATGGCGTCTACATCCATCTCTTTGAGATCGACGCCGCGATAGGGGATGACACGCAGGGGGACAATTTCGAGGTCGCGTATTTGTTCGGCGGTCTCTTTGCGGCCGTGGGTTTCGACAAGGCCGATGACTACGTCGACGCCCTGTTTGCGCTTGAGGAGCGCATCGTTGAGCATGTGATAGGTCTTGCCAACGCCGGGGGCAGCGCCGAGGTAGACGCGGAGCTTGGCGGGTTCCTGACTGCGTTCGAGCGATAGTTCAGCCATCATTAGGACCTGTTAACAGAATTGGGGTGGACGGCGTTGCAATTGAAGACCCGGCCAGCTGAGGCCGAGCCCGATGCCGGTGGCGGGATCACTGTCGAGTGCGAGAGCAAAGTATGGCCGGGTCTTCGCAGCAACCCAAAGGGACGGGGCCGGCTGTTCCCATTTCGTTGTCGCGCGTCGCTCCAGTAACACATTACAGGTCACTCCTTGCTTCTAGAACTGGGAACAGCCTGCTCCCGTCGCCGCTATCCCAATATTGTTAGCAGGTCCTACTAGCCCACCTCGACCGGATGAAGGATGGTTTCGACGGCGGCCACGGGAAGCGTGAAGCGAAACGTGGTTCCGTGGCCGAGGCGGCTCTCGACAGCGATCTGGCCGCCGAGGGTCTCGACGAGGCGGCGGGCAAGCGCAAGGCCCAGGCCGGTGCCCTTGTCGGAGCCGGCGTTGAAGCGGTCGAAGAGCTTGCCGAGCCGGTCGGCTTCGATGCCGCGGCCTGTATCGCGAACGGTGAACTGCACAAAGTTTTTGATTTCTTCCGCGGCCAGCAGAATTTCACCATCGGGCGGAGTGTAGCGAATCGCGTTCGACATCAGGTTGTCGAGGATGGAGCGAACGGCGCTGCGATCCGCCTGGACGTGGGACAGGTCGGCGAAGGCATCGATCTCAACACGAATGTGCTTTTCAGAAGCCTCTTCGCAGTAGCGATCGCGGATTTCATTGAGCAGGGGCAGCGGGCGCAGGCGTTCCAGGTGCATTTCGCGCTTGCCGGTGTCGAGCTCGGCGACGTCGATGAGATCGGTCATCAAGTCGTTGAGTTTTTCTGTTTCACTGCTGGCGGCGGCAACGAGTTCGGTCTGGAGGGGACGGAGTTCGCCGCCGAAGCCCTGGGCGAGCGCGTAGAGTCCGCGGCGGAGCTGCAGAAGCGGGTCGCGCAGTTTGCGGCTGGCTACGGCGATGAACTGGGTCTTGAAGCGGTCGGTGTCCTGCAGGCTTGTGACGTCTTCGAGCGTGGTGACGGTGCCGAGCAGGCGGCCGTCGGAGTCGCGCATGGGTGTGGTGCGCAGGCGAAAGCTGCGCTCCTGCTTGCCGATGCGCATGGGCAGCATGGAGGCTTCGCCCTCGGCGGCAACAGGCTTCTGCATGGAGAGCGCGTCGCGGATGGCGCTGAGGATTTTGTCGCCGCCGGGAGTGGTGCTGAGGGCCATGCGATCGGTGGCGGCCTCGCCGAGGATTTCAGCGGCGGCCTGATTGACCTTGAGAACGTGGCCTTTGCCATCGGTGACGATGATGGGCTCGAAGATCGATTGAAGGACGGCGTCGGAGAGCTGGAACTCCATCTGCTTGCGCCCGGCTTCAGAGTCGCGCAGGTCGCGCAGCCGTACCGCGATGCGGTTGAGCTCGCTGACCATGACGCCGAAAGCGTCGCGGCTGTTCCACTCGACGCGATGCTCGAGGTTGCCTTCAGCGATTTTCCGGGTATCGCGGGCGAGCATGCGGATGGGCTGCAGGACGAGAAGAATGGTGGCTACACAGATCACGACCGCCGCCGCGGCAAAGGCAATGGCGAGGGTCCATTGACCGGCAGCGAGAAGCGCATGGTGGGTCGCCAGCGCCAGACCGAGGGTGAGGGCAGCGAGAAGGACACAACCGAGAATCAGACGCTGGGAGAGATTCAGCATCAACGGGGCTCCGGAAACGGGACTTCTTTCATTCTGGCGGAAATGCTCTCATCGCGCAAAATTCCGGCATCTGCGACGGACTAAATCGCGAGATTTCAGGGAATCTGGCAGGCGGCGAGTGTGTCGTTGTGCCAACGGCAGGCAAGTCCCGCGGGCTGAGGATAGGAAACCAGAACCCAGTTTACGCCGAATTGGGCCTTGAGCCGTTCGAAGTCGGCGAGCTGGAAGCGGGTCCATCCAGCTTGCGCGGTAACCTGGCGCTCCCATGCGGGTCCGAGATCGGGGACTTTTGTGATAACGGATGTGTCTTTGACGGCGTCGGCCAATTGGCTGCGCTCAGCCAAAGCGCGGAAGCTGTGGTAGTCCTCGCCGGGTGCAGCGAGATAATTCGGATCCATGGCGAAGTAGGCGTCGGCGGGGGTATTGACGCGAATCCACGCAAAGGCCTGGAGCCAGTGATTGCCGGACCGGGCGTTGGGTAACTCAATGTGTTCTGTTGCTACGAAGAGCTGCCGCTGTGCGAGGAACATGCCGCCGTTGGCGAGGAGTAAAAAGAGTGTCCAGCGCCAAACGTGATTGCGGAGGACATATTTGCCCAGATAGGCGCCGAGCACGAGGGCGAGGAAGATATACACGAGATGCAGGTAGCGCATCGGCTCAAGTGCGCTAAGAACGACGAGTTCCTTCGGACCAAGCATGATCATGGCGACCGCCTGTTGGAGGAAGCCATAGATCAGGATCGCCATTGCAAAACGAGCCAGCTTTATCTCGCCATGTTGGCGTGCGACGCGAGACACGATCCAGAAGATAACCAGCGGCCCAATCGCACCAAGCCACTCGTACCAGGTCCATTGATAGAGGTGGAACGAATGGCGAGTACTTATGGCGTCGAGGAAGGTTTTCGAAGGTGGATCGAGGAGCCATCCAAACGGGATCAATGCGGCAACCGGAATGGTAGCCTGGGCGATCTCACGCTGGCGCCATTCGCGCAAACGAATCTGCAAAGGCTCAGAGAAGGTGATCGTTAACACGCAGCAAAATGAAATGCCCAAGGCTCCCATGAGTGGGTGCAGCGCGAATGCCGCTATGAGAAGCGGTGCGGCCTGCCAGCGCTTGCCTGCCATGATTCGCGAAACGCTGAACAGGATCAGTGAAGTGGCGAGAGCCCGTGGGTGCAGGTATTGATCCACAATGTAGAGCGCGGTTCCGGCTACTGGCAGGGTAAACATCGCGGTGAGCATGGCGATCCCGCCCCATCGCGCTGTTTGTTCTTCGAAGAGTTGGCAGATGATTGAATGGCAAGCAACCAGGACAAGGAGAATTGACAGGAACTGCCAGAGAAACTCTGACCACGCAACGGAGATGCTGGTGGCACGGACGAACGATGCCATGAGCTCATCGAAAGCAGTTGCATGGAGTTGGAGCTTGAAGAAATCGGAATCGTGTGGATAAAGTGTAGGGTATACATCACTTTTGACAGCAGAAAGGTAGACAGCATCGTCTTCCGCACCGGGGTGGTAGCCGGCGACAATGAATCCGGTGGCGGAAAACATTAAGAGCACGAAAATGTGAATCGCGCGGTTTTGCTTCATGCGGTGAGTTCGCGACGTTAAGGCGAGGCTCCCGTGATTCTACCGTATTAACCGCGCATGCGAATCGGATTCGACGACAGAGGTCTAGAAGGCGATCCGGCGCAGTGTGAATGCGCCGGACCCCGTGCCCCAATCGCGTCAGTCGTGTGTGACATACATGTGGTGTCCTGAGTTATTTTGAGTGTAAGCGACATAGTAATGTCCATTGAATACCGTTGCTCCAGGATTGATCTGTTGATTTCCATTAATGGCAATCCCGCTATAGTCCCCAAATCCCCCAAACGGACTCAGAACTATAAGGTCGTGGTTGCTGTAATTCTTAAAGAAGAAATAGACTTGAGTTCCAAGAGATGCTGCCGAAACTCCTCCGCCCGCGCGGAATGGAACACCGGAATTCGTCGGAATCACGTAAGAGGCACTGCTGCCGTTCCAAACGCACGCCAGGAAGTTATGATTCAGGTACCCCCCTTGGGTCTGGTACCCGAACCATAAATTACCGCCGACCGCCGACATGCCTATGGCGGATCCGGTCTGTGGCATCTCACCGTTCGGCGCCGTGGCCCCCCCAGAGCAAACATTCATGGGCACGAACCCGCTGTAAGGATTGATAGACTCATAATTCGCGGCGGCTGTCGCTGAGCCTGAGCCATTCTGCACAACTCCAAGCCATAACTCCCCGTTATAAACCGTCAAAGTTGGTGAACCGTTTGCTCTGATCTGGACTGAGGTGGAGGTGTCGATCACCTGCTGAGCGTGAGCAAAGTTTACTCCGTCGGAGGTTGACGTGATAAAGAGGAGACCTGAATTCGAGAAGGCGACCCAAAGTTGACCTGAATATGTCGCTATCGCGGGGGCGGTGCCGTCATCAACCGCCGAGAGAACTGAGTTGGGGACAAATGGCGTCGAGAAGGTTGTGCCGTCGGAGGACCAAGTGAGATACAGCGCATTATTAGCGTTTGACTTGTAAGCAATCCATAACTCATTGTTGAACTCCGCAGCCGAAGGGCTCGTCCCGAATTGCTGGTTAGTGTAAACGTTACCGGGCGATGGTAAGTCGGCAAGTGGGTTCTGTCCAAGCGCGAATTTTGAAGAAGCGACGAGGATGATTGTGATTGCGATTCTCAAGCAAGTATGTGTCAGTCGCATAAATTCTCCTTTTGAGGACTGAAGGTTGAAACGAATTTGCTTCCTGCACGAATATGGCGCCCGTGCACGCGAGGCGATGAGCCAGTTAACTAGGCAAAGGCCCTTTTCAGGCGGGATGATCTTGTGACTGAATCTGGGAAAAGTCAAGTAAAAAGAAAGGCAACTTAACGCCATGAGTTAGTTATTGATAAATATAGAAATCGCCTGTTAATTACTTACACAATTGCCTTATCTGAATTATCGACAGAAGTTGTGGCAAGGATTTTAGATTCTAACGCTAGAATTGAGGGCTAGTTCGGTAGAGATACTTACATGGCACAAGCGTATCGCCCGTTGCCATTGCCTTCAGGATCGAAAGGGGCGTCACGTGATTGAAGTGGTAGAGGTCGTGCAGTGTCTTGCGTAAACAGGAGGCCTTTCGCGCCAACCCGGTCTTCAACCAACATAGAACGGTCGCCGCCGCTACAGAAATTCGATTGGCTTTCGGCAAACTATAATCCGGATTGTATGGGAGACACGCTGGCTGTGTCTAAGACATAGTTGAGCGGCCGGACGAACGGTGCAGGCTGCCGGTCCGCTCGGTCAATCGCAAGCAAGGTTTTAGACTCTCGCAGAGGCTTCTCGGCAGCAAGGGCAGATGAAATGAAACTTCGTACGATGCGCGCGGTCGATTATTGGATTGGCATCCCGCTGTGTTTTGTGTGCACGCTGCTGGTGCGGCTGGCGGGGACGCCGAAGGGCCCGGACAAGCCACGCCGTGTTCTTTTTATCGAACTGTCGGAGATGGGGAGCACAATCATCGCCAATCCCGCCTTGCAGAAGGCGAAGGATGCGCTCGGTGCGGAGATATTTTTCCTGATCTTCGAACGGAACGCCGACAGCCTGCGGCTGATGCCGACGGTGCCCGAAGCCAATATTGTGACCATTCGGGAAGACAGCCTTTGGGCGCTGGCGACCGGCTCGCTGCGTTTTCTGCGCTGGGTACGCAAGGCGAAGATCGACACGGTGATCGATCTGGAGCTGTTTTCGCGCTACTCGGGGCTGCTGACCGGGTTGTCGGGCGCGCGGCGCAGAGTGGGCTTCTACCGATTTCATGCGGAGGGGCTCTATCGCGGCGAGATGCTCACGCACAGAGTGAGCCACAACGGCCAAATCAACATGGCGAAGAACTTCATCTGCATGGTGAATGCGCTGCTGGCGCCGCAGCCGGAGGTGCCTTACTCCAAGACGTTCGTTTCGGACGAAGAGATTCGGGTGCCGATTCAGCCGGTGTCGGAGGAGGAGAAGGAGCAGATGCGCGGGCTGGTGCGGCAGGTGTATCCCGAGTATCGGCCCGGCTACCACCGCATCATTCTCATCAATCCCAATAGCTCGGAGATGCTGCCGCAACGGCGCTGGGAGCGAGAGAACTTCAGCGCGCTGGCCAGGATGATTGTGGAGGAATGGGAGGATGCGCTGGTGCTGATCACCGGTTCGCCTGCGGAGCGCGAAGAAGCGCGGAACATGCAGGAAGGGATCGGGCATCCGCGCTTTCGCAGCTTCGCCGGCATGCACAAGTTGATGGCGATCAAGGCGCTCTACAACATTGCGAAGGTGCTGGTGACAAACGACAGCGGCCCGGGACATTTTTCGGCAATCACGCCGATACGGTCGATTGTGCTCTTTGGGCCCGAGACGCCGCGGCATTACGGGAGCCTGGGCAATAGCGAAGCGATTTGGGCAGCGCTGGCCTGTTCGCCGTGTGTAACTGCGGCGAATCAGAAGAACTCGGCGTGCAACGATGCGGTGTGCATGCGGATGATCACGCCGGAGCGGGTGCTGGCCTCAGTGCGGGATGTGCTGAATGGCACGGGTCCGAAGCAGGAGCTGATGCAGATTACCGGGATTTGAGGCAAAGGTGGATTAGGGCTACAAGGCCGGCAGCATCAAGCGCAAGAACAGGAATCCAGCGACACCGGCGAAAAAGACGAGTGCCATGCGAATGCCCGGTTCGCGATTGACCTCGGGGACCAGATCGCTGGCGCCGACGTAGAGCGCGACGCCGGCAGAGATGGGGAGGCCGTAGGGCATCCACCGAGGCGCGAGTTCGATGACGAGCACGCCGAGGAGGGTGGCTGCGGCAAGAGCCACTGCCGAGAAAAATGCGACAGAGCGACTGCGTCCACTGGCGAGCATGACGCTGGCCATGGTGAATCCCTCAGGCGCTTTGTGCAGAAAGATGGCCAGGAAGATGAGCCAGCCGAAGGCGCTGTTGACCACGAATCCGGAGCCGATGGCGACGCCGTCAAAGAGCGCATGCACGCTGAGGCCGCCGAGCACGGAGTAGCCGGTGCGGGTGGAGACGAATTCGTCGTGGTGGGTTTCTTCGCCGTAGTGAAAATGGGCGTTGATGGTGTGTTCGAGCAGATGTACGACGCAATAGCCGGCCATGATGAGGATGGGGCCGAGGACCGGGCTGAGGCGCAGGCTTTCCGGCGTCATTTCGAGCAGGGCGGTAGCCATGAGGAAGCCGGCGCCGAGCGCGACGAAATAGCGAAGATAGCGCTCGACGCCGCGGGCGCGGACCAGCACCAAGCCGCCGGCCACATCGGCTAACGCGGCCAGCAACCCCAGAAGAATGGAGAGCTTGAGCATTGCGCCTTACCCACTGTGCCGGATGTGCATGACATCGCCATCCTTCACCAGGTATTCCTTACCTTCGAGTCGAAGGGTGCCCTGGGAGCGGGCGACGGCCTCGCTGCCGGCAGAGAGCAGCGCATCCCAGCGAATGGTTTCGGCGCGGATGAAGTGATGTTCGAGGTCGGAGTGAATTGCTCCGGCGGCTTGAGGGGCTTTGGAGCCGGCGGGCACGGTCCATGCGCGGCACTCGTCTTCGCCAGCGGTGAAGAAGCTGATGAGGCCGAGCAGTTCGTAGCTCTTGCGAATGAGGCGGACGAGGCCACTCTCATGGAGGCCGTAGCTGGAGAGGAATTCGGCGGCTTCGGCTTCGTCCATTTCGGCGAGTTCGGCTTCGACTTTGCCGCAGATGGCTGTCGCTCCTGCGTTGGGGCGCTGTGCCACTTCGTCGAGTTTGAAGCGCGAGACGGCGGCATTGAGATCGTCGCCGAGCGTGGTGCTTTCGCCGATGTTGACGACGTAGAGTACGGGCTTCTGCGAGAGGAACATGAAGCCCTTGATGAGTTTCTTCTCTTCGGCGGTCATTTCGAGTTCGCGGAGAGGCTGTTCTTTTTCGAGAGCGTCTTTGGAGCGGAGGAGCAGGGCTTGTTCGCGCTCGAGTTCGCCGGTGCGACCTTTTTTGAGATCTTTTTCGACGCGTTCGAGGCGCTTTTCGACCTGGGTGAGATCGCTGATCATGAGATCGAATTCGACATTCTTAATGTCGCGCAGGGGATCGACGGGGCCGACGTGGGGAATGGAATCATCCTCGAAGGCGCGGAGGACGTGAATGAGCGCGTCGACATTGCGCAGGCTGGTGAGGAAGGCAGTTTCCTTGAGAGCTTCCTGACCGATGGCGGCGACGTCGACGAATTCCACGCTGGCGAAGGTTGTTTTCTTCGGTGAGTAGAGAGCGGAGAGTTTGTCGAGGCGTTCGTCGGGCACGCGGGCGACGCCAATGTGGGCTTCGCGGGGGTTGGAGTATCCGCGGTCTTCGAGTTTGGCTTTGGTGAGGATTTTGAATAACGATGTTTTGCCTACCTGGGGCAGGCCGATGATGCCAGTCTTCATTTGATTCCCATGGTGGTCCGTACAGGAGAGGTGCGCGGAGACGGACCTCTTCGATGATACAAGAACAGCGGACAGTGAATGGAGGAGAGCTAGATGCGCGTGGATTCGGCGCGGGCGATGAGGACGACGGTGGCGATGCCGAGGAGGAGGATGGCGATCTCCACATTCTCACTGCGATTGTGGAGTTTGTTGAAGTGGGCGGTATGTGGGTTTGCGGCATCGGAGGTGTCGATGGCGCCGCCGGCGGCGATGCGATCGCGCTCCATGGACGGGATGATGAGGTATTGCGAGCAGGCTGTGGCGGCGAGCATGAGTACGAGAAGAATCATGGGGGCGAGCACGGCGCGCGGTTTGTAGATGGCCCATGCGGGGGCGAGAGCGAGCAGTGCGAGAGCGACGAGGCCGGAGACCAGGCCGATGCCATGAAGAATTCGAAGCAGCTCACCGACGATGGTGCCGGCGGTGTGCGTATCAGGCGCGAGGGTGCCGAAGGTGATGGCGGCGACGATGGGGAAAAAGATTTCGGCGCCGAGCCATACGATGAGCGCGAGATACAAGAGCGAACGGAGCAGGGTCTTCATGGAGCAAGGATACTTTACAGGGACTGAGGGAACAGGGACCGAGGGACCAGGGAGTAGGGAATAGTCCACAGTTGCACAGGTACGCAGTCCCCTCTCGTTGTTTTTGCTGAGCGGCAGAGAGCCGGTTGCGCGGTCGGACTGATTTGGTCGGAGTTCGACCGAGCGATTTATGACAATTTCGCTGTGGAAAACTGCAAATTTTGTAGGGGGGGTGGGGGGTACCTCTACTCTCCCGGCGAAGGCGTGTCTGCGGGGACCTCGCGGGACGCCTTTGTGGCGGGTCGAGGCGGCTTTGGGGCCGCGGGTTGTTTGGACACGGCGCTGAGGGCGATCTGGGCGGCGTAAAGGAGCTTGGAGGCTTCTTCGCCGTCGACGACGTTGAGGAGTATGGCTTGCGCGATGCAGGCGATGAAGTCGCGGACATTCTCGTAGCCGACGAGCGGCGGGAGGTTGTCGCGGAAGGCTTTTTTGCCAAAATCCGCTGCTTGCCAGTCTTTGAGACCGCGCGCCATCTCGGTTTTGCAGGCATTCCTGTAGGCGGTTGTGCAGCGGGAGACAGCGGAGGAGAGCGGTGGCCGGGGTTCGAGGGACAGTTCAGTTGCAGTCTGCGGTGGGTCGGTGGCGAGGATGACGGCGTCGGTCATGCGGGTTCCTTTCAAGCAATAGAAAAGGCATCGAGGACGGGATAAGCCGTCATTCTCGATGCCTGTTTCCATTGTGCGCCAAGTGCCCATAATTATTCACAATTAGGGCAAAGTTTTTTGTGTTGATGTTAAAGGGAGTTACAAACTATTTTTCGAATCGCCTCTTGACAAGATTTCCACCGCCCCCACGCCACGGATGAAGACCTGTCCCATCCCAGCGACAAAGACCCGTCGCCTTTCCCCAAAAATCAAAGACTAATTCTTGGGGATTAGGGAATCGGGGAGTTTTAGGCTTGCGCAGGTCTCGGGCGGTAACGGCGTTTGTCGGGACTGATCTGGTTGAACCCTTCTCCAAACCCGAGCCCCTTGTAAAAGGCTCATGGATTCTACCGGCCATGGTTACCCTTAATGTTGTTCGCTCTCGATCCGGTTCAGCTTCTCGGCAAGCAGTTGCTTTTCGCGCACGTTCTCTGTCAGAGAGATTGCGCGTTGGAGTTCTTGCCGCGCTTCCAAGTTGCGACCGAGTTTCATCAGTAGGTCGCCGCGAACGCTGGGACGCAGATGGTAGTTGGAGAGGCCGCCGATTGTGTCGACCGCAGCAAGTCCGGCTGCAGGACCATGGGCCATGCTGACGGCCACGGCGCGGTTGAGCGCGACGATCGGTGAGGGTTCGGTCTTGAGGAGCTCGTCGTAGAGGGCGACGATGCTTTGCCAGTTTGTATCCTCGACCTTCAGCGCGCGTGCGTGACAGGCGGTTATGGCGGCCTTGAGCGCATAGGGCTGCGCACTGCCGCCGAGTCTTTGCGCTTGATCAAGAGCGGCAAGGCCTCGTTGGATTTGGGTGCGATCCCAGAGGGTACGGTCCTGGTCGGGAAGAAGAACCGCTTCGCCGTGGACTCCTCGACGCACAGCGGAGCGTGAGGCGTTGAGCTCCATCAAGGCGACGAGTGCGTGGGTTTCCGGCTCTTCAGGGATCAGCTTCACCAGCATGCGTGCGAGGCGAAGCGCTTCTTCGACGAGCGCGGCGCGGGACCACTCTTCACCGGAGGTCGCGGTGTAACCCTCGTTGAAGATGAGGTAGATTACGAGCAAGACGGACTGAACACGTTCGTGAAGTTCAATCCCGCGCGGCATTTCGTACGGCACGTTCGCGTCGGCGAGGGTTTTCTTTGCCCGGGTGATGCGCTGGCCCATCGTCTTTTCAGCTACGAGAAATGCTCGGGCGATTTCAGTTGTAGTGAGACCGCCGAGAATGCGCAGCGTGAGCGCGATGCGGCCTTCGATGGCCAGCACCGGATGGCACGCGATGAAGAGAAGGCGCAGAATGTCGTCGTCGATGACTTGATCGAATGACTGTTCCATTACTTCTCCGAGCCGCCGTTGTTGCGCTTCGAGTTCGCGCGTGATTTCTTCGTGCTTGGGCTCTAGGTTTTGCGAGCGGCGGAGTGAATCAAGGGCGCGCCACTTGGCTGCGTTCATAAGCCAAGCGCCTGGGTTGTCGGGGACACCTTGCTCGGGCCACTGCTCGAGCGCGGAGACGAGTGCGTCCTGCGCGAGCTCTTCGGCGGTACCAATGTCACGGGTGACGCGAGCGATGCCTGCTACGAGGCGTGCGGATTCGTTCTTCCACACGGCCTCGACGGCCTGGGAGACATCGCTCATACCCATTAGAGTAAGGCATTCCCGCGTGCACCGCCATATCATGAACTGCGAAGCTACATGTGCATGGCGGGTGTGCCGTCAGACCATTTGTCCGCGGCGATGAGGGAGACGAAGATCCGCGGAAAGGTCCTTAGTTGCGTGTAGGTGTCAGGTGAAGCAGACCAGTAGCTGACGCCGATGATGGGAGAGTTGGGGAGGTTGGCTCCCCAGGGTGACCCGTCGTCTGCCGTGTAGAACATCACATGCGACATCGTGTGGTCACCCTGGTCAAACAGATAGGACGTTTTGGACATCATGTAGCACATCGCTCCCGGCTCGAGAATCGGCAGTTCTTTCTTTGCAATCGCGGCTTGAGTCGCGGCGATGATCTCTTCCTTGGAGTGTCCCGCAAGGACGAACTCGGTGCGCTTGAGGTCATAGGGAAGGAACGAACGAGCCGCTGACGGATTGAGGCAGCCGGCGGCGCGGATTTTCGGGTTCCAGAAATCGGGGTTGTCCAACATTCCGCCCCATCCCCGGTCAACCATGCAGGTCCATCCATTCGTACCTTCTACAGCGGTCTCGTAGCCGTGGCGGGCCAGGACCAGCACGGAGGCATCGTGCGAAATGGCGTCCGGAGCAGCGCTGCGTGCCAGCGCAATTTCTGCGTCGCGATTCATCAGGTACTCTTCGATCGGCGCCTTCTTGGGGTAGGGACTCGCTGGGGTTTGCGCCGGCGTGCGGAGCGAGCATGGTCCGGCAAGTAGCATTGAGCAGACCAGGAGGACGGAGTTGCGAACTGTGTTTTTGCGCATAAGGGTTCCCTCGCGCGCGGTAGCACGTGGCTACCGCGCGCCTGTTGGTTAGGACTGATAAGGATTGTTGCTGGGGGGGCGCTTAGGCCTGGGAGGGATCGGGCACGAAGAAGATCTCGCGCACCTCGGACGGCATGCGCGTGCATTTCGCACTCTTGCGTGCCCATGATAGTGCTTCTTCGAGATCGGCGACTTCGATGATCATCATGCCGCCGATGAATTCCTTGGCTTCGAGGTAAGGGCCATCGGTAACGACTACGTCGCCGTTGGGTTGCGCTCGCACCGTGTGGGTTGCGCCCAGGCCGCCGGAGAACTTGGTGATGCCCGCGGCATCCATTTCGCGGTTGAGAGCGTGGATTCCTTGTACCATGGACTCGTCCATGGTGGAGGGGTCAAAGTTTTCGGGGAGGTATCCAGAAATCACAAAGTGGGGCATCATTTTCTCCTGAGTTGCGGTGGGCGGGAAGTTTGCTCCGCCTTCATTATTGCAACGAACGACAGAGACGGATTTCTACAAGGTTGCGAAGATTTTTTTGCCGTTGCTCGGACGGCATTTCGAGGAAGACGCGGATCTCGACCGTCGTCCGGTAGGCGACGCCCGCTTTCCGGCCCCGGCTTGAATATGACAACGAACGGGCCTCGGCGATTTCTACACGGAGCAAAAATTGTCTTTCGCGACCCCAGTTGATCGCATTGACGAAACGGCGCATGCAGAAGGCATTGGGGTGCGTGGCGGTTTAGGGCGCGCCCGAAACCGCGCACGTATCTCTTGATACCGAAATGTCGGTATGGCGACTGAAATCTTTCGAGTTGCGATGGCGAATGGGTCCGAGTAGCAAAGGGTGTTTGCCGGGACTGATCGTGGTCTGCCAATCCGGCATGACCCTGGTCTTCAGATGCCGCGTTTGAGGTATTCACCAGGGTTGGTCCCGACAACTCGCTTGAACGCCTTACTGAACGCAGCGTCGGACTCGTAACCGACCGACCGGGCGACGTCGATGAGCTTTTTGTCACGCTGTTGGAGTAACTGCATGGCCTTCTGCATTCGCCACTCGGTTACATATTCCAGTGGTGTTTGTCCGAGTAGCTCTTTGAATCGTGCTGCGAATGCGGAGCGAGACATGCCCGCCGCTTCGGCCAGGGATTCGACCGTCCACGGTGCATTTACTTTGTCGTGAAGGGCACTCAGGGCAGTGCCCATTTGAGGATCGAAAACTGCACGAAGCCATCCTTTGTTGCGTTCCGGTCCCGACGCGATATGCGTCCGGAGTACCTGGATAAACAGAACCTCGGCCAGCCGACTCGCGACTACTTCAGATCCCGGCGCCTGTTCTGTCATTTCTGATGCCAGTGCCTGCATTGCGTTGTGAAGAGCAAGCGTGCTTTTCTGATCGGCCTTAATCAGAATGAAGGCCGGCAATAACTGAGTGATCGGAGTCAGGCTGGCGCGATCGAAACTGAAGGACCCACAGACGATTGTCGTCGGTGCGCCACCACCTCCATAATGAGCGACATTGCTTTTGGCCTTGGCCCCGATCTCGCGGAAACTCCACTTCGGACGTGTTCGCGGGCTGTCGCGCAAAACAATCGAAGTCCCCCGCGCCAGCAGAAAGCAATCGCCGCCGGTGAGGGGAATTGGCTCCGGAATCCCTTCCACACTCAGCCAGCAGTTGCCGCGCGAAAGCATGGCGAAGTGCGCCAAATCTGTGGGTGACATCTTCTTGCCGGAAGGCGTGGCTTTTTCTTCGGCCTGATTTTCCTGTTTCACGCCCCACGGGGCTGTTGCTTCGAGCCTGTGCAGGCCGAATGCGGTTACATGCATCGTTCTGAAGATGTCTGTTATCGGATCCAACTGAGCCTCCATCTCCATTCGAAAGCCATGGTGTTCCGTGAGAGTTGTACAAGACTGCACAGCTTCGTTTGTCGGAGAAGCGCAGCATCAGGTAGAAGAGGTCTCAACCATCACGGACATTCTCATTCCTGCGTCACAACTCCTACACTCCTTCTTCTTCGAGCCACGCGTCCCGGTTCCATCAAAAGGCGCAAAACAGCTCAGTTCAGCCCTCATTTTGGACGAATAGACAAAAGAATCGGACTCCCGAGCAGTTCTCGTCCACCGCCAAAGAACTCAAATCCACTGTAACGGATTCTACAGATCTACCGAATGGAGTAGTTATGGGAAAGCTTCAAGGTAAGGTTGCAGTCATCACGGGTGGGGCTACCGGCATCGGCCGCGCCGCAGCAAAACGCTTCATCGAGGAGGGTGCCCTCGTCTTCATCTTCGGCCGCCGGCAGCAGGAGCTCGACGCCGCTGTGGCCGACCTTGGGCCCAATGCCCGCGCGGTGACGGGCTCGGTCTCCGATCTGGCCGACCTCGACCGACTCTACGCGGCGGTGAAGGCCGAGCGCGGAACCCTCGACATCGTCTTCGCCAATGCCGGGGCGGGAAGCCCGCTTGCGCTCGGCAAGATCACAGCCGAGCACATTGACGAAGCCTTCGACACCAATGTGAAGGGTACGATCTTCACGGTCCAGAAGGCGCTGCCGCTCATGGGCAAGGGAGGTTCGATCATTCTGACCGGCTCGAGCGCGGGAACCACGGGCGCCCCGGCAATGAGCGTCTACAGCGCGAGCAAGGCGGCGGTTCGCAACCTCGCTCGGACCTGGGCGGAGGACCTGAAGGGCACCGGCATCCGGGTAAATGTGCTGTCGCCCGGGGCGACGGCGACCGAACTCGCGAAGGCAGCGCTAGGCGAGGCGGGCCAGAAAGCCTACGCCGCGATGACTCCGCTCCAGCGCATGGCCGATCCGGCTGAGATCGGGGCGGCGGCGGCCTTTCTCGCGTCGGACGACAGCAGCTTCATGACTGCCAGCGAGCTCGCCGTCGACGGCGGCCTCGCGCAAATTTAGCTCAAATCTGACGCACTCGCTGTACGGCGCTCCATTCGATGATTCGGAGCGTCGTCGGTTCGGTAAGCCACAGGAGAACATATGAGCTACGCAATTGTAGGATTCGGCAAGATTGGCCAAGCCCTCGCCCACGCCTTCGCCCGTAAAAACATCGACGTGACAGTCGCGAGTCGCAGGCCGCCCGAGGCCTTGGCACCGCAGGCTCGGGCGATTGGACCCACAGTCGTCGCCAAGTCGCTGCGGGATGCACTCGAGGCCGACACAATCATCCTGGCTGTCCCGTTCGGGGAACATCAGGAGGTTGCGAAAAGTCTGTCGAGTTGGGAAGGCAAGACGGTCATCGACGCGATGAACTCGTTTCCAGTCCCGCCTGAGGAGCTGGACGGGCTCCCGTCCTCCGCCTTCGTTGCGAAGTCGTTCACCGGCGCCAAGGTGGTGAAGGGCTTTAATCACCTGGTTGCGGCCACTCTGGCGACCGATCCGGTCGTCGAGGGCGGCCACCGGGTCGTTTTTCTGTCGAGCGACGACGAGGGCGCTATCGCTCCCGTGGCGGATTTGGCCAAAAAACTTGGGTTCGCACCCGTCAAGCTGGGAAAGTTCAACGAGGGTGGCGCGCTGGTGCACGCACGCGGTAAAACCTGGGGTCTGCTCATCTTCCAGGATTTGTTTAAGAAGCAACAGTAATGGATGACTATGTGAACTTTTGAGGAAGAACGTAAATTCATCAGAAAAAGCGACGAAAAACAAATGGGAGAAAACACATGAGTAATAGTGTTGGGAAAAAATTGGCGGGCAAAATTGCGGTTATCACAGGCGGAAACAGCGGGATTGGCTTGGCCACAGCCAAGCGCTTCGTTGAAGAAGGCGCGCACGTCGTAATCGCTGGCCGACGAGAGAAGGAGCTGAAAGAGGCCGCGGCCTCTATCGGGAGAAACGTTACGACGGTCGCTGGCGACGTGTCGCGCTTGGAAGATCTGGACCGGCTCTATGCCGTCGTGAAAGAGAAGCATGGTCACATCGACATTCTGTTCGCGAACGCGGGCGCGGGGACAATCGCTCCACTCGCGGCAGCTACTGAGGCACATTTCGACCAGACCTTCGACGTGAACGTAAAGGGAGTGTTCTTTACGGTGCAGAAGGCCCTTCCCCTCTTCAACGACGGGGGCTCGATTATCCTGACCTCTTCGGTCTCGAACGTGTTGGGGCTCCCAGGGTTTAGTGCCTACGCCGCGAGTAAGGCGGCTGTGCGCAACTTCGCGCGCGCCTGGACTATGGAGCTGAAAGATCGCAAGATCCGCGTGAATTCGATGAGCCCCGGGCCAATCGATACCCCGGCCTTAGCGACGACGACGGGCCTTACGGCTGAACAGGCCGAGCAAGCGGCCGCACAGTTCGCCACGCAGATCCCAATGGGTCGCAGAGGCATGCCCGAGGAAATTGCGGCAGCAGTCGTGTTCCTCGCCTCTGATGAAAGTTCTTACATCACCGGTGTGGATCTCGCCGTCGATGGAGGCATGGCGCAGGTCTAATGCGGAGAGCGCAGATCACGTTGTGACAGAAATCGAAAAACTAGCGGTGGTGTGAGAGCTGTCGCTTTGAAGCTTACACGATCCGATGTAAGGGAAAAGGAGAGATATCGATGAGCATCGAAAAGAATGTCCAGGTTGTGAAAGATTTCTTTGCAGCAATAGGCAGCGGCGATAAGCAACGTGTGCTGGCGTTGGTTGCCGAAGATATTGAGTGGATCATTCCGGGCGAGGATTGGCCCCTGGCCGGCACGCACCGCGGGCACGCGGGAATAGCGGACGTGCTTCAGAAGGCGTCAGTAGAGTTGGAAACGACATACCCGGGGCCCCCTGAATTTGTGGCGCAGGGAGACCGGGTTCTGGTCGTCGGCGCCGCTGCGGGAAAAATCAAAGCCACGAATAAGGCGTTCAAGGACGAGTGGGTCTTCGACATCACCGTTCGAGACGGCAAGCTGACGAGGATCCAGGAGTATATCGACACGCAAGCACTGGCGCGGGCCTCGTAGTTGAACGTGTCGAGGCTGGCGTAGCGCTGGCCATGTGCGCCATCGGGTTGGGGTAGACGGGGGATCAGCCGTGGATCGCGCCCTCGCACGCCGCGCGCTCGTCGAACGCGGCGTTCGTCGGGTACTGATCCCATCTTTGTCGTAAGAATCAATCTGAATGAGCGACTCGGCCTGTTACCGACAACTGATTGAAATACGACCTATCTCTGGTTGCATCGTGAAGAACGTGCGCCTGGCAATGCCCCGCTCGAAGACTCAAGGCCGGCCTCCACTGGCAGGCGCGATTGGGAACGATGCGGAGAAGACGGGAAAGGACAGAATCAGGACTGCCAAGCCGATCACGCTACCTTCGGGTCCTGCAGCTCCCCCGGTGAGCCAAGCCGGCCCATGGAGGGCTGCTTGCAATAACTGCCCCTTTGCGTGCATGCCGCTACCCGGAACCGAGTAGAGGAATGTAAGAGAGAAGTCCCAAGCTGAATGCAGGCCCACCGCGAACCACAAATTGCCGGTCCGACTTAAAGTAAAACATGCGAATAAGCCATACAACATCACATCCAGTGCGCCGACAATGCCTTCTCCCGCGTTGATGAGATGCAGGCCTCCAAAGATGGCCGATAACAGAATCGCTGCCGGCCAAAAACCGACGCCGATGGTCAGACTATGCAACACATAGCCGCGGAAAAGAAACTCTTCGAAAAGACCCACCATGATGAAGGCTAGCGCCCATGCGGCGCCGAAGCTCAGCGCCTTTCCGGGGGAGAGCGCAAAGCTTCCGAAGGAATAGCCTCCCAAGAGATAGGTACATCCGATGTCCAAAAGGGCTAGAATGAGCCCCCAAAGCACGCCCAGCGCGAATCGCTTCCGGAATGCATCCCGCAGCGGAAGGCCAAAGGCCCCAAGGGGTCGTCCCTCGACCTTCGCGGCGAGACAGGACAAGCCAATCACAGCTAGCAATCCAATACTGTCAATGATGAGCGTTAGAGACGCAGTCGCGGTCCCGGCGCTCGCCTGCTGAAGGAGGGAAGCCGCGGCAGGGATTCTGCTGAGAACAATATTGAAAACCGTCAGAAAGAGCACAATTGCGGTGACAAATAAAACGAATCTCAGTATGGCGAACAGCCGGTCTCTCTTGGTCGGAGGTTTGTGATTCACGTCTTCGTCAGTAGTTCGCCGGTCCCTCTGCGTTCCGCGAAACAGACTAATTTGCATCTCCCGCCGTCCTCCCAATGAAAGAATCGCCCGAGCGAGCACTTCCGGTCTTGAACGCCCTTTACAGAATTGTCTCCGTTTAACGGATAATCAAGGAATGGACGCCGCAAGGCGTCGGCGTCTGCGGGCGTTGCAGGGTCCGCTGTGGAACCGATGCAGATCACATTCGAGGGAGCACACGATGGCGAAGATACTGCCCGCTGGCGAGCACTATGGGAACACGCTCCAACAATGGTCTTCCGATTCCATGCTCGTTTTCCAGATTCGCTACGATCGGGGAGCAACTTACGATGTGCATGGGAACGAGCGGGCCTCTTTAATCTTTGTGCAGACTGGACATTGCTCAAAACGGATGGGATCTGAACGGCTGGAACTCGCTCGAAGTTCCATGCTGTTTATTCCATCTGAACGTCTGCAGGCAGATTCCTTTCCGCTCGCCGCTACCTTTCTTGCTGTGGAGTTCAGTGCGTCCTTTCTGCAACGGATGGTCCGGACTGATTTACGCATGGATGACCACGTTCACCTTAGGCCTGAAGATGCCCAGGCTCTGGGCGCACGCCTGATGTGCGAATTGGCCCAAATCGACGAAATGTCCAGCCTAGTTTTTGAGGGTATCATTCTTAACGCCTTGGCCTGTGCCTACCGCATGCGCACGGTTCAATACAGAACACCGCCTCTTTGGCTTGCCCGGGCAAGAGATTTGCTGCACGATTGCGCATCTGAGTCGCTTGAATTGAGTCAAATTGCACGCGACGTGGGCGTCCATCCATCCCAACTTTCGCGAGAGTTTCGCAACTTCTTCAAAGTAACACCAGGTGATTATCTCCGCGAGTTGAGGGTTGAGACCGCGGCAAGGCATTTGTCGGAAACTGACATCGCACTGGCAGACATTGCATTGCGTTGCGGCTTCGCTGATCAGGCCCACCTTGCCAGAGTGTTCCGGCACCGCCGACGAATATCGCCGTCCGCATACAGGCGCCTTGCCCGGTCGCAAAAGCAGCACCTCTGCTAATGGGGTGAAGTATTCATCCGGGTTTCGTGTTCCTCAGTTGTTGTGAATTCGGCAATGCGCTCATTGACGCCAGATTTGTAAAGGGAAGCCGGTTTATGTCGACTGAATATGCAGAAACGGGGAATCCAGCTCTGGTGGCGCGTGCACGATGTTTCCTCGGGCCGCAGGGGTGAATCTGCGGCTATGTCCGGGATCACTCTTCGTTCAGGGTGAAATCGCTGCTCGAGCTTCTTTGGTTATGCGTTGTTTTAAGCGAGTAAGGCCAGAAGAAGGCCGGCGAGGACGATGCCGCCCCATAGCTTTGCAAGAAAGGCGAGCTTGTCCCGATCCCAACCGCCAGAGGTGGCCTTGCTCAAACTGAGACTCATGACAAAACCCACGACACCCACACCGAGAATGATGATGAGAAGCGGAAGTATCCGGGAGAAACTTGCGAGAGCGCCAACCTCCCTGACTGGTTGCCCTAGCAGGATACTCGCCCGTCCCTAGCCGATTTGAGACGTGTGCATTCCATCGCCAGACAGCGCGGAATATTTGCGGGAACTGCTCGGATGCGCGGCGCGTAATCCATATCATTATGTTCAACACGATGAAATTCGCATTGCGGCAGTTGGTGAAGACGCCTGGCTTTGCTCTTACGGCAATTGCCACGCTGGCGTTGGGGATTGGCGCGAACGCCGTGGTGTTCAGCGTATTGAATGCCGTGGTGCTGCGGCCGGTGAACGTGCCGAACGCCGGTAACCTTTACATGGTGCAGCGCTTCAAATATCCGTCGCAGTCGTATCCTGACTACCTGGATTTGCGCGATCGCAACCGGACATTCGAGAGCCTGATCTCGTACAACATCATCGGTCCGGTGGGCGTGGACATGGGCGGGAATCCGTCGACGGCGTGGCCCTACGCGGCGAGCGGCAACTACTTTGACGCGCTGGGCGTGCAGCCGTACCTGGGCCGGTTCTATCATGCCGGGGACGAGAAGGGGATGAACAGCGCGCCGCTAGTGGTACTGAGCTATGCGTACTGGCACAGCTATTTCCATGCGGACACGAGCGTGGTGGGGCGGGCTGTAGCAATTAACAAGCGTCCCTACACGATTATTGGCGTGGCGCCGCCGGCGTTTCGCGGGACGGAGTTATTTTTTGCGCCGGCGATGTGGATTCCTCTGGTGCAGACGCCGGATTTGCAGGGCGTGGACAACATGAAGTATCGCGGCAATCACTCGGCGATGGTGGTGGGGCGGTTGCGGCCGGGGGTGACGCCGAAGGAAGCAGAAGCGGACCTGAACAGCCTGGGGGCGTGGCTGGCGAAGACGTATCCCTCGGACGACGATGGGGTGAAGTTTACGCTGGCGCGGCCGGGGCTGGTGGGAGACATGCTGGGCGGGCCGGCGAAGTTATTCATGTCGGGGCTGATGCTGCTGGCGGGGCTGATTCTGCTGGCGGCGTGCGCCAACCTGGGGAGCTTGTTTGCGGCGCGGGCGGCGGATCGCGGAAAAGAAGTGGCGCTGCGGCTGGCGTTGGGATCGCCGCGCATGCGGATTTTGCGGCAACTGCTGACCGAGGCGGTGATGGTTTCGCTGGCCGGTGGAGCGGTGGGGCTGGCGGGTGGCGTTGTGGTTTTGCATGTGCTGAGCGCGTGGCAGCCGATTCCGGATATTCCGATCAATGTGCCTGTGAATCCAGATGTACGCACGTACGCGGTGGCGATGGTGCTGGCGCTGCTGAGCGGGCTGCTGTTTGGGATGGTGCCGGTGCGGCAGGTGATGCGCGCCGATCCGTGGCAGATGATTCGGACGGGCATGAGCAGCGGTTCGGGGGTGCGGCGGTTCACAGTGCGCGACGTGCTGCTAGTGGGGCAGATTGCGATTTGCGCGGTGCTGGTGACGTCGTCGCTGGTGGCGGTGCGGGGGCTGGTGCGCTCGCTGCACAGCAATTTCGGATTCAATCCGCAGAACGTGACGCTGGTGGATTGCGATCTGCACATGGCGGGGTACACGGAAGAGCGCTCGGCCGAGATGCAGCAGCGGATGCTGCAGGCGGTGGCGCAGACTCCGGGAGTGACGGCGGTAGGCTACACGAGCGCATTGCCGCTGAGCCTGGGCGCGGGCGACTCGTTTGTGTATAGCGACACCACGACAGATTTCAAGCCGACGAACTTTGCAGCAGACGCGATGGACTACAACGTGTCTCCGCATTATCTGGAAGCGGCGGGTACGCAATTGCTGGCGGGCAGGGACCTGACGCCGCAGGACGACTTCAAGGCGCCGAAGGTGGCATTGATCAATCGCGAGTTTGCGGTGAAGGTGTTTGGATCCGTGAACAAGGCGATTGGCGGCCACTTCAAATACTGGGGCGGCGAGCGGGCAGAAGTGGTGGGCGTGGTGGAGAACGGGAAGTACCGGTCGCTGACGGAGGAGCAGCAGCCGGCGATGTTCTTCTCGTATATGCAGCATCGGACGAGCGGGACGTGGCTGGTGGTGCGGTCGAACCGCGACGCGCGGGAGATGGGCGCGGCGGTGGACCGGGCGGTGCATGGACTGGATTCGGCTCTGCCGCTGGGGATTCACCCATGGAGCGCGGAGATGAACACGGCGATGTTTGCGCCGCGCGTGGCCACGGTGGCTCTGGGCGTGCTGGGCATGCTGGGGGCGATGCTGGCGGTGACGGGCATCTTCGGCATGGCGTCGTATGTGGTGAGCAAACGGATGCGCGAATTGGGAATTCGGGTGGCGCTGGGCGCAAATCATGGGCAGGTGCTGCGGGCTTCCCTGGGACGCGCGTTTGTGACGCTGGCAGTTGGATCGCTTGTCGGGGTAGGGGGCGGAGTGTTTGCGAGGAAACTGCTTTCGTTCATCGTGTACCAGGCAACGCCGACCGATCCGCTGGTGCTGGGCGGGGTGGCGGTGACAATGCTGCTATTGGGAATGCTAGCGGCGTGGATACCGGCGCGGCGGGCTCTGGCTGTGGATCCGCTGATTTTGTTGCGGGAGGAGTAGAGAAGCGGGGGCCGTGGGAATAGCGACACGAAATTCCATTAGTCGCGGGCACGATATTGGCGGACCAGGTCTTCGGCGGCGGCGGGCCATTGCTGGAATTCGAATTGGAAGCCGGCGTCGAGCAGGCGGGTGGGGACGACGCGGCGGCTTTTGAGGACGAGCTCGGTTTCTGTGCGAAGCAGGAAGGAAGCGAGTTCTAGAAGGGGCTTGAAGTGGGGAACGCCGTTGGGGATGTTCCAGGCATCGCGCAGATCGGCCATGAATTCGCTATTGGAAATGGGGTTGGGGGCCGCGAGGTTGATGGGGCCGGTGAGGTCTTCCCGGGCGATCAGAAATTCGACGGCGCGCGCGAAGTCGAGATCGTGAATCCATGAGACGAATTGACGCCCGGTCGACAGCTTGCCGCCGACGCCGAAGCGAACCAGGTTGGACAGAATCGCGAAAGCGTTGCCGGGCTGCGGGCTCAAGATGATGGCAGAGCGCAGGGCGACTTTTCGCGTGCGCGGGGTGGGTGTTGCGAAGAAGGCGGCTTCCCAGTCTTTGGCAACGCGAATGGAGAAGTTCCATTTGGTGGGGGCGCCGGGCTCATTGCCACCGAGCTGGCCGGTGATCTCGTCCATGGGGCGATCGAGGGCGTGGCGATAGATGGTGGCGGTGGAGGCGTTGAGCCAGACTCTGGGCGGATCGGCGAGGTTGGCTATGACCTCGTTGAGCAGGCGGGTGGTGTGGATGCGGGAATCGTAGATGCTTTTGCGATGGGCAGCGGTGTAGCGGCAGTTGACGCTGCGGCCAGCGAGGTTGATGCAGACGTCGGCGCCCTCGAGATGCTGCGTCCATTCGCCGATGTGTTCGCCATCCCAATGCACTGTGTGCCAGGGTGCGGTGTAGGGGCCGCGGGTGAGGATGGTGACGTAGTGGCCGCGCTCCTGGAAATAGCGTGCGAGGACGCGTCCTACCTGGCCGCTGCCGCCGGGGATGACGATGCGAAGTTGGGATGCGGCTATGTTGAATCCCATACGCCCTAGCGTACAGCGCGAACTAGGGCTGGGGCTGAGCTGGCGGCGGGGGCGGCTGCTGTGGGGGAGGGTACATGTAGGCCGCGGCATACATCTGGCGGTGGCGATGGTTGCGGACCACATTGACGATAAGCGTAATGATTCCGCCGAGGATCATGAGGGGGATGAAGAGAACCCAGCCGGGCTGGACGACGCGGTTGCCCCCGATGCTGACGGTGTCTGCGGTGTGGACTCCGCCAAACATGGCGACCATGTCGTTGCCTACGGAGACGTTTTCGCCGAGGTGGATGCTGCCGAAGAAACTGACCAGGTCGTGGGCGATGGCGGCGTTGTCGTCGGCGCGGACGCTGCCAAAGAAGCTGACTACGTCGTGGTTGGCGTGGCCGGCGATGTGGACATTGCCGAAGAAGACGACCACGTCGTGATCGACGGTGCCCTGGGCGTTGACGCTGCAGAAGAAGCAGACGGCGTCGTGGATGGAGCCGCCGGCGGGGACGACGATGTTGGTGCCGAACTGAACCTCGTCGCGGTCCGCATGGGCTGGGGTGGCGGCTAGAGCAACGGCAGCGAGCAGCAGGGAAGTGGCGAGGATGGGTCGTAGGTGCATAGTCCCTCTTCTGACCTTACGCGCAGACTCGGGGAAAAGTTCCGGCTGACTTGCGGGAGCGGAGTCGGAGCGGACTTTGGCATCAAGTTTACGCCGATTTGGGGGCGGGAGGGGGATGGCCGAGCGAAATCATAAGAACGTCGCGAAGGTGGGCGCCCTGGTCGTACGGATTCGTGCATCGCTAAAGGAAACAGCAGATCCTTCACTCCGCTTACCCCACTTCGTGGGGCCCCAAACGCGCTCCGTTCAGGATGACAATTCATCAATTGATAAGCAAATCGGCACGACTGAAGCCTGCGCTGATACAGAGCACGATTTTTAAATTTGTGGTTTTCCACCCATTCGCCAGAAAGAAGGCAAATGGATGGGCCAGCACCTGCGGTGCGGCCAACTGCGCTTCGCGCCCTGGGGAGTTGGTGGTTTCCCACCCATTCGCCAGAAGGAAGGCGAATGGATGGGGCACGGAGATTTGTGCGCGGATGGGGAGCGGCTTTAGAACTCGAAGCGCATGCCGAGCTGGATGCGGCGGGGTGGGCCGACGGCGGTGACGTCGCCGAAGTCAGAGGAAGTCTCTACGGTGTCGATGCTGGAAGGATTCTCGTGGTTGAGGACGTTGAAGGCGCCGGCGGAGAGGCCGAGGCGGGGCGCATCGTCGCCTTTATTGGGAGTGATGGCGAAGTCGTGGCCCCAGCGCAGGTCGACATCCACATAGGAGGGGGCGTTCTCAGTATTGGGTGCGACGCCAGCAGGGCGGGTATTGAAGAGATCGTCGCCATAGGCATCGGTGCCGGTGAGCACGGTCCAGGGGCGGCCAGTGTTGGCGAAGATGCCGGTGGAGAGGTTAAAGACACTTTTGTGATTGAACATGGCGTACATGCCGACGCGCTGGCGGCGGTCCCAGTTGGCGCTGGCCCACTCGTCGCTGGGGGCGTACTGATTTTGGGGGAACCAGTTAATGCCGCCGGTATTGGATTCGTAATGGGACCAGGTATATCGGCCGAAACCTGTGAAGTATTTGTTGAACTCTCCGCGATAGGAAATGTCGAGGCCGCTGCCCTCAAAGAAGCCTTCAGGCTGCATCTGTCGGATCATGCCGTAGGTGGAGTCGGGGCGGTTGGTATAGCCGGAGTCGGGTGTGGGCGCGTTGATGTCGACGGAGCGGAACTCGTGGATGCCGCGCGCGGAGTAAACGCTGACGATGCCGGTGGCTTTTTCGCCAAGTTGGCGCTCGATGGATAGGCCGTACTGCATTTGGTAGGGCAGTTTGGCGCCGGGTTCGAGTTGGGCGAGGGAGACGGGCTGTGTAGGGATGTCGATGCAGGCGGTGATGGGCACGCAACCGGCATCCTGCGAGGGATCGAGGGAGAGCTTGACGGAGCGGCGGCGGGCTGTCTCGTAGCGGGTGAGATCGAGCAATGGGCCGGAGCCGAAGCGGTCATAGTAGATGCCGCCGCCGCCGCGGACGACGATCTTGGCGTCGGGGTCGAGGACCCAGGCAAAGGAGGCGCGTGGCGAGAAGCCGAGTCGGCGGGTGGCAAGAAAGTTCTGCCAGTCATAGCGCAGGCCGGGTGTGATGGAGAAGCGGTCGCCGATCTTCCACTGGTCCTGAATGAAGGCGCCCATCTCCTGCTGGTGATAGATGAAGCGGGAATCGCCGGTGTTCTGCGAGTAGCCGGAGGGACTGTTGCTGGCGTAATTCTGGAGGGCGGTCTGGAGGACGGTGAAGCCATCGGAAGCGACAGTGGGGCCGAAGGTGTAGGAGCCGAGGGCGTTGGTGTTGTCGTCGTAGGCGCGGCGGTCGATGTGGGGAATGCCGATGCCAGCTTTGACCAGGTGCTTGCCGCGTGTCCAGGTGACCATGTCGAAGAGGCGGAGGTTGTTTTCGGAGCCGAGGGCATCGGCCTGCGCGGAGCCGCTGGTGAAGTAGCCGGAGACGGAGACGCGGGCGGCTTCAGAGGCGTTGGTGTTGCGGTTGAAGTCGTGTTCGCCGACGATGGAGAACTGATTGAGCAGCACGGCGGAGAGCGTGGAGTCGAGATGCACGGTCAGATCGTCTTCGTGGTACTGGTTGCTGTAGCCGGCTGCGGCGAGGGCCTGACCGCCGACGCCTTGATTCTGCGCGTTCCAATCTTCGTAGCTGTATTCGGCGTAGCCGGAGTGACGTTCGCCGAACTGGTGCGCGACGCGCAGGCTGAATTCAGTATCGCGGGTAGGCGCGGGAACATTGGCCTGGAAGAGGCCACTGGGATTATCGGTGGTGGGCGCTATGTCCGCATCGACGACAGCGTCGATATCCTGCTCGGCGCGGTTGAAGGAGCCGAGGAAGCTGCTCTTGGGGATGAACTTGATGGGGCCGGTGACGCTGCCCTCGTAGATGCGGCGCTGCTCGAACGGCTTGGAGGGGGCGAGCGCGTTTTGCGCGTTGAGATCGGAGTCGCGGAAGGAGAAGTTGAACTCGCCGTGATAGTGGTCGGCGGCGGACTTGGTGATGATCTCCATCTGGCCGCGGCCGGGCCAGTAGTACTGAGCCGAGTAGGGATCCTGATTGATGCGAACCTCCTGGACGGCGGAGGCGGAGACAGTGGCGCGGTTGGCTTCGACTCCGTCGACGATGAGGCCGCTGCCGCCGGTAGCGGTGGCGCTGTCATCGAGGAAGGCGCTCATGGCGGTGGCGTAGTCGTTGTCGAAGATGGGCATGGCCTTGAGATCTTCAGAGGTCATGACGGAGGAATCGTGATTGTCTTCGGGGGCGGTGAGGTCTTCGCTGCTATCGGCACTGACGCGCACGTTGGTTGCGACCGAGGCGATGGGCAGAACGATGTGGAGGGGCGCGGCGAAGACGTGAGCGGCGGCTGTGCTGGAAGCAGACACAGCGGGTGCGGCGATGACGACTGCGTTGTGCACGGTTTCAAAGCCGGGTTCAGAGATGACAAGGGTGTAGCTGCCGGGATGGGGCGCGGTGAGCTGGAAGCTGCCGTCGCCGCTGGAGTGGCCGGTGCAGGTAACGGCGCCGCTGGGATCGACCAAGTCGACCTCAGCTCCAGGGACGATGGCGCCGGTGGGATCAGCGACCACTCCTTGAACGGACGGAGGCTGGGGAGGGGACGTCGGGCCCGACGGAGTGCTCGCGGACGCCGCGAGAGGTGCAAGAAGCAAGAGGGACCAGGCAAGAGAGCGCATGATGCGAAGACTCCAAGAGCGAGAGTGAGGCTGAATACGATTACATCCGTGGAAAGTAAAAGCGCCGTTAAAACGGCTGTCTACTTGTCAGTCTATCTATATGGACGGATGTGCAGGGGCAGTTGGATGCAAAAAGGCAGTGGGTCTGTCTCACAATGCGCCTGAGAGTGCGCTCAAAGATTGGGCGCAAGGTTGGATCGCGTGCGGTGAATGTTCCAGATTCGGCAGTGTCGCCGACTATTGCTCTGTGTTGATTTTTGCAGGCTGGAGGGCGGCGGTCCAGTCGGCGGGGGAATCGACGAGGATATCGGGCGGGATGACTTCGAGGCTGCCGGGAGCGAGGCCGAAGGTGCAGCCGATGGACCAGGCGCCGGCGTTGCGGGCGGTTTCGACGTCGACCTGGCTATCGCCAATCATGACTGTTTCATAGGGCTTCGCGCCGGTTTCATCCATGAGGGAGATGAGCCCCGTGGGGTCAGGCTTTTTTACGGGGAAGCTGTCGCCGCCGTAGATGTGGAGGAAATAGGGAGCGATGCCGAGTCCCTCGCATATGGCGCGCGCGGGGCGGACCGGCTTGTTGGTGAGAACGGCGAAGGTGCGCGGTATGCCGCTGAGTTCATTGCGCAGGGCGGCAAGCGCTTCAGCGGTGCCGGGATAAGTGAGAGTGAAGTCGAGGTTGTGTTCGCGATAATGCTGGATGAAGAAGGCGTAGGCGGTTTTGAATTCGTCTTCAGGCACCTCGTCGGGCGCGAGCCCGTCTTCTTCGGCCAGCACACGACGGACGAGCATGGGCGCGCCGTTGCCGACGTAGCTGGCGATGACCTCGTCGGGGAGGCGTGGCCGGCCCATATGCTCCAATGCTGAATTGACGCTGTTGCAAAGGTCCTGCGCCGTATCGGCAAGTGTGCCATCGAGGTCGAACACCAGGAGCTTGATGGATTCGACGGGGATGGGGCGGAAGACGCGGATCATGTTTTCAGTTTAAAGGGCGCGGGTGCGGAGGTTGTTCAAGGGCTGTGGAGCGCGGACTCATGAGTAGCGGGTGCCGTCGATTTCAACGGTGGTGCACCAGTGGCAGAAGCGAATGCTGCGGTGGGGAGCTATGCCGGAGTAGTCCGGTTGCAACCAGAGATGGATGCCTAGAAAGCAGAGCAGGCTGCGGAAGACGCCGGACTCGTGGGAGCGATGCGGCCAGAATTGCTGCAGGGACTTGGCGAGTTCAGCGTCGGATGCATAGGCTGAGGGATGTGCGGTCTTCTGGATCATGGTCGACTGCTCCTGAATAGTTAGACACCGCGCGAGGGAGGAATGTTCTAGGTTCGGGCAGGTAACAGACACACGCAACTGAAAGAAGAAGGGATAAACACAGTGAATCTTCGACGGCAGTTTCTTCGCCTGACTCTTGTAGCGCTGCTGGCGCCGATTGGATTGCCTGCGCAACATGCGCCGGTGGCGGATCATTCGTCCTCTCGTTTTGCTCCAGTGGCACCGAGCGAGCGCATAGAGAACCTGGACACGTTCAAGAGCGAGCTGAAGCAGTATCACGAGTGCACGTGCAAGTGCGGATGCTATGCGAAGGATCTGGATTTACAGGCGGAGCGGGCGGTGGCATTTTTGCGGCAACGCGCGGCGCATGGGGCGAAGGGGAAGAAGCTGGCACTGGTGCTGGATATCGATGAGACGACTCTGTCGAATTATCAAGAGATGCTGAAGGCGGACTACGAGTACGACGGCAAGGCGTTTAACGCGTGGGTAGATACGGCTGCGGCGCCAGCGCTTCCTGGAACGCTGAGGATTTACAAGGAAGCGCGGAGGTTGGGCGTGGACGTGTTTTTTCTGACGGGGCGGCCTGAGGCGCAGCGCGAAGCGACGGCGCGGGATTTGAAGGCGCAGGGATTCGACGGGTGGGAGCAGTTGATTCTGCGTGGGAAGGAGCAGGGGAGTTTGACTGCACTCGAATACAAGTCGGCGGAGCGCAAGAAGATTGCAGCGCAGGGCTACCGGATAGTGCTGAATGTGGGCGACCAATGGAGCGATCTGAAGGGCGACCCGGAAGCGGAGTATTCAGTGAAGTATCCGAATCCGTATTACTTCATTAAGTAAATGCGTTAGTGACAAGCGTGATTGCGGGCTCCGGGGATGGCGAAGAAGGTGATGCTTGCGGGGCTGAGCGTGATTGCACCAGCGGGTTGGGCAGCGCCTTCGAGTGGCGGCAAGTCGCCATCGGCGGTGAGGTTCAATTCTGCGCCGTTGAGAAGGACGGTGTGGTCGAGCAGATCGTGAGCCGTGAGTGTGTAGCGGCTAGAGGCTTTGGGCAGTGAGATGTCGTGGGCGCTGGACTTGTCTGCATTGATGGCAAGGATGGCGACTCCGCCGGAATGATTGCGCAGACAGTGTGCGTAGAGATGCAGATCTGGCGAGGGGGATTGGCCGGCCTCCAGGACGGTGGTCCCCATGAGGCGACGCCATAGAACAGCGGACCAGTAATTGGGTCGTGGGGCGAGCGTGGACTCGTCGATGAGCGCGTAATCGCTAGCCGCGAGAGTGTTGTGCATGATAACTTTCACGCCCCGTTTGGCGAGCGCGCCGAGCTGGTTGAGGTAGCGGAAGCTGTCAATGAAGGAAGAGGCCCAGGGGTCGCCGCCGCATGCGGTTTCGCCTGTTTCAGTGAGCCAAATGGGCAGGCCGGGCGTGAGGCGGTCGCGCAATGCGGCGTAAAAGGCTTCGTCGCGTTCGGTACTCGCCAGCCACTCCGCGGTGAGGGCCTTTTCTGGCGAGGTTCCCGCAATGGCGGCAGCCGGGCCAATCGCACAGCGTTTCGAGACTCCGCCATAGAAGTGATAGGAGAAAGCGTCGAGGCCGGGACCTTCGTCGGCCAGGATGTCCTCAGACTTGACGGGCTTCATGCCGGGCATTCCGAGGCGGGTGCTTGACTCTCCGACGCCGCCGGGGCCGAGGATTTTCAGCGATGGATCGGCAGTGTGGATGAAGGTGTGGAAGGCTTTGAAATCGCGGCCATAGGCAGCGGCGTCATAGTCCTTGGGCGCTCCGCCGAGTGCGGCGAGCGTGGGCTCGTTGAACAACTCGGCTGCGGCAATGGCGCCGCCTGCATCGCGGGTGAAGCGCAGGATTTTTTCGGCTTCGACGGGGGTCCACACGCCATTGGCGTTGCGGACACCCTGGCTGACGGCAAAGGATGTAACGAGCTTGGCGTCGACCGCGTGGGAAAAGTCGATGACATTCTTCCATTCCGGGCGGGTGAGGACGCCGTTGAAACCGGTTGGAGGGGTTTGGGGCGCGGGCGTGTCGGAGTCGTGGAAGTAAGTGGAGTTGGCCCACGTTCCACTGACGCGCATGTAGGCGGGGCCAAGCGCCGCAGCGAGCTTGCGCAGGCGAGGATTGGTGAGGTCGATGGGCGCGCGGTAGCGGAAAAGGGACGCGGGCAGTCCGCCGGGGGTTGGCTGACTGGGGGCTGGGGGCGCGTCGGTCTGCGCTTTGTAGGGAGCCCAAAAGCGGCCGCCGGTGACCTCAAGCATTTCAATGTTGTAGGACTGGAAGCGCTCGTCCACGGTAGTGAGGGCGGGCATCTTTGCGGGGGTGAGAGTAAGCGCCTGCGCGTGACTGTGCGGTGCGAGCGCGAGGGCTGCCGTGGCGAGGAATGCGAATTGGAGCAACGCGGGCGAACTACGAAATTCATGTTTCATTTGGTTTCCTGGCCAATCTGTTCTGGGCGTGCTCGCGCACACAGGGGGTCTGGATGCGACCCAATCACTGTAGAGGGTGAAGTGGGATTTTGCCAATCGATCGCGCCGTCAGTTTTTCGCTTGACTGTTGTACTATGCTGCGCATGTCCCTGATACGCTTTTTCTCGCTTCTCTGCTGTGCGGTGCTGCTTGCGGCCGCGCCTGCGGCGTGGTCTGCCGACAAACTTACGGCGACCCAACTGATTGACCTTGCGACGGCGCAGAGCGCGGATTTGCAGGCAGGAATTCGCTCGACCTTCGACGAAAAGCAGTTGAAGGGCGGGACGGCGTGGGCTGGACAGGGATCGAAGTTCTTTTTCGCGGTGGAGATGGTGAAGGCGCCGACGCTGGTGATCGACGATTTTGACGCGAAGACGATGCACCAGATCGAGGGAACGAGTGTCTGGTATGCGGTCGCCGATGTGGAACCGCTGGGTAGGCTGCATCAGTTCCATTATTTAGTGGATGGGCGTTCGTTTGGAGGCAGCCTGGATATGCCGGCGTTCGGGGCGCTGTCGTATCTGGAGCAAGGTGTGCCGAGCGGAACGCTTTCGGAGAAGATCGTTCACACGAGCAAGATTTACGACGGGATGAAGAGCGAGTACTGGATCTATGTTCCGGCGCAGTATGACGCGAAGACGCCGGCTGCGTTGATGGTGATTCAAGATGGCGGCGGGTACATTCATCGCGACGGCAACAATCCCACGCTGAACGTGATTGACAATTTGATTGCGCAGAAGAAGATTCCGGTGATGATCTGCGTGTTCATCAATCCGGGAGATATTGGAGATGCGCAAGGGACGCCGACTTACAACTTTGTGAAGGCGTATGGCGACAAGTGGCAGCGGACGCTGCAGGACTCGATGCGCAGCACACTGTATGACACGGTGAGCGATCGCTATGCGCGGTATTTGAGGGATGAAATTCTGGCCGATGTGGGCGCGAAGTACGACCTGCGCAAGGATGCGTACAGCGATGGGATTACAGGATTGTCGTCGGGCGGGATTTGCAGCTTCAATGCGGCGTGGCAGATGCCGGAGGAGTTTAGCCGGGTGATTTCGTGGATTGGGAGCTTCACGTCGATTCAGTGGAAAGAGGATCCGGCGGTGGCGGACGGCGGGCAGGATTATCCGGAGAAGATTTTGCGGGAGCCGAAGCGCAACATTCGCGTGTGGCTGCAGGATGGCGCGAATGACATGGAGAATCTGAAGTATGGAAGCTGGCCGCTGGCGAATGTGCGCATGGCGAATGCGCTGAAGACGAAGGAATACGATTTTCATTTCAGCTTTGGGAAAGGCACGCATAATTCAGCGCAGGGCGCGGCGGAGTTTCCTGAAGAGATGATGTGGCTGTGGCGGGACTACGATGCGGCGAAGACGGAGCAGGAGTTTGTGGGCGATCCCGCCGAGAAGGACGAGCCGTATTTTCGGGTGGGGGTTGTGAATAGATAGGGAATGGGGAGTAGGGGCTAGGGACTAAGGGACTAAGGGACCGGGGAATTGGAAAAAGTCAGGCGAGGCCTTCCCAGCGAGCCTCGCCTGAGGAACAAAGTTGATGAGAAGCCCTTTTGTGGGCCGCTGAAGAACTAGTGGACGCGCACGTCGCCGGAGCCGGTTTCTGCGCGTACGGTGGGACCCCCGCCGTGGACTTTGCCCATGATGTGGTGGTGATCGAAGGAACCTTGCACGGCCATCTCCTGATCAGAATGGACATTGCCTGAACCGGTAGAGGCGTCGAGTGTGAAGCCTGCATCGCCTGGCCAGAACTCGATATTGCCGGAGCCTGTGTCGAGTTTCCAATCCATTGCCGGGGAACCGCTGGCCTTGATGTTGCCTGACCCGGTGTGGGCGTGGAGACCGCCGTGGAGGCTGCGCAACTCGATATTGCCGGAGCCGGTCTCGGCTTTGACGTCGCCTTCGCCGGACTGTTCAGCATAAATATTGCCGGAACCGGTTGTGGCAGTGAAGCCACCATGCAGGCCGGTGGCATGAATGTCGCCGGAGCCGGTGGAGAGCTTGGCGTTGTCGCCGACGCTGTCGATGATTACATTGCCGGAACCGGAGTTGGCCTCGAGGAACGAATCGGCGGGTGCCTGAATTTCGTAGTCGATGCTGATGTTGTGGTAATTCTCGTGGTGGCCGCCGATGCGGACGATGTTGCCTGTCTGTTCGATGGGGGGATTGGCGGCGATTTCGCGCACGCGGGATTCTCTATCGTCGCCCCAGTTGGACTTGACGCGCCCGAAGATGTGGATTTGATTGCCGGAGCCGCGGGTGAGATGGATGTTGCCGGAGCCGGTGGAGATGGTGAGTTCCACGCGGCCGCTGACAGCGAGGTTGCGCTCGAAGGTGGCCTCGGAGGCGAGAGCTGGAAGCGCCGCGAGCATGAGGGCCGCGGCTGATGTTGCAAACCAATGTTTCATGTGTTCCTCGATTCGTTAAGAGACAGTTGACAGTGATCAGGCCGGGAATTGCTCAACTCTGCAAAGGGACGTGCACGTTGTGGGCCAAAGCAGGGGTTCAAAGAATCCAAGGACTTCGGCGTTTTTCGGTTCGCCTATTGGCATTCGGCGTGTCCGATTTCGAACAATGCTGCGCAGATTTGAACATCGAATCGAGTAGGGGCGTCACTGTTGCAGGACGACCTGGTCACCCTCTTTGAGGCCGCTGGCGATTTCGGTGACAGACCCATTCGACAAGCCGACTTTGACGGAGACTTTGCGGGTTCCGTCTTTCTGAGCCTTGTCGGGCACGTTGACGAAGGCGTTTTTCTGATTGTCGTAGGAGACGGCATTTTCGGGCACGGTGAGAACGGCCTTGTGTTCGTCGAGCAGGATCTCGGCGTTGGCGGTCATGTTGGCCTTGAGTTCGCCGCCGGGGTTATCAATGCTCACGCGGACTTCAAATGTGGTGACGTTATCTTTTTCGACGCCGAGGGGAGCAATCTTAGTGACCTTGCCGTTGAAGACGCGATCGCGGAAGCTCTCGACCTTGATGCGCGCGGGCTGGTCCATATAGACGTGAGCGATGTCGGCTTCGTCGACTTTGCCCTGCACATAGACCTGGTTGATGTCGCCTTCGGTCATGACGAGAGTGGCAGTGGAGCCGAGGACGAGGATGGAGCTGACGGCGTCGCCGATCTCGACGTCGCGGGAGAGGATGACGCCGTCCATGGGCGCGACGATGGTGGTGTAGCCGAGCTGTTCTTCAAGCTGCTTGAGGCTGGCCTGACTTTGCATGACCTGGGCCCGCGCCTGTTTGAGCCGGGCGGTGTCGACACCGATCTGGGCCTTGGCGGAATCGCGCTTGTTGAGAGCGGCGAGGTAGTCGCGGTTGGCATCGTCGAGGGCCTGACGGCTGACCACGCCTTCTTTCTGCATTTCGAGATTGCGGTCGAGGGTGGTTTTGTACATGGGCAGGTCGGGTGCGGCGGCGTTGACCTTGTCCTGCTCGATGTTGGCCTGGAAGGTGCCGACGTTGGCTTCAGCCGCGGCGAGCTGGGCGCGTTGCGCTTCAACCTGGGCCACAATTTCCTGCTGGTCGAGCTGGGCGAGCTGCTGACCTTTATGGACGCGGTTGTTGATGTCGACGTAGAGCTTCTCGACGATGCCGGAGGCTTTGGATTTGACTTCGACCTTGGTGATGGGCTGAATTTTGCCGGTGGCCACGACGGAGCGGGCGACGTCTCCGCGCTGGACCTTGGCGAGGCGATTGGGATCGATCTGGGTGCCTTTCACGAGGCGCGCCGCCATGATGCCCATGACCAGGACGACCAGTACTGCGGCGGAACCCAGCCAAATCCAGAATTTCTTACTCTTCTTCGAAGCGGCCATTTGGAGCCTCCCAGAACGGTAAAGAGAGCTGCAGCCCCCCATGGATGAATGGAGCTAAGTCGCCAGCAGGCGGTAACCAGGAGAGTTCATGGTTTAGACGTCTGCGCGGCGCGGTCGACTCATCCGCAAGGGCAGGTTTGTGCGCACAATCCGAGCCCGTTAGTGGTTAGTACGCAGGCTGGCGGTGGTTGGTTCCCAGTGCGGACGGCGGAGTTGGCGGGCGGCGGGCAATGCTATGCTCACAGGCGAGATGCACGGCCTGCCGCTGCTTCAATTCGTCGCTGTAGCCATGTTGATTCTGGTGAACGCCTTTTTTGTGGCGGCGGAATTTGCGTTGGTGAGCGTGCGCGATACGCGCATTGAGCAGATGGTGGCGGCGGGGGTTCCGGGGGCGCGAGCCGTGCTTCGGCTGCAGCACGACCTCGATGATTTTTTGCCTGCCGTTCAACTGGGAGTGACACTCTGCTCCCTGGCGCTGGGCTGGCTGGGCGAGCCGCTGGCTGCGGGGGTATTTCTCGGTTGGATGAACATGCTGCCGGCGGTTCCGGCCTATGCCGCGGTGTATGCGCACCTGGCAGCCGTGGCGCTGAGCTTCGCGAGCATCACTTATATGCAGGTGGTGGTGGGCGAGCTGGTGCCGAAGTCGCTGGCATTGCGGCGGGCGGAAGCGCTGGCGGTAGCAGTGGCTCCGCCGATGCTTCTGTTTATGACGCTGGCGAGGCCGGCGGTGCGTTTCTTGCGGAACTCGGCGGCACTGGTGCTACGGGGCTTCGATGTGCCAATGACGGATCGGGCGGCGGTGCATTCGCCGGAAGAGTTGAAGCTGATTGCGACGGCGGCGCGGCGGATGGGAATCTTGCCGCTTTATCAGGAGACGGTGGTGCACCGCGCACTGGAACTGGACGATGTGCCGGTGAGAGAGATCATGACGCCGCGGCAAAAGATCTTCTCGCTGCCGTCGGACATGTTGATTGAAGAGGCGAGCGCCAACGTAATTGATCACATGCATTCGCGGGTGCCGGTCTACGACGAGAAACGCGGGCCGGAGCACATTGTGGGAGTGGTGTACTCCAAAGATCTCGCGAGACTGATTTTCTTTCGTCCGTCGGGGCAAAAGGCGGGCAGCAGGCCGCCGCAGGCAGAGCGGCCGGGACCGCCGTTTGTGGAATTGCGGCTGAGCCAGGTGATGCGCGACGTGCTGGTGGTCCCGGAGACGAAGACGGTGCTGGACTTGATTCGCGACTTTCAGAAACGCCGGCGGCAGATGGCGATCGTGGTGGACGAATACGGTTCGACGGTGGGCCTGGTGACGGCGGAAGACGCAATTGAGCAGCTGACCGGAGAACTGGAGGATGAGTTCGACGACCCGGCACGGCCCGTGCTGACGACGGCGAGCGGAGCGCTGCTGCTGGATGGCGGAGCGAATCTTCGGGACCTGGAGACGCAGATGCAATGGAGTCTCCCGCGCGAGGGAGGCGTGGAGACGCTGGCGGGGTTTCTACTGACACAGTTGGGGCATATTCCGAAAGCGGGGGAGTCGGTAGACTTTGAGGGTCGGCGACTGACGGTGATGGAGATGGAAGGGCGACGGATCAGCAAGATCCGGGTTGAGCCGGTGGAGGCAGTTGCCGCACAGGTGCAAGATGTGGAGGACGGTGACGGCCTTGAGGCGACCCCAGGAAACTCCTGAGGGCCGCGTGGAGAATCGAAGGGCCAGGAGCTGGAGTTACCTGGCGGCCTGTCCGGCCGAAACCTATTACTTTAGTTAGATTCAAATAGTAATTACTTCGGATTATTCGGGGTACCAAACATGTTACCCTACCCGCCTAGAGAAACATTGGAGATCGTATGAGACAAGATGTATATGGGGTCGCATACCAAGAGGCTCGCACTGAACTTCTCGATATTTCAAACCGATTTGAACATCTGCGCAAGCGGAAAGAGCACCTTGAGGGAGTAGTGGGGGCCTTGGCGCCGCTGCTGGGCGCGAAGGCTGGCCCTGTATCTCAAGTGGCCCAAGCGCCCAAAGCCGCGCCGGCTGAACCGCGTCCGTCCGCCGAGCCGTCCTCTTATACGTTCAATCAGGTAGAGATCGCTGTGCCTGCTGGTGAGGAATCGATCAGTGACCCATTTCAGCGGCGGGTGCGCAACGCGCTGAAGTTTGGCAGCCTGAACCGGGAGCGGGAAGGACTGCAGCACGCGGTCTAGTCCCCTCGGGAAATTCCGAATTCATTGCGTTCGCAGGCCCGTTTCCTGGATAGGGAATGGCGCGCAAACCGGTGAAGGTCAAGATAAGTCGGCACCTTTGCTGGACTGGAATCGAATTATTACCTTTGTACTATCTATTAGATTACTGATTGATTAGATGGCGGAACTTAAGTGTTAGTCTATGCTCCTGGAGCCATCATGACACAGGATACTTATCGATTCGCTTATGAAGAAGCGACTGCGGAGCTTGGGGATATCGTCGCCCAGTTTGAGCGGTTGTCTCAGAGAAAAGCGCAAATGGAGCAGATTATGGATGCGCTTAAGCCTCTCCTGATGGAAATGCCGCAAGGAGCGGCGGCCACCGATCGGCAGACCATCGAAGTTGCGCCGTTCCTGGTGCAACAGGCGACGGAACCGGCCGCGGAGCCGGTGGCGGTTGTAGCGGAAGAGTCGTACGCTGAGCCGGAATATGCCGAGCAGGCTTCCGACCCGTTCCAGCGGCGCATCGACAATGCATTGCGGCAGGGATTTGGCGGCCGGGATTCGCGGGTTCTTTCTCTCGGGTTGAATAGTCTGCTGACTCGCGCGTAGCGGACGCGGGCGACCGTGGAGCACACGCGGTGGCGGCAGAGAAGAATGGGCTGAACGCGGCAAAGAGATTCTGTAACGAGCTGGCCTCCCCCATGACCGGCAATTCCTGATTCTCGACGTGCAATCAGAGCCTGATGACCTGGACGTTGAGGAGTGATTCGGCGACGACGTTTTCGAGGTGGGCGTCGAGTTTGTTTGCGAGCAGAGCGCATACGGGCTGGAATTCCAGGCACGATGCAATAGAGGCAATCAGTGAAGAGTGGCTATGCACGCATAGCAGGAAAGTTGTAGAAGGTTTTCCTGGTGGAGGAAAACCATCATGCTAGACTACCGGCCTGGGGAGGGATAATGAAACAGGAAGTTTATCGCTTTGCCTACGATGAGGCGAATGCGGAACTTACTCAGATTCTTGGAGAATTTGAGCAACTTCGCTTGAGGAAAGATCGGATCGAAAAAGTTGTGGAAGCTCTGAAGCCTTTGGCCGGTACGGATGCAGCACCGGCACCCGTGGCAGAACCCAAGAGCGCCGATTCTCCGACCTATTCTTATTGATATAGATAGACCAGTCATCTGGCTTAAGGCAGGCCGCAGTCATCTGCGCCTGCCGGAAAGCTTGAGCCCCCGCCCCCAAGTACAAAAGCCTGCCGCGATCTGACCCCTTTCACAGAACTTGCTGTTTTGCCGCGACGCTAATCCTCGGCCGCAGGCCCGTGCCTTCTAAGACCTCGAAATGATGAATGAGCTGGGAACAGGAGCAGGCGACTCCGCCGGATGGAGCGCGCGGGGGGCGTTTTCGATTGAAATGGGCGGCTGGTTACTCCGCGCATCGTTCGTTATGAGCTAAATGTGACCATTTACTGGATTTCCTCAGCCTGCAAATGATTGAGAATAGAGCAGGCGTAACGTCACGGAGATCGACGGAAGACTGCAGGCGCGCATGAATGCCCTGTGGATTTATCCAATGTAGACGACGCGCGTGGAGCGAGCATGAGACAGGAAGTGTATCGTGTCGCATACGAAGAGGCGAGCGCGGAGATGAGCGAACTGCTCGCGAGATTTGAACAACTGCGCCTCAGAAAAGACCGGATGGAAAAGGTCATTGAGGCACTCAAACCCCTGGTCCTTTCAGACAATACGCAAGCCCCGGCAGTAGAACGCAACGCAACACCCGTGGAGCGGCCGGTAGCGGTGAGCGAACCGCAGCCGACGGCTTATCCCGCACCGCCGGCCCCGAGCCCCATTCCCATACCGGTGCAGCAAGCAGTAGAAGAGGCGAATGATCCCTTCTCGCGACGCGTCGAAAGCGCCATCGGGGCAGGTTCAGGAGGAAAGGACGTGCGGGAGTATAGCCGGTTGTTTAATACCGGCACGTCTCGCGGCAACTAAGTTCGGTCGAAGTCTCCCAGTGTCGCCCAAGTCGACTTTCGGCATTGGAGGGCAGGGGCAGCTCCATGAATAATTGAAAGGACTCGGTTCCTTCTGCATGAATCCCGGGGTCGCGGTGCGACTCCGGGATTTTCTTGGCTTCCAGCAAAAAACAGATTCTGGTGCGCGGCGGCGGGATTCGTCGCATGGCGGACTTGGTGGTTTATTGTGAAAGCCAGCGATGAAGCAGATTCTTATCCGCCTTGCCCTGACGGTGCCGGTTGTGTGGCTGGTGGTGTCGCTGGTGTTTTTGCTGATTCACCTAGTTCCGGGCGATCCCATATTGCAGATGCTGGGGGAGGGCGCGACGCCCGCGGATATTGAGTCGCTGCGTCACCAGGCCGGACTCGATCGGCCGCTGCACATTCAATACCTGCGCTATTGGGACGGGGTGCTGCATGGAGATCTTGGCACTTCGATCCGGCTGCATGACTCGGTGGGTCACCTGATAGTGCAGCGGTATCCCTACACATTGGCTCTGACATTGGTCGCATTGGGAATCGCGTTGGCGCTGGCGCTGCCGGCGGGGATTGCGGCGGCGGTGCGTCGGGGCAAGTGGCTGGATCATGCGTTATCCGTGGTGAGTTTGTTTGGGCTGTCGGTGCCGGGGATTGCGCTGGGGCCGGTTTTGATTCTTGTTTTCTCGATAATGCTGGGATGGTTGCCGGTTTCGGGAGCGAGCGGAGGCGGCGCGCACGGTGGCATTGACTGGCGCTACTTGATTCTGCCGTCGGTGACGATGGGTGCGTCGATGGCGGCGATTCTGACGCGGATGGTGCGAACGGCGATGCTGGAGGAACTGGGTCAGGACTATATCCGGACTGCGCGGGCGAAGGGGCTGAGCGAAGCGGCGGTGGTGTGCCGCCATGCGCTGCCGAACGCGCTGGTGCCCATCATTACTGTGGTCGGGTTGCAGTTTGGCGCGCTGCTGGCGGGCGCGATTGTGACGGAGAAGATTTTCAGCTGGCCGGGACTGGGACGGCTGGTAGTGGATGCGATCTCAAATCGCGATTACGAGCTTGTGCAGGGATGCCTGTTGTCGATTGGGTTGACGTATGTGCTGGTGAATCTGCTGACGGATGTGGTGTACCGGTGGGTGAATCCGCGGATGCGCGCGTGAGCAAGTTGCTCATCGAAGATTTCAGAAACAATCCAAAGGAATGATCTCGGCGACAAGTTCGCGGGAGGGCTCGACTGTAAGCATGCCAATGGTGGCGGGCAGGTCGAAGCGGCGGGGACCGCAGGAGCCGGGGTTGAAATAGAGGACACCTTTGCGGTGCTCGATGAGGGGCCGGTGGGTATGGCCGTAGAGCACGGCGGAGAATTTTGCGGCGGCCGGGTCGAGGTGAAGCGTGTCGAGGTCGTGTAGCAGATAAATGTAGTGGCCTTCAAAGAGGAGAACGTCTGTTTCAGGAAGGTGGCTGCAGGGGCCGCTTCGGTCGATGTTGCCGTGCACGGCGTGAACGGGCGCGAGGGTAGCGAGCGATTTGAGGATCGCTGCATTGCCAACGTCGCCGAGGTGCAGGATGTGTTCGACGCCGGCGAGGGCAGGAAGCACCTCGGGGCGGAGCAAGCCGTGAGTGTCGCTGACGACGCCAATTTTCATTTGTCGGATTTGAAGAAGCGGAACCATCGGCCTTTTGATTGTTTTTCAGACCGGGGATCGCGCTCGATGAAGGGATCGTCGACCTCACGCGAAACGCCGGGTCGCTTGGGGTCTTCTATGTCGATGCAATAGAGGTCGGACCAGTTTCCCTGCCAGTGCCAGCCGCGGCCTCCCGCGACGAAGTTGCGCTCGATGTGCGCTGCGGCGTGTTCCGCGGAGAGCATTTCATTGCAGGATGGGCAGCGTGGGGACGCAGCTTTACGGAAGTGGCCGCCGCATTTGCAGGGACGCAGAAATGGTTCCCACTCGGCGTCAATGACCTGATGAGGAGAGGAGATGGGAGGCATGCTCAGCAGCATGCTGCTGGAATAGCCAACGGTAGCGAGACTTCCACAGGAATCGCAGTAGGCGTAGGAGTAGTCGCCAAAACCAGCGTGCAAGAGCGAATAGTTATAGGTTTTGCCGCAGTGCTCGCAATCGCCCTTGAGCAACGAAAACATGAATCAATCATAGGCCGATTTGGAGGCGGGTACGAGGGTCGAGCTGGTCGCGCAAGGCGTCGCCGAGGAAATTGAAGCCGAGAACGGCGCCGGCAACAGCCGCGGCGGGAAAGAGCACGAGGTGTGGGGAATCGAACAGATGGAGGCGCGCGTCGTTGACCATGGAACCCCAGCTGGGCGCAGGCGGGGGAACGCCGAGGCCGAGGAAGGAGAGGGTCGCTTCAGCGAGGATCACGCCGGCCATTCCAATTGCGGCCTGGACGAGGATGGGCTGCACGATGTTGGGGAGAATGTGGCAGAAGAAGATGCGGGGGCCGCTCGCCCCTAGCGCTCGCGCCGCATCGACGTATTCGCGGTCGCGGACGGCGAGCACCTGAGCGCGAACGAGGCGGGCGTAGCCTGCCCATCCGCCGATGGCGAGAGCAAGAATCAAGTTAGTAAACCCTGGACCGAGGAAGGCGGCGAAGGCGATGGCGAGGAGAATGCCGGGCAGCGCCAGGAAGGTGTTCATGGCGAAGGTGGTGAGTGCGGTGTCAACCCAGCCGCCGAGGTATCCGGCGACGCCACCCACGGCCAGGCCGAGAGCGAGCGAAACGGTGACGACGGTGACGGAGACTGCGAGGGAGAGACGCGCGCCGTAGAAGAGGCGGGAGAGGGTATCGCGGCCCAATTCGTCGGTTCCTGCAAGATGGAGGGACGAAGGGCTTTCAAGGCGGTGGGGCAGGTCGATTGCGGAGGGATTGTAGGGGGCGAGCCAGGGCGCGGCGAGCCCAGAAACAAAAAAAATAGCCAGGAACAGAACGCCGATGGCCGCGAGCGGTTGGCGGCGGATGTGGGGGACGATCGCGGCTGGGTGACCAAAGATCATTCGCACTGCAAGGATATCGCGACGACGCGGATAGAGTGGTGTTGGAGAGGTAATGCGGGTCGTGAAGAGAATTCTGATTGTGTGTGCGGGATTGATCGTTTGCGCGTGTGCTGGATGGGCGCAGAGCGGAGCGGGAGAAGTTGTTCCCGGCGCAGCGGAGCAATTGCTGGCGTTTGCCAATGCGGCTCGTGCGCAGGCGGGAGTAGGGAAACTGGCGTGGGACGAATCGCTGGCCTCTGCGGCGCTGGATCATTGTTTGCGCATGGCGGCGGAGGGCCCAATTTCGCATCGCTATGGCGGCGAGGCCAGCCTTTCGGAACGAGGAGGACAGGCCGGCGCGCGGTTCGATCTGATTGAAGAGAACGTGGCGCTGGGGCCGACGCCGCATTTGATTCACGAAGGATGGATGCAGTCTCCAGGACATCGCGAGAACCTGCTGAATGAGAATGTCAATCGCGTGGGCATCGCGGTGGTGGCGGCGCGCGGCGAGTTGTATGCGGTGGCGGATTATTCGCGTGCCGTGATTTCGCTGTCGCAGACGGATGTGGAAGCTCGTGTGGCACGGCTGATTCGTGTGAGCGGGGTGAAGATTGTGAATAGCCCGGCGACGGCGCGCGCGGCATGCCCTGCGAATAGTGGCGTGCCGCCGGCGAATGGCGGACCGCAAGCGATGTTTGTGGAGCGGTGGCAGGATTCGATGTTGAACCAGTTGCCCCCGACTCTGACGGCGAAGCTTGCATCGGGCCAATACCAAATGGCGGCGGTGGGGAGTTGTCCGGCGCAAGGCATGGATGGGCAATTCAGTTCGTATCGCGTAGCGGTGTTGCTGTATTGACGCATCGCGACTCAGCCGAAGTCGCGATGCTTATCCCATAGCTCCGGCCAGGAGAGGCGCGGTGGGCCGCAGACGAAGATGTCGGGGTGATCGACGCTTTCTTCGTTGCGGATGCCCAGGGAGTTTCCGTTATGGCCCGCCCAGCGGCAGCCGGTGAAAATCGAGTCGGCCTGATCGCGGCTGAGTCCGAGGACGATCAGCGTGGTGGGCTGCGGCGTGGGGTAGCCACGCAGCCATTCTGAGTTGGTGGTGCCGATGGGCGCGGGGAGCCTGTAGGCCGGGCCGAGCATCTCGATCGCTCCGTACTCACCGTAGTTGGCAGTCGTGATGCCGAGGTGGGCTTGTTGGTCGGTGGGCAGGGAATCTCGAATTCCTGCGACGGTGCGGACTAATTCGTCCCAGCCGAATTCTTCGCGCAGATCGCCATTGTTCTTGAGGGCAAAATCGCGCAGCGGGCCTGACGTCGCGAGGGGTAGGACGACCGCGCAGACGTAGGCTCCGCAGACAGCGAGCGCTGCGAAGTAGAGCGTGGTAATGGAGCGGCGCGTGAGACTGGGCAGGAAACCAAGCAGGCGGGCGCAGCCGGCAGAACCCATGGCAAGAAGCATGGGATACGTGGCTGCGACGTAATAATGCCGGCCTTTGCCGAAATAGAAAAGTGCAAAGGGGATGAGGTACATCCAGCCGAGCATGCGATAGCGGCGGTCGCGCAGGAAGAAGATGAGTCCGGCCAATGCGACTGGTGCGGCAACCAGGTTGATGCAGATAAGCAGTTGGCCTTTGAGGAAGCCTTCGGCGCGGCCTTCGCCGACGTCGCGCGTGTGAATGTGCTGAAGGAATTGATACGAGATGAAGTCGTGATA